>ERZ772999.2378-NODE-2378-length-10169-cov-7.468657_pt1 | contig 10169 bp, 7 predicted proteins | sample MGYA00511467_ERZ772999 | MGnify/ENA primary metagenome ERZ772999 (study PRJEB29015, sample SAMEA2738064) | human oral metagenome | biome: human oral; feature: human-associated habitat; material: saliva | place: China | collected 2218 ...
CTATCCAACTGGCATGTGGAATCGTGAATTTATCCTCAAGACCAAGAGACTCTTGATAAAATGCACATGCCTCTCGGCTATTTTTAACAGATAGGTAAACATGGCCCATGCAAGTGCCTTCTGCGATCACAAAAGGATCAAGTTCTTTGCCTAATTCATAGATATCTTGCGCAGACAGCTCTTCTGTGATCCCAGTAATTCGACCATCCTCACGAATATCCCACTCGTTCACAGGCTTGTCTCTGTTGAGTTCAATGCCATTGCCCTCTAAATCTTCTAGATAGACAGCTTCACTATAGCCATGATCAGCTCCGCCAACTAGTGGAACCTTTAGGTCTAACAAGCGTTTAAAAATATTTGCCAGATCTTATCAACTTGGATAGGATGGGTATTGAGCATTTGATTAAATATAGTCTTTTTGACAAGGAACAGAAGAAAAAATACAAAGAATCTGATAGGAATTTGGATAATTGGACTTACGATGAAACAACAGATACCTACACCCATCCAGAGAGTTGGGTATAGCAGTTTGATCACCTCAAACATAGGCATAGCACAACAGGTTTTAGACAGGAAAATATGGTTTATAAGGCAGAACAAGCTGATTTGGCTCCATAAAAGGGGCTCTATGTGAATGAGAGGTATCAGCTCTTAAAAGTAAAAGAAATCCAAGCGTCAGGTAAAAAATGACATGGGATTAGTACTCATGGCTAATAATCTCCTCAAATACAATAAGAAAACTACTCAAAATTAAAAAGCTAGAGGTCCATAATTGGAAATCTCTAGCTTTTTTGTGGCTGAGAACAATGTTGTCCCAGACTATTTTTTACAGTGACTATTCGTTTTCTTCTTTTTTCTTAAGACCAAAGAAGGCTAGGATGGATGTCAACAGAGCGAGCATATAGATAGCAGGAGAGTCGGCTGTTCCTGTTTCTGGTAGGCTTGCAGCTGCTGGTTTAAATGTTTTTGCTGAGGTGAAGGACAGGTGATGGTTGTTGGCCTTGATCTGTGTATCGTCCTTAGCAGATGTAAAAGTATTCTTTGTTTGGCTAGCTAGTTGATTAGGAGAATTCGTACCAACTAGAGCTGGAATATATGTTTGATCCATTTTACCGGTAGATGGGATAACTGGTTGGTTATTGCTTCCTGGGTAGGACTTTGGATTAGCAGGATCTGTTCCTTGTTTGATTTCCTCAATATCTGCCACACCATCTCCATCTGTATCTTTGCTAGCAGAAATAGAAATGGTACGAGAATTTGGATTGATGGTTGCATAGGCTGTGAGATCTGCCTTAGCAAGGTAATCTGCAAAGGCAACGTCCATGGAAGGACCTTCCTCACGAGCTCCACCTAACATGGTGTAGCCATCCCCACCTGCTGCTAAGAAGTCATTAGTAGTCAAGTAATAATCTTTAGCAAGGTTGAGCGGTTCATATTGACCAGTTTCTGGGTTTTTAATTTCGATATAGAGGACGCGTTTTTCAGCTGGTAGGGTTGTATCGTAATAAACTTTCGCTCCAGATACTTGGAGGAAGCCTCCGCTTGGTTCAAGAAGGGGTTGACCGTTTTCGTCAAGAACGGTTTTGCCATCTTTTTCTTGTAAAATAGAGCCTAGAGATTTAGCAAACATATCAGCAATATTCTGACCAGTTACTTTAATTTGAGAAATGGTATTCCCAAATGGGAGAACAGCAATGACACTTCCTTTGGTGATTGGCTTGTCTTTGGCGATGGTTTCGCGCAAGCCGCCACCGTTGGTTACAGCAAGGTCAGTCTTATGGCTAAAACCAGTTTGTCCATATTCGTAGAGGGCATCCGCTACAACATTTCCAAGGTTGGTCTCGCGGACGCGAACATTTTCCCGTTGACCGTTTAGTTCTACCGGACTATTGTCACGAACGATTTTTGCATTCTCAGCATCGTACTGTTCCTTGATTTTTTGGACCATGGCAGCTACTTTGGCATTTGGCACGACATTTTTGGTTGAAGCTGCTGAAATTTGTTGAGGGTTACCAAGCAATTGGTTGGCTTGGTAAGTAATTTTACCAATATTGTTCAGGTAGCTACCGGTTTGGTTATAGGTGACATTATCTCCGTATGTGGTTGATTGAACAGTATGGGAATGCCCATCAATAACGGTGACGCGTTTTCCTTTCAGTTTTGAGTTTTTAGAAAGTTCCTCAGCTAAGGTAGATCCTCGCCATTCGATTGGTGTAGTCGTATCTACTCCTAAGTGAGCAAGGACAACATAGTTTTTGTAAGTCTTGCCTTCTGCAGTAGCGCGTGCTTCAATTTCATCGATGACCTTGTTTACTTCTGAAATAGGATCTGTAAAGGTAACACCTTGGACATTCTTAGGGTGAGTTTTAGTGGCTGTTTCAGGCGTTGTCACCCCGATGACGACAAACTCATCCCCAACGACATTCTTATCTTTATCGACAATGGTGGAAGCCTCAAATAAACGAGCACCGTTGATGTAGGTGTTGGAGCTGAGAAGTGGGAAGTTCAAGATTTCTTTGTATTTCTTAGCCTCATCCAAACCAAAATCGAACTCATGGTTTCCGACTGCCATAGCATCGTAGCCAATTTCGTTCAAAATTTTAGCTCGTTCTTCCCCTTTTGAACTATTTGAAATCGGTAGTCCTTGGAAGGCATCTCCAGCATCTACGACTAAAGTAGATGGATTTTTCGCACGTTCTTCATCGATGACTGCGGCTAATTTAGCATCACCAATCACACCCTTTTCTTCGACGATCCGACCATGGACATCGTTGGTATGAATGATATTTGCTTCAGGCAAGTCAGCTGAGCTCTCTGTAGCGCCTTCTGAAGTAGCTGTATTAGCTTCTGTTGAATCAGGAGTAGCAGCATCTGTAGCATTTGTGGAAGCAGCAGCTACTTCAAGGTTAGTTTCTGGAGCTGTTTGCTCATCTGCAGCTACCTGAGAAGCTAGGAAGGCAGGAGCAAGCAATAAGATCGGCAAAAGAAGTTTCTTCTTTTTCATAAACGGTCCTCATTTCTATTTTATTGCATATTAAATATTATAGCTAAAAAGGAAAGAAAAGGAAAACGTTTTCTGATAGTTGGGCAAATAATCTTGTGAGAGCGTTGAGGTTCCAGCTAGTTGCTCTTATCCATAAAAAAAGAAAACTTTCGTTTTCTCATTTTCTTATTCTGTTATTGGTTGGTTCCAAGTGGTAAAGTCAGTCACACTTAATACGACTGTCGCGATTTCGATCGGCTCTTCTTTTGCACCAGTTGACAACCATTTTGTGATTACGGCTTCAATCGTAGCTGCAAAAATCTCAACAGCATACTTATAAGGAACTTGGAATTTATTAACCAAGTGGTCTTTGGCGTGTGGAGTATCGTCAAGAAGTTGCAGGGTGAAATTTTTCATTAGAAAATGAAATTCTTGGTAATCCATCTGCATCAAGGCATAGATAAAGTCATAATTATCTTGAATATATTGAAGTGAGGCAAGAAAATTTGCTCGATTGACGGTGCTTGTAGCGAAAAGTTCTCCCAACTCGCCTAAGAGTTCAGATTTTAGCTGGTTGAACATATCTTGTTTGTCTACATAATGGAGGTAGAAGGTACCTCGATTAATGCCGGCTTCCTTTGTTAGTTGGCTAATTGTAAGGCTTTCAAGTGATTGCTCAAGAAGCAGGCGTGATAGGGCGCTTCGGATAGCATTTTTAGAATTCGTTTTTCTCTTTTTTCGGGTCATAGTTCCTCCTTTATCATGTAGTTTGGTATAAATGTTGTTCACTAATCATCATATTATACAGAAATCAAATTTATTCATCAACAGAATAAAATTTTAGTATCATTCTATAAGTCTAAATAGCTTAAAATCAGGTCTTATTCTTATACTGAGAAAGCCATTTTGGAAGGATTATAAAATTTTTTCCCAGATCCACTTTCAAAGGGGCTATTATATAAAAATGAAAGAAAAACTTGAAATATCAGTTATTTAAACGATCATAACAATTCATACTTATTTGTTATTATATCACAAACTAAGGAGAGGAGAGCAGATGATGCTTGGAGATTTCTATATCAGGAACTAGATAAGATCAAGCTTTTTCCTTGTCTATTTTTGCATAGAAAAGTATTAGTTTCTTGGATAGCTTTATTCATAAAATAGAGGAAATGCATCCCTCACAAATTTCTTGTTTTTTAGTCGTTTTAAGGGATTGATTGTTCTTGGTCTTCCGGTGAAAAAGGACTATAATAAAGATAGGAACTTGTGTTTAAGTGGGAGATAAGATATGGCTTATATTGAGATGAAACATAGTTACAAGCGCTATCCGTCAGGAGAAACTGACATCATTGCCAATAAAGATGTTACTTTTGAAATTGAGAAAGGCGAATTGGTCATCATTTTGGGGGCATCAGGCGCAGGAAAATCAACAGTCCTCAATATTTTGGGAGGTATGGATACCAATGATGAAGGGGAGGTACTAGTGGATGGGAAAGCCATCTCAAGCTTCTCCTCGCACCAACGAACGGATTATCGCAGAAATGATGTTGGTTTTGTCTTTCAGTTTTATAATCTCATCCCTAATTTGACAGCCAAGGAAAATGTTGAGCTGGCTTCTGAAATTGTTTCTGATGCCTTAGACCCTGAACAAGTCTTGAGAGAGGTTGGATTGGGGGAGCGTTTGAACAACTTCCCAGCCCAGCTATCTGGTGGGGAACAACAACGGGTAGCCATTGCGCGCGCAGTGGCTAAGAACCCTAAGATTCTCCTTTGTGATGAACCAACAGGGGCTTTAGACTACCAAACCGGTAAACAGGTTTTAAAGATTCTTCAGGACATGTCTCGTAAAAAAGGGGCAACAGTGATTATCGTCACCCATAATGCTTCTTTAAAACCAATAGCCGATCGTGTCATTCAGATGCATGATGCCCAAGTAAAATCGGTGACCATCCATAACACTCCACTAGATATCGATAGCCTAGAGTATTAGGGAGGTTGTTCATGAAGCGAAAAGTATATTGGAAAGATCTATGTCATTCCTTTACCAGTTCCAAAGGGCGCTTTTTGTCCATTTTAACGCTGATGATGCTGGGTAGCTTAGCCCTGGTCGGTTTAAAAGTAACGACTCCAAATATGCATCGGACTGCCCAGCGCTTTATAGACCAACAAGAAATGTTGGACCTAGCTGTCATGGGAGATCTTGGTTTGGATAAGACTGACCAAGAAGAGCTACAAGGATTGACGGGGGCCAGCTTGGAGTTTTCCTACCTGACAGATGTGACGCTTGACGGAAAGGACGAAGCTGTTCGACTTTTTTCCATTCCAGAAACCATCTCACGCTTTCAGCTGACTTCAGGACGGCTTCCGCAGAAGGAAGATGAGGTCGCTCTAGCAGCGTTTTGGAAAGATCGTTACCAGATTGGGGATCAGCTAAGGATACATGAAAAAGCTGGAAGTCCATCTGTTTTAAAGACAAAAAACTATCGAATTGTTGGCTTTGTAAAGTCTGCTGAGATGTGGTCCGAAAAAGACTTGGGCCAAGCTATGAGTGGGAGTGGTTCCTTGGATGCCTATGGTGTCCTCTCAAAAGAAGCCTTTACTAGTCCTGTTTATAGCCTTGCTCGGATTCGGTTTGATGATTTGAGGGGGTTCAATCCATTCTCAACCAGCTATCAAGATCGTCTGGCCTCCCATCAAAAGGACCTGGAAGAACTCTTAGCTGGAAATGGTCAGGAGCGCTATCGAAAGCTGCAGGCTGATGGGAAACAAAAGATCCAAAAAGGGCAAGAAGAACTTGATGTTGCCAACAAACAGTTAGCAGACGCACGCGAAAAGGCAGGTCAAGCACAGACGCAATTAACGGAGCAATCCAATAAACTGAATCAACTGTCTACACTCTTGCCCAAGGTAGAACTAGAAACAAGGCGACTCGAGTTGGCAGAAGCTCAAAAGCAACTAGATCAGCAATTGGTCAACATTCAGACAGGTGAATCGGAACTAGCAACTAAACAGAAGGAGCTGGAAAAGGCCAAGGAAGATCTGAAAAATCTAGAGCAACCAAACTATCATGTCTATGTTCGAAAAACTATTCCAGGTGGCCAGGGTTACCTCATGTATAGTAATGCCAGTGCCAGTATCTCCGCCGTAGGCAATCTATTTCCTGTGGTACTCTACGCAGTCGCTGCCATGGTCACGTTTACGACCATGACTCGTTTTGTTGATGAAGAACGGAGCCATGCGGGCTTGTTCAAAGCCTTGGGCTATCGAACGAAAGATATCTTAGCAAAGTTTCTCTTGTACGGCTTGGTTGCTGGAACAGTTGGGACAGGCATCGGAACTCTTCTCGGTCATTATGTTTTATCAGGAACCATTTCGCAAATTATCACTCAGGGGATGGTCGTAGGCACTAGTCGACAGTATTTTTATGGGTCTTATAGCTTATTAGCCTTGGGGCTCTCCCTTCTTTCTAGCGTCTTTCCAGCTTATCTAGTCGCTAAGAGAGAGTTGAAGGAAGAAGCCAGTCACCTCCTCCTTCCAAAACCGCCAGTTTCCGGATCCAGTATTTTGCTCGAACGCCTTCCGTTTTTGTGGAAACGTCTGAGTTTCACCCAAAAGGTGACCGCTAGAAATATTTTTCGCTACAAACAGCGGATGGTGATGACCATTTTTGGTGTTGCTGGTTCGGTTGCTCTTCTCTTTGCGGGCCTGGGGATTCAATCCTCAGTCGGTGGAGTACCCCAACGCCAATTTGGGGAAATCCTCAAGTATGATATGATTCTCTCAACCAAATCCAGTCTGACAGACGAAGAGGAAGAATCCTTGAAGAAGCGCTTGAAGCAAGCAGATATTAAAGAGACAGAAGCCATCTTTACCAAACAAGTGGAGGCTTCTTATCCTTCCGGACGTGGAAAACAAAGCATGACCTTAATGGTGTCCTCTAAAGACAGCTTGGAACCCTTTATCAATCTCCGCTCAGAAGAGGGAAGACTCGACCTATCCAATGGGGCGGTGATTACCAGTAAATTAGCGCAGCTGGCCAAGGTGGGCGTTGGAGATGACTTGCGGATAGATGGGCATACGATTAGGGTGGCTGCGATTACCGAAAATTATGTAGGCCATTTTGTCTATATGAATCAAGCGACCTATCAGAAAACCTATGGAAAAAGCGCTAAGATGAATGCCTATTTGGTTCGATTACAGTCTTCTTCTCAGCAGTTCGTCCAGAAGGTCAGTCGGGACATGATGGAAGAAGGGGCGGTGCTTGCTGTTACGCAAAATACTTCCTTGATTTCTCTCTTCAGTTCTGTGGCCCAATCATTGAATAAGACCATGATGATTTTAGTTCTGGTATCTATTTTGCTAGCGATGGTTATTTTGTATAATTTGACCAATATCAATGTGGCAGAACGAATCCGTGAGTTATCCACCATTAAGGTATTAGGTTTTCATCATCAAGAAGTCACCCTTTATATTTATCGAGAAACCATCCTCTTGTCTCTTGTAGGGATAGGATTGGGTTTACTAGGAGGTTTTTATCTCCATCGCTTTTTGATCGCCATGATTGCCCCAGATGCCATTCTCTTCTATCCGCGGGTAGCCCTTGGTGTCTATCTTTATCCTATCGCTGGGGTCATTCTAATCCTAGCTAGCTTAGGAATCTTGGTCAATCATCATCTTCGCAAGGTAGACATGCTGGAGGCTTTGAAATCTGTTGAATAAAAAAAGAAACTTCTACCCTAGGGTGGAAGTTTTTTAGAGCTTTGGTATAATGAGATAAGGAGAAGAGACATGACAAAAATTGCTTTGCTTTCGGATATACATGGGAATACAACTGCTTTAAAGGCTGTGCTTGAAGATGCCAAGCGGGCAGGTGTAGAAGAATACTGGTTATTAGGGGATGTCCTTATGCCGGGGACTGGTAGACGACATCTTTTGAACCTACTTGAAGAATTGCCCATCACCGTACAGATTTTAGGAAATTGGGAAGATAGCTTGTGGCGAGCGATGAAGGGGATGCTGGATCCATCAAGGGCTAGTCACCGTTATTTGATGCGCCATTGTCAGTATATCTTAGAAGAAATTCGTCCAGAAGAAATAGAGGCCATGCAAAGTCTGCCCATGCAAGTGCATCGGGAAGTTTCTGGCTTAATAGTGGGCATCACCCATCATCTGCCAGACAAAAACTGGGGACGAGAATTGATCCATATAGGAGACCAGAAAGATTTTGATCGCCTCGTAACCAATCCCCCTTGTGATCTAGCAGTCTATGGTCATATCCACCAACAATTTTTCCGATATGGAAGTGGAGGTGAGCTCATCTTGAATCCGGGTTCTATCGGCCAACCCTTCTTTTTGCAAGCCAATCTTCGAAAGGATCTCCGGGCCATGTATGCTATTCTAGAGTTTGATGAATCGGGTTTGAAAGATGTTGACTTTCGGCGGGTTTCCTATGACATTGAGAAAGAACTCCAACTCGCTAAGGATCTGAAACTCCCTTACTTCCAAGTTTACTATGAAAGTTTAGTCAATGGGATCCACCATACTCATAATCATGAGCTTCTTCATGAAATAGCCCAGCGAGAGGGACACAATGTAGAAGTAGACGCATGGTTGAGAGATTTTTTCAACTAGTGTAACAGTTGACATTACAACAAATAAGGGTATAATAGACTAAAAGAAAGAACTTTAACGTCTGAAGAGTAAATGTATCTAGTTATTGATGGCTTTAGATCCAGTTTAAGACATCCCTATCTAGATGGAAGAGAGGAGTATCCATGCAAATTTCAAGTCGTTTTACCATTGGAACCCATGTATTAGTCATGATTGCTTTAAAAGGAGATTGCACCAAGGTGACCAGTGATATGATTGCTGGCAGTGTTGGGGTGAACCCGGTCATTATTCGGAAGACCTTGTCTCAATTAAAAAAGGCAGGCTTGATCCATGTGGCGCGTGGAACAGGTGGGGCCGAGATGGCCAAAGAATTGGAAGACATAAGTTTGTTAGATATCTACCAGGCGGTTGAATGCCTTGGGAGGACTGGTCAATTATTTGGCTTCCACGAGCATCCAAATCCAGCTTGTCCGATTGGAAATAGCATCCATGGCGTCCTAGATGGGAAGCTGGAAAAGATTCAGTTAGCTATGGAAAAGGAAATGTCTCAGACCAGCCTCAAAGAAGTAGTGGAGCAAACCAAGAAACAAATGGAGCTAGCAACCGTTTCTTGATTTGAGTCTGTAAGAAACGTGATGTAAAAAGGCCTTTCAGTATATACTGAAAGGCTTTGAATGTAGACAAACTACTTTTTACTTAAGATAGCTAGGTAATTTTTCAAAAAACTATTATGTTGCTTTGAATCATTAAAGCATATCCGAAACTTTCCGCCGTGAGAAAAATGCTTGAAACGTTTTCGTTTCAAGCACTCGGGAGTTTTGAAACCTTAGGTTCAAAACTAAGTCATGGAACTTCGTAGAAGTTCGCTGACGTCCGTACTCACCTAAGGAAAGTTTCTAGGAATACTATTTCTTTAATCTGAGCCTCTCAGTGTAAACTGAAAGGCTTTTTTGTTAAACGAAACGTTTTAAGTTTATCTAATTTTATTTTTTAATTAATAAGACACTAACTAGAATAAATCCAATTGCATAAATCCATGTCCAGTAACGATTAGGAATGAACATGAAGGAAGAACGATCGCGGAAAGCAATGCGTTGCCCTGTTTCCTCATCAATCATATACCGCACTTGATCGGAAACAAATTTTTTTGTTAGCAAATAATTGACTGCTGCAGCAAGAATTCCCAACATACATCCTAAGATGATACTATCTGTACTCTTATTTACATTAAGATGCAGGAAGGAATAAATCATATTCGCCAAAGCTCCTCCAATCATAAGAGCAAGGGGAACGAGCAAGCCTTTACTAAGCCAAACAATAATTAAATAATCTCCTTATTTCCTATCTTAATCAAAATACAGCAAGTCTTTGCTGGTTTCGGTAAAGAGGCCAAAGCCATCTTTTGTGACATAGCCACAGTCTTCAATCCGAACTCCGACTTTTCCAGGGATGTAGATGCCTGGTTCGACAGAGAAGCACATTCCTTCTTCGATGACCATGTCATTTCCTTCCATGATAGAAGGGAATTCATGCACATCCATTCCGATACCGTGTCCGAGGCGGTGGTTGAAGT
>ERZ772999.2394-NODE-2394-length-10134-cov-4.862883_pt1 | contig 10134 bp, 7 predicted proteins | sample MGYA00511467_ERZ772999 | MGnify/ENA primary metagenome ERZ772999 (study PRJEB29015, sample SAMEA2738064) | human oral metagenome | biome: human oral; feature: human-associated habitat; material: saliva | place: China | collected 2218 ...
CGAGTCGTGGGGGAGCACTCGGTTTCTTTAGACGGTAACGACGTGCCCGTGTGGTCTTTTGAGAAGGTCATCGAGTAGATACCTGCTGGCGCGTTCGAACTGGAGGGAAGAACGCAGCTGAGGTTTCTGCGATGAGTTTGGGGGCTTGGTATCAGGTGATACCAAGCCCCCAAACTATCTATCGAGATCCAGCTCGTTATTGCTGCGCGGGTCCCTGTTGTCCCCAGGGATTAGGCTGCTGGCCCTGCTGATTGGGTTGTCCGCCTTGCTGCGGAGGCTGCCACTGCTGGCCCTGCTGGGGCGCGGCACCATTGGGCTGCTGGCCCCACTGTTGTGCGGGCTGGCCTTGCTGCGGTTGTTGGCCCCATTGCTGCGTGGGTTGTCCCTGCTGCGTGGGCTGCCCGGACTGGCCGGCATACTGCCGCCACTGGTCGCCTTGCATACCCTGCTGCTGACCCCACTGTTGTTGTCCTTGTTGGGGAGCGGCGTACTGCTGCTGGCCCCACTGGTGGCCACCTTGCTGACCTTGCGGGGGCACGGCACCGTTGGGCTGGCCCCACTGTTGTGCGGGCTGGCCTTGCTGCGGCCGCTGGCCCCACTGAGGCGCGGGGGCAGGTTGCTGAGCAGGTGCCGGGGGAACGTACGAGGGACCCCACTGTCGGGGAGCAGGAGCATATCCCTGCTGGCCATAGCCGGCTCCCTGCTGCGGAGGCAGAGGCTGGCCCCACTGTTGCGGTGCAGCCGTTGGTTGCTGGCCAGGAAGCGGAACGTAGCTCTGTCGCTGGCTTTGCCTGGTCTGCTGCGGGGGCAGAGGCTGTCCCCATTGCTGTTGCTGCGGTTGCTGCTGCATGGGGGCTGCGCCGTACTGCGGTTGTTGACCCCACTGCTGGGGAGCTTGCGCGGGCTGCTGCGAGGCCATCGGCGTGTAGCCGGGCTGAGGCTGCTGTACGTACGGCGTTGGTGCCGGAGCAGGTGCAGGAGCGGGTGCCTGTGGCTGGACCTGTGGCGTGGGCGCAGGCTGATACTGCGGAAGCGGCGTGGGCGCCGGAGCGTGCTGAGGCTGAGCCTGAGGCTGTGCCACGGGTGCTTGCACAGGTTGCTGAGAGTAAAGCTGCGGTTCTTGTACCGGTGCCGCTGCCGGTGCCGGGCTGGAAACGGGCACCGAATCGGCCTGATCCTGAGGTTCGGGTTGCGTTTGTTCAGATTCATCGTGCTCAGCCGCGGGAACAGTCTCTTCGACCGGTGCAGCTTCTTCTGCAGGTGCAGCCTCTTCTGCCTGTGTGGCCGCGAAGGCCTCGGCCTGCGGTTCCTGAGAAGCCGCTTCCGGCTCGCTCATCTCAGGCAGTGCGGATTCTGCAACCGGTGCCGGCTCATCGTTTGGCACGGTAGCCGGGGCTACAGCTGCAACCGGCTGTTCGGGCTCTGCGGAAGCATGACGCGCGTCTGCCTGCGCGGGGATTTGAGCCGCAGCGAATGACGGGGCGCCGGCCTCTGTTTGAGAGGGTTCCGGAGTGTGTTCCTGCGACGAGGCCGGAGCGTGAGCTGGCTTGTACGCCTGCTGGGCCGGCTGAAGCGGAGTGTGCGGAGCGGACGCCTGAGCGCGTTGAGCCTGAGGAACCTGCGGTTGGACAGGTGTCGATGCTGCGGAATTAGGCGTTGAAGATGCACCAGAGGGAGCACGAACTCCTCTGACGGGAGTCGCAATAGGCATTGAAGCTGCAGTGCCAGGCGTTGCCCCGGGAGCCGTAGGTGCTGGTGCTGCCTGGGTAGAACCACCGAGAGGAAGAGCTCCCTGCGACATAGGTGCGGATGCAGTAGCCCCAGCCTTCGCGCGCTTGCGATCCTCGCGAGCTTGACGTTTCGCTGCGCGGGCCTCTTCGCGCGCCTGCTGACGCTGAGACTTTGCAGTCGAATCTGCCTTTCGCGAACGACCGCGGAGAACAAAGATGGCAATTCCTGCAAGAACAACAAGGCCGCCAGCAACTGCTGCAATGATGATCCATGTTGTTGAAGAAATTGAGCCAAGGAGAGAGCCTGACTTTGATGCAGAAGCAGTACGGTTACGGTCGGGCGCAGCGGGATCTGTCGGCGCCGGTGTCAAAGGCTCAAATGAGGGAACGGGCGTACTGTACTGTGCGGCAACGGTCGCGTTGCCCTGGTAAGCATTAGTCTTCTTCCCGTGGACGGCGACCTTTCCATCAGGCTTATTCCACAGAACAATCTGTCCGTTGGGGGAATATTTTGAATCGTCGCGCTGATTGGCCCAGAAATCGGTGAACTTTGCCCCTGCAGATGCGGAATCAAGATCAAAAACCAGCGGACGGATGCTGATATAGCCAATATCGCGCGGGCGGCCGAGGAATTCGGTTTCCTGCATCAACTGTTCGCTTGAATAGACGAAAATAAACTCGCCTTTGTCATCAAGTGAATAGTACTTTCCTGCGTTTTCGGGGCCTTCGAAAGGCGGGAAGATCGAGCAACGAGTGAAGTTATCACCTTGGGCGAACTCAATGCGGTAGTCATTATTCCCATTTGAAAATGACTTGCATTTACCTTCGTCGATCTGCTTCGTGCGGTCATACACCTCAAGCGCGTGTCCGACGCTTCCCTTGTTGTAGACGCTCAACGTCACCGAGACGGTCAAGTCTGAATCTGCAGCCTGCGCTGTTGTTGCGGTGGGGAGCACTAATGCTCCTGCAAGCAAGAGTGTGGCCGCTGTCGAATACAAACGCTTCATTGAGGCATCCTTTGAAAGTGAATCACGCTATTTCAAGCATATCGAATTGTGAGGGGTGCGCAAAAACAGTTATTCCGCGGGTGGGGCGAAGGGATTTTTCCCCTGTTCTGTCTGTGAATCTTCAGGGAAAAGCTCGCTTTGTGCCGATGGAGACGAGAGCTGCGTGGGTGGCGAATAATCCTGAACGGAGGGCGCAACAGGCGCATCTTCCACGTGGAAACCATCTGAAAGTTTGAAGGGATTTTGCCCGGTATCTCCGGGAGTTAGCGAGCCGGAAAAACCTGTCCCACTTTGGTAACTCAGCGGAACTACGAAACCTCGCTGTTCGCGTTCCTTTCTCCTGCTGTTTGCGCGCATGATCATGGGAACGCCGATGATTAAGAAGAGACAGACAACCGGAACCAGAATGATCTTGATAATCGTCCCGATCCCGCGTGCAGGTCGGTAAGCAGTGGGGCTGGGGGATGGGGTATAGGGCGTGATGGAACGGGTGTGTACTACTGCCTCGAGATCAGAAGGAAGATCGGCGGGAACGACACTGTTCATTGCTTTGCGCTCGATTGCGTGGAAGTCGCTGAACATCTGCACGCTTCCCTTCGCGCCGATCAGTGTTTCCGATGTGCTCATCCACTTCGCTTCGTCAGCAGAGCTATCGTCTTCGTCCAGTACTGCTCCTGGGCTGAGTTCTGAAATGGTCAGGTAGCTCCCCTGCAGGTATGCGTCATGGCGCGTCAGTTTGACGTCGCTGGGAAGCCCTAGATTGAGCTCCTCAAGTTTCAGGAGTTTTGCGGCGAAAGTAAGGTTTCCTTGGCCATCGATCTCGATATAAGGATTAACAAAACGATTGAACTTTGTTGTAATTCTGCAATCATTCGAGTAAGTTCCCGCCTCAAAGTGCACTTCGGACCATTCCGTTACCTGGGGAACTACTTCGCAGGCTTTCTGATCGAGAGTCTTGGAATAATCGCTGATATAGATTGAGTAGCTCACACTCGATGTGCCAACAAAGAAGTACTCGGAAAGATCGACCTCGTTACGCGCGGCGTGTGCCGGGGAGGCGCCAAGTATCCCGCCGATAATGCTCAGCATGCACATGCATGCAAGGAAAAGGGTTTTCGTTTCTCGTCGTAAGACCTGCAATGGTGATTCCTCGTCCGGTAGCGTCAGGTTACCGAGGCCGTGCCCCAGCGGCGTGCGTTTAGTTCGATGGTGGTGCGTAGGGGTTCGTCGGCCCCTGAGCTGACGAAGGAGGCTCAACGGCTGAAGGAGTTGAGTGCTCGGCAGAAGGAGTAGAAACCTCGTCTGCTGAAAGAGCGAAGGGATTCTTCGTCTGCGAAGCGGAAGTAGGCATACTCGGCTGATATGCGGTGGGGATGACGAAGCCGCTGCTCTCTTGTGCGCGGCGCTTCTTATTCGCCCTCCTCACCAGGCCAATCGCCCCAAATACGATGACAATAAGGCCGAACATGAAGTACTTACCAATAGAACTTGTGAGGAGGGATGGGGTAGGAAGGGCGCCGGTGGCACGCCACGTAGGACGTGGGGAAGAAGAGGTCTGGAGCGCTTGAAGATCGGCCGGCATGTCGGCAGCAGCTATGCCCTTGTACTCTTTGCGTTCTTGGGTGCGGAAATAATCATTCTGCTCGAGGGTTCCCTCTGCACCAAGAACTAGTGCTGAGGCATTTTCCCAGGTAACGGTGTCGGAGTATTCGCTTCGATCAAGAGCCGCACCCGGGGTTGCCTTTGTTCCTCGGAAATAAGTACCGCTCAGAGAAAAACGGCGGGAAGTAATCGAGGCGTCATTTGGAAAAGTGAGCCCCAGATCGTCAAGAGTGACTTGCTTTGCAGCAAAAGTAACGTTTCCGTTGCTATCGACGCCGATATAAGGATTGACGTGACGATTGAAGTCCGTCGTGATCTCACAACGGCTGTAGTACTTACTTGTCGAAAAATCGACGATTGACCACTCCTGGACAAATGGCAGAGCAGTACACGTATCCTCAGTGATCGTCTGAGATTCGTCGGTCACAGTGAGCCTGTATTGAGTGCGACCATCGCGCTCAATACGAACGTCCTCGTTGATTCTGATGTCTTTGTCCAAGGCATGTGCAGGCTGAGCCCCAGCGATGGGGAGAAAAAGAGTCAGCGCGCAGGCGCATGCAAGGACAAGGGCGCGTGTGTGTCGATGAAGTGGCAGGTGCATGCATGACTCCTTTGAGTGAGGTGGCCGTGAAGCGGCTGCGTCTCAGTGTGAACAATACTAGTTTGTCGGCGGTGCAAAGCGGCTTCGCGGGGAAGACGAAGGATCGTCTGGCGTAACACCGCTTTGCGCGGAAGACTCCGGCGGAGTGGGGATTCTCTCTTCGGGAGGAAGAACGAAGGGGGAACGAGGCGAAGCTCTTCCCTCCGCGTGGTCATCGCTGAGCTCCTCATCGACTTTCGCTTCGGTTTGACGACGAGATTTTTGAGCGTCCTGCTGCTGTTTCGCGTTCCATATGGAGTACACGCCGAAGGCTGCGAAGACGAATACGCTCAGCCCCATGATCTTTTTGATGAGAGCATCGCCGTCGATGTCCACCAGTGGTGTATGCGTTGGCGGAACCGAAGAAGAACGCTGTGTCCTTGTGGCGCGTGGTGTCGCTTGCATAGATGGCGTTGGAGCTGCGACCACTTCAAGGTCTGTTGGAAGCTCGTCAGGCGCAACTTCCGGCATTGAAACGCGCCTCGTCGATCGAAAATCGCTTGTAGGTGAAAAAGTACCAACAGCCGCAAGGGAAGAGCCAAGATCGCCACTCCACTGGACGTGCACGCGGTTTCGCGGCCCGTTACTCACAGTGCCACCGGGACTCATTTTTGAGATCTTCATGCTGATCCCCGCGAAGCTGAGATCTCGAGTCAGATAGGACGTGCCCTCTGGGAAGGAAACCTTGAAGTCCTCAAAGCGAACGGGACGCGTGACAAAAGTGAAGGATCCATCCTCGTTGGCCTCCACATAAGGGTTGTTTAATCTGAAGAATGTTGCCCTGATCGAGCACGTCTTGCGCTGTGGATCAGTGGAATAGCTGGTCTGGGCATTATTTCGCGCTTGAGGAAGGGCCTTGCAGCTTTCCTCTGTGATCGTCCCCGAGGAGTCAAAAACCCACAGTTCGTATGACAAAAATCCCTGATTGGAGAAAACGAACGACTCGTGAATCGTCACGCGATTATTCACGGCATGCGCAGGAGTCCCCTGGAAAAGAAGAAGAAAAGCTCCCGCGCACACGCAACTCAGGACACAAGCAAGCAATCGCCTCGGCAATGAAAAATCCACGCGCGCTCCCAATGCCTACTGGCCCAAGCCAGGGGAGGGGAGGGGAGGCGGAGAAGAAGGACGCGAGCGCTTACGAGCCGAGCGCGTGAGTATTGCGATGCTGACAATCAAGATCACCATCGACGGGATGAGTAACTTCGAGCTCGGGCATGAACACGTCTCACGGTCTCCGGGATAAGGTAGCGCTCCCGTCGCTGGAGTGAAAGGAGTGCTCGTCGTCGAGGGCCTCGCCGGAATATCCTCGAGGCCAGAGGGAAGCTCGACGGGGGCGATTCCTTGATACTCAACGCGATTAGTCGTGCGGAAATCTTCCGCTTTCTCGATGGTCCCCGTCACGCCGACGATCTGAGGAACATCATCCTTCCACGTAATAAAGCCCTTGACGCTATCGCTGACTTTTCCTCCGGGACTCATCTGTGAAAGTTGACCGGTATCAGCACTGAAGTAGAACTCGTGCTCTGTTAGGGAAGTTCCCGCGGGAAAAGTGATGTTGAGGTCCGACAATTGGATGCTCTTTGCCGCGAAGACAAAGTTCCCTTCTTGGTCAGTGCCAACATAGGGATTCTTATCACGCGTGTATTCCGTAGCGATCTGGCAGTTGCTTGCTGCTGGCGCAGCATTAAAGTGCACTTCAGACCACTCGATGACCTGGGAGAGGGAATTGCACGTGTCCAGAGTGATGGTCTTCGTTAAGTCGACAATCTTCAAGCGGTACGTGATTGAGCCCGAGGCTGAGAGCGAATACTGCTCCTCAATCTGAACTCCCTGATCTTGAGCGTGGGCGGGCGTCGCACTCAGTGCAGCGGTAAGAGTGAGCGCGCAAGCGAGGGAAGCGGCACGCTTCAGTAGAGAGAGCGTCATCAGGATTCCTTCCGTTCAGCGGTTGATTTCCGAGGCCGGAGCGGGCTTGGTGCGTCTGTGAAGTGGGGGAGCGGTGGAGAAGACAGTGGGGCGAACGCTTTGACCGCGCTCGCCCCACCGGCTGTTCAGGTTTGAGAGCTACTCAGGCCTGAGGGTACTGTCCGGGCTGCTGTCCCTGATCGGGGTACTGACCCGGCTGCTGGGGGTATTGACCCTGCTGCGGGTACTGCTCAGCCTGCGGATACTGCGCGGGCTGCTGCGGGTACTGCCCCTGCTGCGGGTACTGCGTCGGATCCGTGGGAGCCTGGCCGGTCGGAGCGGGGTACTGTCCGGGCTGAGGCATCGCGCCGGGGTAGGCGCCCGGGTATGCGCCGGGGGCGCCCATGGGCTGTGCCTGAGTCTTCTTGCGGTTGCTCATGACGACGAAGACAACGATGCCGCCGATAACGACAACGGCCAAAATGCCAAGAAGAACCCACTTCATGCTTGAAGACGAAGACGAGGAAGAAGAAGTGCTGCTCTTATCGGAGGAGGTATCCGAAGAAGACTTGCCAGAGGCTGCACCTGAACCATCGGTGGTGCCCTTAACGGAAACGTCATCGCTCACGTCGGTCCACGTAACGGTTCCGGTCGCCTTGTCAATGGTGCCGCCGTTGTCTGCAGTTGTGGGGACCATACCGCCAGAGAACTTTGCGGTGACCTTCTGCATTGTGGTGCCGGGCATCACTGATGACAGACGCGAGATAGCAGTCTCTGTCTGGGAGGTGAAAGTGAAGTCCTTGCCGTTGACCTTAAGGACCTCATCAATTTCACTGCTCTTAAAGGACTGGCTGACATCGCAGATGTGGGAAGAGCCGCTGGTGCGGAAAGCCGTGGTTGCTCCGGCAGACTGTACACTCTTGCAAATGGACTCTGAGATCAGAGTACCGCTGGTGTCGATCATGCTCAGGGTGTAGCTTCCCGATGTGGTCGAGGTGAATTCGTAAGTTTCTTCGAGGTCAATGCTCGGATCTGCAATAGCTGAACCGGTCGCCATGGCAAAGCTGCCGGCAAGCGCCAGAGTTCCGATGACTCCAAGAGAGCGTCGCTTCATGAGTGTTCCTTCTCGATATATGAGGACAGACAGATAAAAGAATAGGCACAATCGTTTCGGCTGACGAATTGTGTATCGTTTAAATTACAGAATGCTGAGTGGTTGCTGAATGTGCGGGTTGGGGTTAGCCCTGCGGATACTGCCCCGGCTGCTGCGGATACTGGCCGGGTTGTTGCCCCTGCTCGGGCGGCTGCCACTGTTGTTGCTGTGGATTGAACTGTTCTGGCTGTGGCGGAGGTGCTGCCTGCCACTGCTGCGGGGAAACTTGGCCCTGTGGGGGGAAGTATTGAGCGTCCAGGGGGTATTGCCCCGGTTGTGGCATAGGTTGCTGGGCGAAGGGGGTTGGGTATGTGCCTGGCGCAGGCATGGCCTCTAAGTGGGGTTTCTTCTGACCTCGCAGCACCAAGAAAATTGCGGTGCCGCCACCAATGATGATGAGGACAGCAACACCGAGGAATATCCAGTTGTTATTTGAAGAGGAAGAAACGGTCGAACTTGGCGAGGAACTTGAGGAGGGGGCCGCTTCAGACGTGGCTGAAGCTCCGGCTTTGGTGGTTCCCTTGACCGTCACATTTCGGGTGATGTGTGTCCAGGTGACAGTTGTCTGTTTCTCATCGATTTTTCCGTCAAAGTCTGCGGTCTTTGCGACCCAACCTTTAGGGAAGGTCACGCTGACTTCCTTAAAGGACATTCCTTCAAAAGTCTTATCGATCAAGACGGCAGACATGGAAGTAAAAGTGAACTCTGCACCGTCGATCTTTAGTCGTTCGCTGACTGCGTCATCTTTAATGACCTGAACAAGGTCGCAAATACTGTTGGTCCCTTGCACCCGGAAGTATGCCTGGGTGGAGTCTCCGGGTTCGCTCGTGCACTTGTCTTTGGTGATCGTTTGCCCGGTGGGGTCAATCATGCTGACAGTGTGTCCAATTTCAGTTGGAGACGTGATCTGGTAGCTGTCTTTTAACTCGTAGTACGGGTCGGCAGAAGAAGGGCTTCCTGCCAAAGCGCAAGTTAGAGCGATTGCAAGTGCGCAGATTGTTCCCAGCGTGCGTTGCTTCATCACAATTCCTTTTGTCCAAGGTGAGACTATTCAAAGAATAGGCATTAAAAGAGAGTGTGACGAATTTGAATGTTGTGTAGAAGAGTGGGTGGTGTGCTCGCGGATCCGCAACAGGGTTATAACTTTGCTCACACTCCTGTCCAAAAGGTAAACAAAGCGAAAAGCTTAGGTCATGCAATGGCACACTATGAGAACCAGAGTCGGCGGCGTCCGGCCGCGGACCGATAAACCATAGGAGAGTGCGGCATGGAAACGCCGAACCCACGTGCAATGGAAGTGAACCTTGAGACTGACCAACAGGTACAGTCCAAGGACAAGCCCCAGCGCACGGAACTCAAGCGTGGTTTATCAGCACGCCACATGCAGATGATCGCTATCGGCGGCGCAATTGGCACCGGCCTTTTTGTCGCCTCGGGCGCAACAATCTCGACCGCAGGACCCGGCGGAGCTCTCGCGGCCTACGCAGTCATCGGCCTCATGGTCCTCTTGCTCATGCAATCTCTTGGTGAGATGAGCGCACACATGCCCGTCGCGGGATCGTTCCAGACCTACGCCACTCGCTTCGTGAGCCCCTCATTCGGCTTCGCGATGGGATGGAACTACTGGTTCAACTGGGCGATCACCGTCGCAGCCGAACTTGTCGCCTCGGGACTTGTCATGTCCTACTGGTTGCCGAGCGTCCCTTCCTGGGTCTGGGCAATCTCTTTCCTCTTCCTTCTTACCTTCCTCAACGCGCTGAGCGCCCGGGTCTATGGTGAGGCGGAATTCTGGTTCGCCCTGATCAAGGTCATCACCGTCATCGTCTTCCTGATTTCAGGCACCCTGATGATCTTCGGAATCTTCAATGACTCCCCGGGAGTTCAGAACTGGACTGCTGGAGATGCTCCCTTCCACGGCGGATTCTTGTCCATCATCTCGGTCTTCATGATCGCAGGATTCTCCTTCCAGGGAACCGAACTTGTCGGTGTTGCAGCAGGCGAATCCTCTAATCCTCGCCGCGACGTGCCCCGAGCAATCAAGACCGTGTTCTGGCGCATCATGTTCTTCTACATTGGCGCAATCGCCATCATCGG
>ERZ772999.2397-NODE-2397-length-10130-cov-3.672655_pt1 | contig 10130 bp, 12 predicted proteins | sample MGYA00511467_ERZ772999 | MGnify/ENA primary metagenome ERZ772999 (study PRJEB29015, sample SAMEA2738064) | human oral metagenome | biome: human oral; feature: human-associated habitat; material: saliva | place: China | collected 2218 ...
AGAAATTGCTCAAGTCCAGTTTTTACAAGCAACTGACTATCCGAAATGGCAAGACTTTCCAGAAGATTGTGGAGTTGGTTGGAAATGAGTAAGCTACATTTGGAAGAGACAAGTGAAGAAAAAGCGAAGCACTGGAAGTTTTCTAGAGTTATTTGGCTTGTGCTCTATCTTTTCTTATTTATCTTTGTCTTGCTACATTTTAGCTTGAGTCCCTTTGGATTGGCCTTAACTCCGCTCCTGTGGAACAATTGGCTTTTTCTTCTGTCAGTGGTTGTATTTTGTCACTTATGGTTTCTTTTTTTGAAAAAGAGAGAGTTTCGCTGGTTCCATTTCATCTGGGGGATCCTGAGTATTCCTCTTGCATTGTTTATATGGTTTACAATTTTCTTTCATTTCTCTATAGTCAAATCAGAAAATTCTGTCCCGATCAATATGGATTACGGGATAGATGGGAATGAAGTTATTTTACGAAAAGGCTTTTTATTTGGGGAATATGATGAATATCATGATTTAGTCAATCCCTATATCATGAAAACCAAGGTCAATCGTGTTCGCTATATTGATTGATGCAGGTCTTGTCAATGGATCTAGCTCAAAAGCCCGTTCAAACAAGCTAGTAGAGGGAGGTATATGGATGTGAATAAAAATAGGAATGAGTGGACTTGGCTAGATAAAGTGAATACATGGCTCAAGCGCCATGGTTTTCTAGCTTGGGTATTGGATTTCTCCGTCCTTATGCTTTTCGCAATGATTACGGGCATCCTAGTTTTTCAAATCCCCTTTCTCCCTATATATTTAAAGGGTAATTATGTTTTTCCCTTGTTTATAAATATTCTTGTTTTACTGTACTATGCCTATGGTTCTATCCTACGTGAAAATAGTACAAAGAGGGTCACTTCTTTAAAAGACTTAGTCAATCCCCTTCTTTATATCAATCCTCTAGCTCTTTTGTTTCATTACTTTGGAGTGAGGAGCCGCCGTCATAGACCTTTGCTACCACTGCCTACTTTGGACCATCGCTATGTCTGGTTCCCAATTGCCACTTATATTATTTTCTTTCTGATAGCAGTAGTCATCACGATTGCAAGCAAAGGAAGTAAGAAAAAATAGAAAAGCCGCTTTATGTACTAAAGTGGCTTTTGTGCTTGTTCTGATAAATCTAAGGGCATAAAGGCGGCCATGACACGGCCGATGACCTTGGGTTCTTCTTGATGCGGGATAAATTTGTCACTGTATTTTTTATTGAGAGAGATGAGGCGAATGCCAGTTGGATCGTTGAAAACTCTTTTCAAAATGGTTTGCCCGTCATAATCAATGGCATAGATAGCGCCAGCAAATTCAAAATGTGTATTCTTGATGAGTGCCACAGAACCTTGCGGATACTTGGGTTCCAGCGAGTCTGTCCGAATCCAGAGGGCGATATCATAGTCAAGCTCTTTGTCTAACCAGACGATGTCAGCTTGTTCGGGCTTGTTCAAGAAAGTCTGGTAGCTTTCATAGACCTTGTAAGGAAAATAATCATCTTTCAATCTTTCCTCAGTCGTTTGATTTTCCAGCTCTTTTTTAGCAAAGTCTGTCACAGCTTGCTTGCGGCTTTGGTCTAGAGATTGGAAAATATCTGCGAACTCTAGCGAAAATGGTGTAGGGCTATGAACTGATAAATAGCGAGGATCCAGCTCTTGAACATCCATATCAAAGAAGTCTGCAATTTTTTGCATATTTTCGAGGACAGGCAGGGAATTTCCTTTGATATAGCCAGTAAGAGTGCTGGCTGGGATTCCTGTCCCTCGGGAAAGTTCAATTTGTTTGATTTGCTTTTGCTTCAATAAAGTTTTGATTTTTTTAGAAATGAGCCGCATTGCCTCCTTATCCTGGGGGCTAGCGACACCGCGTCCTCTGGCCATGATATTCACTCCTTTTCTTTCTTCTATTTTAACGAATTAAATCGAAAAAGTAAAGAGCTGAATACGGATATTCAGCTCAAAAGGAGAGGATTAAATTTCGTAGCCCATCAAGAGGCCGCCTTCTTCTGCGTAAAAGCTGCAAAGTCCAGAAGTTGGTAGGAATGAAATGTCGGCAGCTGGGAATTTTTCCTTGATAACTTCTGTAAATTGCTGGCAAAATTTCTCATTATTGCGGTGAGCAATGATAATGCGGCCGCCCTTATATCCAGCTTTCAGAACTTCATCCACTGCAGCAGTCAGGGCCTTTTTAGCCCCTCTAGCTTTTTGGAGAAGCTCCAGAGTACCGCTATCGCTGGCTTCGCCCACCATGCGAATATTGAGGAGGCCGACAACTGCACCGATTAGCTTGCTGAGTCTCCCATTTTTGACCAGGTTATCTACCTTAGCCAGTACAAAGAGAAGCTTCGTATTTGCTTGGTAGTGGGAGATGGCTTCCACGACTTGCTCGAAAGAAAGTCCTTCTTTGATGAGGTCGTTCAATTTTCTGACAATCAAATCAACTTCGCCACCAGCCGAAAGACTGTCAATAACATGGATATTTGCTGTTGGTTTTTCTTCTAAGAAGAGCTTTTTAGCTAGCTGGGCGCTATTGTGGCTACCAGAAAGGGAGCCTGTAATCGTCACGACAAAAATATTTTCAGCTCCTTCAAAGCTTCTGAGGTAGTCATCAGGGCTTGGGCAGGCTGATTTTGAAGCACTTGAAGTAGCGTACATTTTTTCCATCATGTCATCAATATTGAGATGAGCGTTATCTACAAAAATCTCATTGTCAATCTGAATGGTCAGTGGCACACTCTCAAAAGTTGTCTGGTTAGCCAAATCAGTAATCTCACGGTAGTCACAGCCAGAATCGGCAACAATTTTCCAAGTCATTTAGTTTCCCCTGCTCTATCAGTTCTCTACATTGACAAAAAACATGTCTTTTCTTACAATTATAACATGAAGATGCTTTGATATAAAGCCTTAATTCTCAGCTGATACAGGAAGAAAGAAATTGTTATGGCGGAAAAGAAAATATCAGAAAAATCCCTTGCAAATTTAAAAACTTATAATCAAGAATCTAATCGAATTACAAAGGAATCCTTGGAAATTTCTCTGATGCAATTGTTAGAGAAGAAAGATTTGAAAAAGATTACCATCTCTGAGTTAGTCGAGCGAGCTGGGGTTTCGCGCGCAGCCTTTTACCGTAACTATAGCTCCAAAGAAGAAATTCTAGAGGGAATTTTCAAAAATACCGTTCAGGGAATTGTCGACAAGCTGGAGCAGTTTAATTTCAAGACAGAAATGTACCAGATTTGGCTTTTTCTTTTTAAGGAAGCCAAGAAGGAAGCGCGTGTCATTAGTCTGGCCATTGACTATAATTTTGAAAAGTTGCTGACGCAGGCGGTTTTTGATTTCCTTGAAAAACGCAGCAAAGGTGGGAAGAAGACAGCCAATTCCTATATGAATTCATTCTGGAGTTCTGCGGTTGTCTCCGTACTTTCCAAATGGATCAAAGAAGGCATGAAGGTTCCAGCTGAAAAGATCGCTGCATTGGGCATGCCGCTTTTCCCGCAGAAAAAGAAAAAATAAGAGTTGGTACAACTGTTTGGCACCAATACATCAGACTGAAATAATAGATCATAAAAACTTACCTAACAAGTAAGTTTTTACTTAGTGCTTCTTGAACCATTTAAGACTTCTCAGCTACCATTTAGGATTTGGGAGTCATTTGCGATGCGACCTGTGCTATGCTAGAGCAAAGGAGGTAGACAAATGGCTACTATCATAATCAAAGACGGCAGTACTCTTCGAAAGCTGGATCTTTCAACAATTTACTATGTCCAGTCCCATCCTCAAAAGACGCACACTGTTCTTATCGTCACTAGACAAGGCAACTACAGCCTTAGGGCTTCTCTGACTGAGCTGGCTAAGCTCTATCCTGATGAGCTGGTTCACTGTAATCGTCAAACACTGGTCAATTTAGCCAAGGTCCAAGGGTTTGACAGGGAGCGTAAAAGCTTGTTTTTTGAGCAGTCTAACTTAGGAGATATTGTCTGCTCAAGGCGTCATTTATCCAGTCTCATCAAGCGCTGGTCTCAGGAAGGAAGAAAATAAGATGAAAATTTTTGTATTAGAAGACGATCTTAAGCAACAAGCTTATATGGAGTCAACTATTCAGGGGATTTTGGAAAAGAACGGCTGGGAATGCCAGTTTTTAGAAATCTATGGCAAGCCGGACATGCTGATTGATGCAGTAAGGGAACGGGGGAGCCATCAGATTTTCTTTTTGGATATTGAGATTAAGCAAGAGACGCAGAAGGGACTAGAGGTAGCCGGAAAGATTCGCAAGTTGGATCCCTATGCTCTGATTGTATTTGTGACGACTCACTCAGAATTTATGCCCTTGACTTTTCGTTATCAGGTATCAGCTTTTGACTTTATTGACAAAGGCTTACCTGAGGAGGATTTTATCAAGCAGATTGAGCAGGATCTGGCCTATCTTTACGAGAGAAAGGACAGTTTTCAAGCAGAGGAAACTTTTCTCTTTGAAAATTCCAAGTCGGATTTTCAGGTGCCATTTAATGAAATCTATTATTTTGAGACATCAGAAGTGCCTCATAGACTAGTTCTCTATACCAAGAAAGAGCGGATCGAATTTTACGGACAACTTTCTGAGATTACAAAGCAGGACAAGCGTCTCTATCGCTGCCATCGCTCTTATGTGGTCAATCCAGCGAATATCTCTCAGTTGGATAAGATAGAAAACATAGCCTATTTCCCTAATGGCGCTAGCTGCTACGTATCACGCCTCAAGATGAAAGGATTACGGACAGCTTTAAGGCAGTAGAGAAGTAATATGATAGAAGTGGGAGGAGTTTATGTTCATAGGATTGAAAATTGTAGCATTAATATTTCAGGTTTTAGCTTTATTTATTCTTTTTTCAAATATCAGTGGCGAAAAAATGAATTGGAAAAAGTATCTATTAGCAACTCTAGGATTGAATTTTATAGGGATTTTGCTTGCGATCATAGACTTAGTGATTGAGAATAAATTTTTTTCATATGTTAATTTCTTAACGCTTCCTATCTATTTTTTAATTTTTTCCTTATTGATAAACAAAAATATACCAAAGGTTCTTTCTATATTCTATGGTCTTTTTCCAGTTATCTTTTGGAATGTTCTACATCGTCTATTCTCTTTCTTTTTAAGAAATATAATACATTCCCATGTTCAAGTTCAGATAGATCCTAACAAATATACTATATATATTTCAGCAATTCTAGCTAGTTTATTATCATTATTCTTACCTAGACTATTGTATTATGATTTTAAACGATTAAGAGAGTATAAGTTAAGAAAAAAAGATATAAAATTAATTACTTTTCTAAATATTTCCATGATTTTTTATTATATATTTGTTCAATATTTTACTTATATCGAAATGTATCAGCACTCACTTAACTTATATTATCGTGAAATAATCGTAGTTGTTTATATTATTCTCTTTCTCAGTTCGATAAATATCCTAGACCGTAATTTGCGAGAGCGAATTCAACAGCAGTTAAGTGAACAAAGAGAGTTACAATTGAGAAATATGTCCGATTACAGTCAGCATATTGAAGAACTTTATAATGAGTTGAGAAGTTTCCGGCATGATTACATCAATATTTTAAGGAGTCTGAAGTTAGGAATTGATACGCATGATTTACCAGCCATTGAACAGATTTATAACCAAGTCCTTAAAGACTCAGGTCAAGCACTCAACCAATCTAAATATGATTTGGGCCGTCTGTCCAATATCCACAATGATGCTCTCAAGAGCGTCTTGTCAGCAAAATTTCTAGAAGCTCAGAGCAAGGGAATAGAAATTGGCTTGGAAGTTCCGCAAGAAATCAAACCACAAGGAATGGAGTTGCTTGATTTTATCACGATTGTTTCCATACTGGCTGATAATGCTATGGAAGCAGCAGTGGAGACTAGTCATCCAGTGGTTTCTTTTGCCTTTTTGGAGCAGGAAGGTAGACAGATTTTTATTGTTGAGAATACAATAAAAGAGTTTTCTATCCATTCCGATAATATTTTTAAAAAGGGCTTTGGCACTAAAGGAGAAAATAGAGGGCTTGGTCTCTCCAATGTTCAAAATATTATCAGCCACTATCCCAATGTTTCTCTGCGAACCATTAGTCATGATCACTCTTTTAGACAAGAGTTAGAGATAAAATGAATCTATTAGATTGCGAATGATTAGATTTGCCACTTGATTTAACTCAATGAGAGTAACAAGAACTGTTTATGAGTAAAAAAAGACAATTTAAGATTTTTTATACCATACCTGTTTAAAAGTGCTATAATTAATATAGGGTTTAAGATACGAAGGCACTAAGAGAAATGCCTTGTTTAGAGACAAATATAACTTAAATTCAAACTGTTGTCTGGTTTTTTGTTATTTAATTGTTAGGAGTGACAAGAAATGAAGAAATTATATAGCAATACATATCTAATGCGATTTTTAACTGCCCAGCTTCCTAGTCTGGCTTTATTCATTATGATTTTAAGCAACCAGGTTTTTAAAGCATCGCTTCTAGTCCAGATTTGTTTTTATTTGATACTTGTGAGCAATCTTGTGTTGAATCTTTATTTTATGAACCAAATAAAAAAAGAAAGTAGTTCCGACATCTTATCAAACCAAATTTTCTTTACTATTTTGACTTTGGCTCTGTTTATATCTAGTTCTTACAGACTGATAACGATTAGCGATGACTTTCAAAAATTAATTGCTCTGATATCCACTATTTTATTATTTATCTTACTTATTCTACTTATTTGGGGAATAAAATATGCCAAGGTAGCTAGTAGAAAACATAAAACAAATTAGATTTGCTAAAATTGAACAGTCTATCACTATACTCTCTCTGTCTTACTTTTTCGTGATGTTTTCTAAGAATATTTCTTATAGCATTTTTCCAAGAAGACGATACGGAATATCCTGCTGGTCAATTCTTTCTTATGCTCTTTGTAATTTAAATTTTATTATTTTAGTAAAAACAGCATTTGCTTCTAGCAAGTGCTGTGTTTTTTTCTTCAAATGACCATTTAGGATGAAATACAGACTGTTTATGATTTTCGGCTTGTTATTTGAAGAAAGTGCGCTATAATCTAAGCAGGTTAAGATTGACTTTACAAATGGTTGAAGTCTATTAAAAAAATTTTTAATCAAAAATTTATGTTATAATAACAGTATAATAATGTTTGTGATTTTGGGAAAAAGGTGATTTGCTATATCTAATGGCGCTTTTTGGAATGGAGGGCATCTATGAAGTTAGAAATGATAGGCATTAGTAAGAGCTATGGCTCTAAGTCTGTGCTCAAAGATATTTCCTGTGAATTTACTGAGGGAGTTTATGGTTTGCTTGGGGCAAATGGTACGGGTAAGACGACCCTGATGAATATCATTTGTGATCTCATAAAGCCGAGCCAAGGAAGGATAAAGTGTGATGGGGCATCACATACAGAAGAGTATATCCAGTATCTTGGATTCTTGCCACAAGATTTTTCTTATTATCATAACTTTACGGGGCTCGATTTCCTTTTATATATGGCAGCTCTTAAGGGAATGACGAAGAAACAAGCCAGAGTAGAGAGCGATAAGTTTTTGAAACTTACTGGTTTATACGATGTTCGGAAAAAGAAGATTGCTTCCTATTCGGGTGGTATGAAGCAAAGACTCGGTATTGCGCAGGCACTTCTCAACAATCCCAAAATATTGATTTTAGATGAGCCGACTGTGGGACTGGATCCCAAGGAAAGGGTGAAATTCAGAAATATTATCAGTGAGCTATCGGCTAATAAAATCATCCTCTTATCTACCCATATCGTATCGGACGTAGAAGCGATAGCCAAGGAAATCCTAATCCTAAAAGATGGAAATTTTGTGGAAAGAGGTAGTGCTAAGGAACTTCTTTCGCTTATCGAGGGGCAAGTTTGGGAATTTCGTGTTTCCGAGCGTGAGTGGCAGCGTTTTGCAAAGGATTATGTAATTGTGAATGAGCGGATAGAACCAGACGGTATCGTCTTGCGGGTTATTAGCGATGAGAGTCCTGTCGAAGGAGCGCAAGGGGTAATTCCGAGCCTGGAAGATTTGTATATTTATTACTTTAGAGAGGAGGCAAATGGATGATAGCTTTAGTTCCTTTTGAATTGAAAAAATTACTAAAAAAGAAGTCAGTTTTAGGTGCGGTCCTGGCTATTATGCTGGTTTTAGCTGGATTGTTTTATGCAAATTTTTTTAATGATGGACAGATTAGCGGATCTTCAGCTGATCGAATACATGGAAAACAAGCAGTTGTGATCAAACAAAAGATTGCTGAAGAGCATACTGGTTATTTATCTGATGAGTTAATGGATAAAATCGTTAATGACTATGCAGCCAATATGCCCTATTTCAAACAGAATGACTTGTATGATATGTTTTCCTGGTATGCTATTGATCGTCTTGTCCCCAATTCTCAAGAAATTTTAACAGATACCTATAAATCTGATGATGTCTTACATTACGATCAGATTAGCCTCAAGTCACAAGAAGAGCTGCAGTCTCATTTTCCTTTAAAAACGTTAAAGCTGGGAAATTTTGCTCCTTGGCATAAGTTGTTTAATACCTTAAATGCTGCTTTTAGCTTAATGGTGGTATTTGTGATCTATATTTGCTGCTCTGTTTTCTCAGGTGATCGAGCAAGAAAGATGGATTCATTACTTTTGACAACTAAATATGGTCGCAATCAGTTAACGATTGCAAAAATCGTATCTGTTTTTGGAATTGCTACTTTAACATTTGTCCTTGTTAATAGCCTTGTTTTGCTGGTGTTTGGGACCTACTTCGGTTGGAGTGGTTGGGATACCAGCGTCCAGATGAACTTGGAGTGGATTTCGACTATTTATAATATTTTGCAATTTCCTGTCCATATGAATCTCTTAGAATTGTTGATTCGCCTTATTCTATTCCAGTTTGTTGGTTTACTCTTTATTCTTGGGGTGATGGTTCTCATATCCAGTTTGACAAAGTCGCCGCTAGCAACATTTGCAAGTTCTGTAGGGATTTTCTTGGCTCCAGACTTTTTGATGAATATCTTCAGAGATGGTTTGATGAATAAGATACTAACTATTTTTTCAATTTCAACCGATGGAACGGAAGGAATCTTATTGAAACTTTCCAATAGCAAAGGATTTTTCTTCAATGATTTTACTGCAAATAGTGTCAGCGTAATCATTATCCGGCTTTCTCTCATGCTCCTCTGCTGTCTGATGACTTATCGGATCATCCGAAAAAGAGGACTTTAAACTAACTGTTGTCTATTTTAGAAAAGCAGTTCCGCTTTTCTGATGGAATATACAAGGAAAAAAGAGGTCACTAATATGGAAAAAAATTGTTTTATAAAATTTCTCTGCTTATATCTTTTGTGTTAACGGCAGGAGGTCTATTATTAACACTCTGTAATTATTTATTTTTTAATTATCCGTTTTTAAACCAAACTACGGTAGGCCTAATTGTCTCGTTTTTAATGGTTTTGCTTATATTTTTTAGTTCTCATCATAGAAATAAGGATTGATTTTTTGATTACTTGAGAATAAAAAGAAAAAAACTGTTAAAGACATTCTTTGAATTTATCCTTTAAAGGAGTTGATTTTATGGCTAATACTAGGCGAGCAGTAGTTGCTACGAGCTTAGGTTTCATCTTATTGTTAGCAGTGGGAATTCTACTGCAGATTCGCTTTGGGAGCATGGTCTTTTTGTTAAGTCTATTCTGTTATGCGGAAGCCTTTATCATTTGGTACGCGAAAAGTAAGTCTAAGTCGCAGATCAGTGGCAGTCGGAGTATTGAACTCTTTTGTCTCTATATCAAGCAGTTGAAAATCTTTTATGTCACAATTTTGTGTCTTTCTATTCCTTTCGTTTCCCTGTCTTCTGACCCCACTTATGATTTGTTTTTTGTGCTTGGCTTGTTAGTATTTTCGCTCTTAAGCAATTATATCTTTAGCTCTCATGGCATTCAGCCATCTAAGAAAGAGAGAAACGTAAAAGATTAATTGTTTTATCTGTAGCAGTTATTCAGCTTGCTGTTTTCTACAAAAGAAAAGAGGCTGGGACAAAAGTCCTAGCCTCTCAATTGTCTTTGGATTGTCGAGCA
>ERZ772999.2398-NODE-2398-length-10127-cov-4.542295_pt1 | contig 10127 bp, 9 predicted proteins | sample MGYA00511467_ERZ772999 | MGnify/ENA primary metagenome ERZ772999 (study PRJEB29015, sample SAMEA2738064) | human oral metagenome | biome: human oral; feature: human-associated habitat; material: saliva | place: China | collected 2218 ...
TCTGTCGGCACGTGCCTACGACCGCATCCTCAAGGTAGCTCGTACTATCGCCGACCTTGCTGGCTCCGAAGAGATCCGCAAGGAGCACATCGCCGAGGCCATTCACTACCGCAGTCTTGACCGCGCCTCCTGGGGGCAGCGTTAGCTCCAGGAGCTCCTCTATCCTCACGAACTTTTACTGCCATTCCTCTCAAGCCATCAGGGTAGTCTCAGAGAGAGAGCTACTCTGATGCTCTATACCAATAAAAATGAAGTAGTACTGGTCACTGCGCGGAGCAGTACTGGTCACGACTTCGACCAGTACTGGTAGGCATAGGTGACCAGTACTGGTTCGCCTGCTGACCAGTACTGGTTGATTTTCCCCTTCATAGGGCCACCCCCGACGAGCTTCACTTACCACAAATAGAGGGATCCCCAAGCGTGTGCTCTCTGACGTCGAAACACCTGATAATGTGAGTGGCGAAAGAGTAAAATCACTGTGGGAAGCAGCGGAATACTTAGTATTTTGGTATCGTAGCCTAATCCATAGGCTACCTAATGAATAATTCGTATTTTTGCGGCTGATATTCGCTAAGCACATAACGACTTATACACAAACCAATCAGCTATGTACTGGACATTAGAACTGGCATCCAAGCTCGAAGATGCACCATGGCCCGCAAGCCGTGACGAACTCATCGACTACGCCCAGCGCTCTGGCGCCCCCATCGAAGTCATTGAGAACCTCCAGGAAATGGAGGATGAGGGCGAGCTATACGAATCCATCGAAGATATCTGGCCCGACTACCCAAGTAAGGAAGACTTCTTCTTCGACGAAGAAGAATATTAGTCAGCCTCACTTCGGAGGCTATAAATCCGATGGGCAAGACAACCTTCACCTATGGTCGTAGGCGTAGAGACCTCGGTCTCGTGGGTTGTCTTGCCCTTCTTTTGTTCTCGGAGCAGCCAGTCGCATCCCAGTCACGCCCTTTAGTTCGCCAGTGGGATGAAGCTTTAGGCTACTACAATCCTGCAGCCTTAGCCCCTCTGGGTACAGGACAAATCGCAGGCCTGTGGGGAAGAGAAGACCATCGACACAGCTACTACCTACTCCTTACAGACCTACCTCTGGAGCTCCTCGGTGGGCGCCATATAGTGGGAGCTCAACTCCTACACCTCCAGCAAGACCTGTGGGAGCATTCGACCTTCTCCCTACGAGGGAGCGCTTGCCTACCCTTATCCGAGGGGAAGCGCCTACAATTAGGAATGGAAGGTACGCTGCACCGTCTTACCTTCGATGGGAAGAAAGCCCTTGAAGAAGGTATCACCAATAGTGAGCTCCCTACGACAAAGAGCGAGGGTAAGGCACTCGGTCTTAGCTTAGGCCTACAGTTCTATGGAGAGCGCCTCTCTGCGGGTATTGCAGTGACTGACCTCTTCGGAGTGCACACTCGCATCGGTGAGCGCTATACAGCGCAGCTACCTCCGCGCTACAGTGCCACACTTAGCTACCACATAGGCTCCGCTGTAGCTTGGGCCTTTGTCCCTGCCATCTGGGGCTCTTATAGCCAAGATGAGAAGTGGCGATCGGAGGTACGAGGTACGCTATGGTACCACGCTCGCATTGCCCTCGGTAGCTCCTATCGCCAAGGCGAAGCTCTTGGTCTTCACACCCACCTTCGCCTCGGAGAGCTATCCCTCGGCTATCAAGTCGAGCGCTCCACCCGATCAAGTAGCTTTTACCACGAGCTACTCCTCGGCTATACACTCCCTCATGGGAGAACTAAGCACACAGAGCCCCGATACAAGAGTATTCGGCTGCTCTGAGAAATGATACAATGCTCATGACCAAGACCCTACTACTTCGACTTACCCAATTTAGTACCGCCTTCTTCCTATGCTCCGCAGTCTACTCCTGTGGCTCCTCACACCTCACATCTATGGGAGGAGTAGCTACTGCTCGCTTAGCATCGTGGAATGAGCCAGCTCCGCATGGGATGGTGCACATCCCCCGCGGACATGTACTTCTTGGAGAAGCTAAAGCTGACAGCCTTTGGGGAACGCCTGCCGTGAGCCGAGGGATATCAGTCGAAGCTTTTTGGATGGATCGTACCGAGGTGACGAATGCGCAGTATCGCCAATTCGTATATTACGTACGAGACTCGATACTACGCGAGCGCTTAGCAGACCCCGCCTATGGTGGTGACGAGAGCTACAAGATCACAGAAGACAAAGATGGAGAGCCCACCACACCTCATCTGGACTGGAGCCGCCCTATTCCCTCGGAGAAGCGAGCTACAGAGGAAGAGCTACGCGCCCTGCAAAGTATCTACTACACCAATCCTGTCACAGGAGAGAAGAAGCTGGATCCTACGCAGCTCTACTACCGCTACGAGCGCTATGACCATCGTGCGGCAGCCCTATGGCGCAACCAGCTACGCCAAGCACAGGGCAATCCACAATGGGAGAAGAAGCGACCCGAGACCGTCCTCATCTCCAAGGACACGGCTTACATAGACGCCTCTGGCAAGATCGTCCGCGAGACGCTCACCCGTCCGCTGCGTAGCGAGTACGACTTCCTCAGTACCTATATCGTACCCGTCCTTCCCGACGAGACCGTCTGGGTCAATGATTTTCCCCAGTCAACTAATGCCATTTACACCACCAAGTACTTCAATCATCCAGGGTATAATGACTATCCTGTCGTGGGAGTTACTTGGGAGCAAGCGCAGGCCTACTGCGCTTGGCGCACCATCTCCTACAAGAAGGGCCTCAAGCTCCCCGAGGGTCAGATCGTAGAGGAATTCCGCCTCCCGACCGAAGCCGAATGGGAATATGCTGCACGAATGGGTAACTCAAGCATCAGCTACCCCTGGGGCAATGCCGAGGTGCGCTCATGTGACGGATGCTTCGTGGGCAACTTCAAGCCTGGCGACGGTGACTACACAGCAGACAAGCATCTGATCACGGCACGCGTATCCTCCTACCCACCCAATGACTTTGGGCTCTTTGACATGGCTGGTAATGTGGCTGAATGGACCAGCACGACTTGGACTCCTGCTGGCCTCAAGCTCATCAATGATGTGAACCCCGAGCTATCCTATCAAGCAGACTATAAGGATAGTATTGACCGCACCCTCAAGGTCATCAAGGGCGGATCGTGGAAGGATATAGCCCGCTATATACGCGCCAACAACCGCACGAAGGCTCCGCAGAATGCAGCCCACTCCTACATAGGCTTCCGCTGTGTACGCTCGGCTGTCGAGTTCAGTAAGTAGTTAGCTCCTATCTTGTGTTAAGTCACCCACCTATGTCCAAGCGCCTTAGCCCTATACGTCGTCTTGAGCGCTTCCTCGCCAGCGAGCGAGGGAAGCGTATACTCAACTATTTCTACTCTTGGGGAGCAGCCTTCGTCATCTTAGGCGCGCTCTTCAAGCTCCTTCACATACGCTATGGTGATGAGATCCTCCTTGTGAGCATGCTCACTGAGTTCGCCGTCTTCTTCATCTCGGGCTTTGAACGCCCAGAGACAGGTAGCAAGGAGGCGGAATCTTCCGACAAAGCATATCTATCTTCAGCTATACTCCATCAGCAGCACCAACTGGTAGTCACGTCCACAGACCTTCCACAGCAAGGGCAGGGAGATACCGATACCTTGACAAGCAATATCACGGAGCTCAATGCCATCTATGCGCGCCAAGCCAAGGAGCTCAGAGCTCAGCTGGAGACCATCGAACGAATCAGCGTAGACTTGCAGCACATGCATGCTATGTACGAGGCTGGTGCTAAGGATAGCTCGACCTTCCGCCAGCAGAACGAACGTCTCATCAGCCAGCTGGAGCAGCTCAATGCAGCCTACGCTCGCATGCTACAGGCCTTGACGGTGAATATGAATACCCCTAGCAGCTCACTCTCCTCAGGGGCTGACGAACCGACTCACACGAAGTAACCCTCCTCAGCATGGCAGTAGGCACTGGTAGCAATCCTAATAGACAGCGCATGATCAACCTCATGTACATTGTCTTCATCGCAATGATGGCACTCAATGTATCACCTGAGGTACTCGATGGCTTCAGCAAAGTGGAGGGAGAGCTGCGCCAAGCGACAGAGGCCAGTGAGGCTCAGAATGGGCGCTTAGCCTCAGATATGCAAGCTGCCTTCAGCACCAATCCCGCGAAGGCAAGCGTGTACTACGAGCAGAGTCAAGAGCTACAGCGACGCACGGACTCACTCTATCAGCACCTCCAGCAGCTGAAGGAAGCCATCGCCATTGAAGCTGATGGGCGCGGTGCATCCCCCGATTCCCTACAGCATCGAGACAATCTATCAGCAGCCTCTGTCGTATTACTTGCCCCCATCCATCCCAAGGGTAAGGAGCTCCGCAGGCATCTAAACAGCTATACCTCTTGGGTCGGGAGCCTACTGAAATCAGCCAATTCTGAGGGTAAGATTCTCTCTCGCCTTAGTACTCCTGAGGGGCGAGAAGGGAAGACTTGGGAAGATGAGTGCTTTGAGAGCATGCCAGCCATAGCCGCTATCACTCAGCTCACCCAGCTGCAGAATAGTCTACGCTATGTCGAGGGCGAGACACTCAGCGAACTGCTACGCAGCATAGGAGCCTCGGACTATCGCTCCAATAAACTCACTGCCCAAGTCATCCCAGACAGCCGTATTATCCTACGCGGCGTCCCTTACCAAGCCGCCATCGTACTCAGCAGCATTGACACGACGAAGCACCCAAAAATCTACCTCCAAGGGAATGCCTTGCCCTCCTCTTCGGCTGGAAGGGTTAGCTTAGCGACACCATCGACCGGCACCTTCCCGATCAAAGGACATATAGAGGCTGAGCTGAATGATGGGACGATCGTACGCAGCCCCTTTGAGAGTAGCTACACGGTGATCGAGCCAACAGCCACCATCGCTCCCACGATGATGAATGTACTCTATGCAGGGATTGACAACCCCATTCAAATAGCCGTCCCAGGCATTCCACTCCAGGACATCACAGCGACCAGCTCCTCGGGTAGCCTCATCCGAAAGGGAGATCTATGGATCGCTCATCCGACAAAGGCTGGGAGTGAGATCATCATCTCCGTGACAGCCAACGTCGGAGGAAAGAGCCAGCCCGTAGCTCAGACGAAGCTCCGAGTACGTAGCCTCCCCGACCCGATGCCCTATCTCAGTATCAGTATGGGGAGCGGAAGCACCCGATTCAAAGGTGGGCGCATAGCTAAGAACTCCTTACTTGCGTCAGGCGGTGTACGCGCAGCCCTTGATGACTCCTTCCTTGATATCAACTACAGCGTACTGCGCTTCCAGCTCTTAGCCTTCGATGCTCTGGGCAATGCGCTCCCCGAATCCTCTCAGGGGGCAAACTTCTCCGACCGGCAGATACGCCTCATCCAAAATACTCCCCACGGACGTCGCCTCTTCATCACAGACATCATCGCTCGAGGCCCTGATGGCGTCGAGCGTCGTCTTCCCTCTCTTGAGCTTGTCATCGCATAGACAAAAGCCCACCTATCCTACAAAAGCAATGAAGCGAACAACCACTATATTCCTCTCATCCCTTCTTCTCTCCTCACTTGGACTCTCTGCTCAAGATGCACCTCGTACCCCTATCGTACGCAAGGGCACTCAGCAGACCGAGCGACGAGAGAAAAAGAACGCAGTAGAGCAAGCCCCTAATCAAGGACTCACTGAGCGCGCTAAGGTCTTCCTATCCTCCGACACCATCACGACAGATCAGGTCGCCTGGCGCCGAGGTATCTACCGAGATCTCGACCTTATGCAGCCTGCTAATGCCCCGCTTTATAGCCCCGAAGTAACTACGGATCGAGAGGCAAACCTCTTCGCACAGATCTTCCAGCTCTATGCTGCTGGCAGACTCCCCGTATATGAATACCTTGATGGTCCCGAGCGCTTCGATGAGGCCCATCGCCTAAGTTTCGAAGATTTCATAGAGCGCTTCCACATCAGCTATATCGAAGGGGATCCTCAAAGCATCCCATCCAGCGAAGTCAAGGGCTACTACATCAAGGAAGCACATATCTTCGATGAAGGGACCTCTACCTACTCGACGCAAGTAGAAGCCCTATGCCCCATCCTCTCTGGTATAGGCGACTATGGAGAGCTACGCCTCCCTCTCTTCTGGGTTAAGTACAGTGACCTGGCTCCTTACCTACAGAGTGGGCTCATCCCACTAAGTGAGGGAAACAGCGCCTATCGAGGTACGCTCTTTGATTTCTTCCGCTTGGGACTATACAAGGGGGAGATAGTCAAGACGGAGAACCTACGTGGGCGTACGCTATCCCAAGAGTACCAGAGCCCTGAAGCCCAGAAGAAAGCGCAAGAGCGTATCGAGCGAGAGCTATCAGACTTCCAAGCGCAGCTCTATCTCCCCGACAGCACGCTACATCAGCCGAAGCAGTCTCCCAAGAAGGGGAGCAAGTCTAAGTCCAAGAGCCAGCCTACCTCAGATAGCAGTGCCAGCTCTACCAGTAAGTCATCCTCGACACCTATCACTCGCTCAGCCCGGGGCAGAGGCTACTAAGCCTACCCCACACATAAAGCGACAGCGCCCCCTCTCCATCGTGGAGAGGGGGCGCTGTCTTATAGCGGAGGATAAGCCTTAGTAGCTTATTCCTTTACTTCCCAATAGGCATCCTTCATCAGGACATCTTCAAGCTTACGGATACCGGGCTTCTGAGCACGGACCTCCTCGATCTGCTGCGTGACAGCCTGATCATAGCAAATATCCTCGACGTCACGGATGACACCGAAGGCTACAGGCATATCATCGCTCGTACCCATCATCGCCAGCATCGTGTGGAGGGTAGGATCGACTTCGTGAGCATCGTGCGTCAGGACATCATCCAGCGTGTAGCCATCTTCGCCGATGGTCACGACCTTCAGGCGAAGGCCATCAAGGACGATACCCTTATTCTTCTCCTTACCGAAGATCATCTTCTCGCCATGGCGAAGTACGACGGAGCGGTCTTCACGCGTATCACGCTGAGCTACGCCCTTATGTACACCGTCATTGAAGATCACACAGTTCACCAGGACTTCGACGACAGCGGCACCCTTGTGCTGAGCACTTGCTACCATACACTGCCCGAGGAGCTTCATATCGATATCCAGTGAGCGAGCGAAGAAGCGACCACGTGCGCCGAAGCAGAGCTCTGCAGGGATGAAGGGATCTTCGACCGTACCGAAGGGCGAGCTCTTTGAGACGAAGCCACGCTCAGAGGTAGGTGAATACTGACCCTTCGTCAGACCATAGATACGGTTGTTGAAGAGGATGAAGTTGAGGTCTACATTACGACGGATAGCGTGGATGAAGTGGTTACCACCGATAGCGAGACTATCACCGTCACCGGTAGCAATCCATACACAGAGGTCGGGGCGAGCGGTCTTCAGACCGGTAGCGATAGCTGCAGCACGCCCGTGGATCGTGTGGAAGCCGTAGGCGTTCACATAGTAGGGCAGACGTGAGGAGCAGCCGATACCCGAGATGACTGCCGTCTGCTCGGTCGAGATACCCACCTCGGCCATAGACTTCTGGAGAGTAGCCAAGACACCATGGTCACCACAGCCAGGACACCAGCGTACGTACTGGTCGCTCTTGAAGCTCTTAGCGTCTAACTTCACTGGGTTTGCATTCGTTTCCATAGGGCTATTCTTCGATAAGTTTGATGAATTCTTCGACTAAGTGAGAGAGGCTGAAGGGCTGGCCAGTCACCTCGTTGTACTGATGAGGCACGAAGTTGTCGATCAGACCGCGCAGGTGACGAGCGAACATACCCGTATTCTGTTCAGCGACGATGACCTTCTTGTAACGGCGCAGTACCTCCTCCGTATTCTTAGGCAGAGGGTTGATGAAAGCGAAGTGGGCATGAGCGATCTTGTAGCCCTGCTCACGTACCTTATGGGAAGCTTCATAGAGGTGCCCGTAGGTACCACCCCAGCCGACGATCAGCGTATCGGCATCCTGATCGCCTTCGACTTCGAGGAGAGGGATCTCATTAGAGATGTAGTCGATCTTCTCCTGACGGGTCTTGACCATGAGGGCGTGGTTAGCAGCGTCGGTGCTGATAGCACTAGTCGTGAAGTTCTTTTCAAGACCACCGAGACGGTGCTCAAAGCCTGGGGTACCTGGTACTGCCCAGTAGCGAACCTTTGTTTCTGGGTTTCGGAAGTAAGGACGCCAGCCTTCAGCAGCACCTTCGGGGAGCTTAGACACGTAGTTAGGCTCGATCGTAGGCAGCTCATGGAGGTCGGGGATGCGCCAAGCCGAAGAACCGTTAGCTACGAAGGTATCCGTAAGCAGGATAACTGGAGTCATATGCTCAACGGCGATCTTAGCAGCCCAGTAGGCATAGAGGAAGCAAGTATCAGGTGTCGTCGCAGCGAGGACGGGGATAGGAGCTTCACCGTTGCGGCCATAGAGCGCCTGCATCAGGTCGGTCTGCTCACTCTTCGTAGGAAGACCTGTCGAAGGACCACCACGCTGTACGTCGATGATGACCAGAGGAAGCTCAGCCATCACAGCGAGACCAATAGCTTCACTCTTCAGGGCAAGACCAGGACCAGAGGTAGTCGTCACAGCGAGGTCACCAGCGAAGGAAGCACCGATAGCGGTACAGATACCAGCGATTTCGTCTTCTGCCTGGACGGTCTTCACACCAAGAGCCTTGTGCTTAGCGAGCTCATGGAGGATATCCGTAGCAGGAGTGATAGGATAGCTACCGAGGAAGAGTTCGAGACCAGCTTGCTCAGAAGCTGCGATCAGCCCGTAAGCAGTAGCCTTGTTACCATTGATATCAAGGTAGCGGCCTGGTACAGGCTTCTGCGTCTCGATGCGGAAGATGCTGGCAGAGGCATGGGTATTAGCACCGAAGTCAAAGCCGTGGTTCAGCGATGCGATGTTAGCATCACGGAGCTGAGGCTTCTTACCGAACTTACGGTCAAGGAACTGCTCTGCGGGGCCAAGAGGACGATCACAGATCCAGCAGATGAGCCCAAGAGCAAACATGTTCTTGCATCGGAGGGCAGACTTAGCGTCGAGGCCAAAGTCCTTAAGACCTTCCTTCACGATCGAAGAGATCGGAGCAGGGATGACCTGCTGAGTCTTCAGTCCGAGTTCTTCGAAGGGATCTTCAGTCAGGAACTCAGCCTTGCGCAGGTCGTTGGTGGTGAAGGAGTCTGTGTCGATGATGATGATCGAGTCCTTCTTAAGGTATTTGACACTAACCTTAAGAGCGGCAGGATTCATCGCCACAAGAATGTCCGCATTCTCACCTGGAGTACGTACCGAGCGAGAGCCGATCTGGACTTGATATCCAGATACACCACTCAGGGTACCCTGTGGGGCGCGGATCTCAGCGGGGAAGTCGGGGAGTGTCGAGATGGTGTTCCCCGTCATGGCGGAGAGGTCAGAGAAGATCGTCCCTGTGAGCTGCATACCGTCCCCCGAGTCACCGGAGAAGCGGATCACGATGTCTTTAAGGGTTTTGACCGCTTTCTGTTCGTCCATAGCTTTACTACTACAAATTATATAATACGTATGTTAGCACGGCCAAAGCCACCCATGGGAGGTTGTGTCTTCTGGTGAGGAATAGTACCGTTAGTGATAGAGGACATGCCGCGCTGCCATTGCTTATTTTGTTCTGCAAATGCAAAGCAAAGCTAACGAATAAAGTACACCCCACCAAACCCCGACTTAATTAATTATTTTCATAAGCATAGGGGATGCATCCCCTCCTTCACAAGGCAATAGCAGCTACCGACTGAGTAGCCAGCAGAGAGCTTCGGGCATCCCTATTAGAAAGCAGCCTCCAATAGTTCTTAAACTCCTTAAAGCAGGGACTGTAAGTGAGGAAAATAGGTCATTAAATTAGCGACAGCTCACTATACATTGGCTCATTAAATCCCTCTTTTCTTCAGGCTTTAAGCCCCGATTCATAAGGGATACCCTCCCCTATTACTGGGGGCTGTTTCTAACCAATAGTGGTCAGCGGGCGAACCTATATGAGTACGTGGCTAGACCTATATTAGGTCGTTACTCCACGTAGGGATAAAAGTTGTGGACGAGTGGCAGATAAGTTTGGGCTACGTACGTGGACGATAAATCTACGTGCGTGGAT
>ERZ772999.2400-NODE-2400-length-10126-cov-5.473935_pt1 | contig 10126 bp, 9 predicted proteins | sample MGYA00511467_ERZ772999 | MGnify/ENA primary metagenome ERZ772999 (study PRJEB29015, sample SAMEA2738064) | human oral metagenome | biome: human oral; feature: human-associated habitat; material: saliva | place: China | collected 2218 ...
ATTCTGTCCATGATTATACCTACAAATTCGAATTTGTTTCGTTTAATAGTTTTTTAAGCTCAGCAAGATTTTTAGTCACTTCTTGATCAAGCTTTTCGATATCGGCAAGTATTTCTGACGTAGGTGGATATTCGACCGGAATATATTCTTTTTCTTTGTATTTATTAATAGAAAGATCATATCCGTTCTTGGCAATCTCCTCCTTTGGCACGAAGAATGATTGATCGGTGCGTTTACGATCTTCTTCGTTATTTAGGTTATGGAAGCGTTCAATAATGTCTGGAATATCATTTTCTTTTACAGTGGCACGCTTATCATCCAGACTAAATCCGTCGGCTTTCATATCATAAAACCACACTTTGTCGGTCCCGCCAGTATTTGTTTTAGTAAAAATAAGGATTGCAGTTGACACACCAGCATAAGGCTTAAATACGCCTGATGGCATTGAAATAACAGCGGTAAGTTTTTGGTTCTCTACTAGCTCTTTGCGTAGCGATTTATGAGCATTACTGCTGCCAAATAAAACACCGTCTGGCACAATAGAAGCACAGCGACCACCAATTTTAAGCATCTCAATGAATAGAGCTACGAATAAAAGTTCGGTCTTCTTAGTATTTGCTAGCGAGAGCAGATCTTTGGAAACTTGGTCAGGAAAAAGACTACCGGCAAATGGTGGGTTTGCCATAATCATAGAGTAAGCTTCGCGTTCGATATTATCGTTTGAAAGTGAATCTTGATACTTAATATTTGGACTATCTACACCATGAAGCATTAAATTCATAGCTCCGATGCGAAGCATAGATTGATCGGTATCAAATCCGGTAACCAACTTAGAGCGATAATAATCGCGCTTTTCTGGCACCATGAGATCATCTTCTTGATGTTCACCAACATAACGAATGGACGAAAGCAAGAAGCCTGCACTGCCCATGGCAGGATCGAGTACATTGTCGTTCAAAGTTGGCTGCATTAACTCGACAATCATATTGATTATATGACGTGGGGTACGGAACTGGCCATTTTTGCCAGAAACAGAAATTTTACTAAGAAGATATTCATAGACATCACCCATGATATCCTTATTATTCATATCCATTGCGTCAATGCCGTCTACGATCTTCGAGAGAACTAGTGGAGTAGGAATAAGGAAGGTGGCGCTATTCATGTATTTACTAAAAGTAGAGTCACCAATCGTTTTAATAAATGGAAAAACATAATCCCTCACGGTTCTAAACATTGTTTCTGGATCAAAATTATGAAAGACATGCCAGCGCATATCCTCATAGTTTGCTTCGAGGTGTGGATTTTCAGATATTACACAAATACCTTCGCCAAAGATTTTACGCTCCAATCGGATGCCGAGAGAATTAGCCTTTGATTCATCCTTTTGTTGATTATCATCAAGAAGTTTAATAAACATTAAATAGGTAATCTGTTCAACAGCAGTAATTGGATTAGTAATGCCGCCAGTCCAAATTGTATTCCAAATGGAATCTACTTTATTTCTTAAGTCACCGACAATCATATTATCTCTATCTCCGCGTCAAATTTATAATTATTCTTACTATATTTTTATCACAAAATAAGCTTTTTACGAAGTTATCTAGTATGATTCTTTTTCACTGCTGACCGAATAGATATCTGGACGGTCATATTGACACCAATTATTTAATAACTGCTTCGCTTCTTTTTTTATATCGCTCTTTCCATATGCCTTAGGAGCGCTAATAATTTTGCATTCTAAAATTCCACTATCATCATAAAATTTATATTTTTTATTATATATCTCATATATTTTATAGCTAATCTCTAATTCAATTAACTGACTATAGGTATTGCCGTAACAATCTTCGAAGAAAAATTCTACACTAGTGGATTCGCTACCATGTTCTGGATATCCTGAACATACTAATTTAACTCCATTCTTATCGCACGGAATGGCTACTTTGAGATTTACGCCTATTACTTTTTCCTCATTAGAATATATTACCGGGAATAATACTAAATCTTTTTTATTACCTTCAGATTTTTCCGGTCTTTCAGACATAAACCGCAAATTATACATTTCTCTTTGTCCCTTATTTTGAAGACTAAATTTTAGAAACGGATTTTTTAATATCTCGTTTTTTAAATAGATCTCTTTTGATGCTTTTTCTTGAGGCAGACATATATATTCAATTTCCGCATCTCGACTTTTTTCAACTACACCGTCGGAATATTCAACACTGATTAGAGGAAGCGCCGCAATAGCGTTATCTTGTTTGCGCACCCGATTCTGATGTTCGATACTTTTATTTACCGAGTAAGCCGTTACGATAAAGCCAGCTAACGCGCTTAAGGCCGATGCAAAATAACTTATCAAGACCACAGACCATTGACCTGGGACTGAATTTACTGGTAGGCCTAATTTACTAGGAGTATTAGTGGCATCAAAAATAAACCATACTATTGGAAAAATAGTTAAAAATACAGCTAAGGCAATAAAGCCATTTTTATCTTTTATTTTTTTCATACTGAAATTAACCTTGTTTATACTATTGATATTCCTATCTTTGATTTACGTTGGTTTTAGCTCTGCACGGAATTTGCATTAATTGCATCCGTAATAACTTTAGCTATTTCCGATTTAGTCATTGATTCGAATCTGCAAATTCTCGCTAATGGAATTCTGGCTTCCTTAAACATCCGTTCTATTTCCACATCACGCTCTATGCGGTCAGGTTTACTATGGGTAGAATCGTCTAATTCAATAACACAAATAACTTTATAACTTTCTTTACCAATCAATACAAAATCAACCGACTTGCCATTAATATGGCGAAATGCCGCATTCCAGTTTTGACCTTTTACTCTATAATCAAGTAAAGCCGAAAGATGTACTTGTGGCACAACAAACCATTTTGAGCTGAATATCTCATTTAAGATTTTAAAACACTCATTTTCGCGCGAGGTCATAACATAGGATTTTGCGTAATATTTATATTGTGACTTCTTAATTTGGCTATTGTTTTCATTCGAGTCTTCTACTTGCTTGATTTTACCTATACCCTTAAAAATATAAGCTATCCCAATAAACATAACTATAGCTATTGGCCAACTTACTATGTGATTAATTCCCTCTCCCATTTTTATCCTTTTGTTTTAATAAGAATCCGTTACTCAGAATACTAATCTTTCTTTTTTAGGACTGCGCTTGCATTTAAGCGGTATAGCGTTTAATCAAAATCTTAGACTACATGCTTTCCTGCATATATTCCTCGACGATTTCAATCACAACTTTTACATTATCTGTACAGTTCTTAAAGTTTATTTTATCAAAAACAATTTCCGAGTATTTTCGAATTGGATCAGCAAGTAACGCGTGGATAAATGACTGCGTGGCTCCAGTTACCCCCTCAAAATCAATCGTTATATCTTCTTTTTTTTTAAGGCACGGCAAAATAATTTCTAATCGAATTTTTCTAGCAATATCTTTGTTTTCGCCATAATCACCGATATATTTAAACATCTTTATTATCATACAAACTTAAATCTCCTATATTGACGTTTTTGTCGTAGCCGTATAGCATCTCCATAACTAGTGCGTATTTTAGCTAAAAGTTTATCAAATTCATCCAAGTCATTATCTAATGTCAAATCAATTGCGACTAGTGTACCGTGAAGATATGGAGCATCAGCTCTTTCCGAATGGCGATCATCTTCTGGATCAATTGTTAATCGAGGATTTTCGGAACGTTTGTCTCGCAATAAAAGTTTATATATGCCTGACCCGCTGTATATCATAAAGTAATTTCTAGTAACTTTGACAATTGACTTAATGAAGAATAGTCCGGCTCCGGCATTGTCTCCGGTTCCACCCGCATTAGTAGTGGTTCCAGAAACTCCTGGAGTTAATGCCCATTTAATGGCGTTGACATCATTTTCTGCGTGATTTGGCCAAAACTTACTTAGACTCTGACGGATCCCAATTCCGTTGTCGCATATTCCTATACGAATAGTATTGGACTTCTTATAGTATTGAGCGGCAACTATTGCCCCAGTTTTACTCATGGAGTGCTCCAACACGTTTCTAATCAATTCTCCGACAACGTATTTTATAGCATCTGCCTTATCTGGTGGAAGATGGAGTAGGGGAATCATTTCAGAGATAAAACGTGACTGTTCGTCTGGTGTTTTAATTATGGTTAATGGAACAAAACGACCGGAAGGGTCTTTCCTGTTTATCAAATATGGTGATTTTTGAGAAGTAAAGTTAAATAACCCCATACTATCAAGGTATGATCCGGAAGATGCGGTTAAATTTGGGATCTGTACGTTATCTTCTCCGACCTGTAGGGCGAGTGACGCTGCTAATGTTAAAATTGCAGGATGAACGTTAATCCACTTCGGATGAGTCTCTATCACTAGATTTGTTTCGTCTGTTAAGTCAAGTTTATTCAAAAAACCATCGAAATAAGCTAGGTAATCGGAATTGGAGAAATACATCTTCATATAACTATTGTACCTGTATAGCGTGTTTCTGTCAATAATCGCTATACAGGTATACTTATTCCCTGTATAGCGTGTTTATAAATAAAGACGCTATACAGGATTTATTACACTCTACTTCTTTTTCTCCATTGTCATTATTTTTAATTCATTCGATTCCAGTAAGATTATAGTCATCTCCCAATGTTGTTTAGAATCATTAATTCGCGTTATACCCAAAAATTCTAGTTAATAAAACTTCTTTCCAGAATGATTCCCTGGCGATGATATATTCGTCCGAGACGTCGTCGGTAAAAGTTTCCAGAATGGAATATTGAAAATTTTCTTGAATATATCTCAAACCTTTTTCCTCGACTAACTCCTTAAGTTTTTTGTTTGGATATTTATTATTTTCTTTTTCATTTTTGTCATACCCACTCTTCAAATAAACTCTCCAACGACCTAAAATTCCATCCTCACCATAGGCTGAGCCAACATACTGTTTTCCGGTATTTTTGTCTGAAATTAAATAAACGCCTTTACGCGATTTCAACTCAGCGCGCCACTCTCTGGAATTATCGATTTTTCTTTTTAAATCATGGTAACTAATGGATACGTTCTTGTACCCCGGAAAAGAGTTATCGCCTACACCTTTTTCTGGATTCCATATCTCAATAACGTCAAGTAGATCAATTAATCTTCGATCTTTTGACTCTGTATTGGTCGTAATCGTATTAGCCCCAATAATACCATTTTGAAAATATTTATGAAATCTCACCATGAGCCTAAAATTAAACTTCTTAGTTAAATACTCGGCAGCAGAATAATTTGCCCTTTCGCCGTCTTTTGTAACCTTAACGATGCCAGTCATCAACCATTGATCTTCATCCACGCGAATAAAACCAATGGCAATTGTCCCCTTATTGAATGAAACAGATTTTTCGCGATTATACACCAGTGCACGCAAATTAATTTCGTCCTGCTTGGCTAAATCCTCAGCGTCCCGGTTTGGATTAAATCCGATACGCACACTTGGTGTCATAAAGCGAATTTTTGTATTTGCAATTTGCTCCTCAGTGAGCTGAAGTAAGTCATTAAGTTTGATGGGTTCCATAATAAATTCATTATAGCACTCTATCCTCTCTATTAACCCCACCTTGAAATCCTTCCCTACATTTGCTATAATAGGTGTAATTAATATTTCTTGTAACCCGAATCTCACTGAGGTTTTTGTGCAAAAATATTTTAATATTAACTTATCTACTTAAGGATTAAATGAATAAACAAGAACAAGAGCGTCGTGCGAAGCTGATGCGGATGCAAGCGGAACGTTTGCCGGAAATCAAGCGCCGTTTTGAGGAAAATCAGAACCGCACTAACTTCGAAAAAGCCAAGGAAAAACCAGTGGAAACTGGTGCCGCGGTAATCTTCGAACAGGCGCAAAAACGTAATTTTAATAGCAATTTCAAACCTGGTGGCAAAGATTTTCGTGGCAAAAAATCGGACCGCGCAAACGGTGCAAACGGTACAAACGGTGCAAACAATTCAAACAATTCCGACAACCAAAAATCTCGCAATAACCGCCAGAATAAAAACAACAAAAAGCGTGGTAACCAAGGCAACGCCGCCGAAAATAACTCTGTAGCGAGCGACAATGATTCTCGCAAAGTGAACCTTTCAGTTTCGACTCGTCGTGGCGAAATGGTGCATCACCAGCGCATGCTTTCTCAAGACGTGAACGCGCAGGCCACCCAGCACATCATCGGCGTGCCAGTAAATAAATCTCGCTTCAATGGCTACAATGGTGTCCAGGTGACGAATGCCCAACTCAAGGCGGCTCGTCCAGATCCAGAAGCGGTGCGCGTGATTCCAATCGGTGGTGTCGGTGAATTCGGCATCGGTAAGAATATGACCGTAATCGAATATAAAAACGAAATGATCGTGATCGATATGGGCGTACTCTTCGCTTCGGAGGATTATCCAGGCGTGAACTACATGATTCCGGACATTAAATATCTCGAGGATAACCTCAGCAAGGTGAAAGCCATTCTCTTTACTCACGCTCACCTTGATCATATTGGTGCCTGTAAGCATCTTTTGCCAAAGTTTGGCCCGCTTACGCCAATTTATGCCACCGATTTTACTATCGGGATGATTAAGCGCCAAATGAGCGAAGTCGACGACTTGCCAGAACTAAATTACAACGTGGTTGACCCATTCAAGCACGAAAAAATTCAAGTTTCCGAGCATCTCAGCGTGGAATTTGTTCACATGTTACACTCGATTCCAGGCAACTGTGGTCTGGTGATTCGTACCCCGAACGGCGTGATTTACCTCTCTGGTGACTGGCGCGCGGAAGCTAACCCAATTGACCGCCAATCCGACCTCGAACGTCTCGACGAAATCGTAAAACACGAAGGTATTTCTTTGATGTTGAACGAATCGACCAATATTGATTCCCCAGGTCATCACCCACATTCCGAATATGACGTCGGTGATAATATCGGCAAGGTGATGGATCACTACGCGAATGGCCGCGTAATTATTTCCTGTTTCTCCTCTCAGATTAATCGTATCGGCATGATTTTGGAGCAAGCTTATCGACGTGGTCGCAAGGTAGCTTTTGCTGGCTTCTCGATGATTAATAATATCGAAGTGGCGCTGCGTGCCAAGTGTATTAAGGTGCCAAAAGATACCGTGATGAAAATGGAAGATATTATCAAACTTCCTGATGATAAGGTGACAATTGTCTGTACTGGTTCGCAGGGTGAATTGAATGCCGTGCTCAACCGTATGGTGACCGGCGCGCATAAATTCATCAAGATTAAAGCTAGTGACACTATCGTCTTCTCTTCTAACCCAATTCCTGGTAACGAGCCACATGTGGTAAATACCGTGGACGGGCTTCTTCGTGAAGGTGCGCAGGTGATTCAAAATGGTAAAACCCACCTCACCAATATTGGTCCACTTCATCTTTCGGGTCACGCTTATTATGAAGATCACGTCGATTTCGTGACGCGTTTGCAACCTTTGAACTATTTGCCATACCACGGTGAATTCTTCATGATGGAACACAATGCGGAGATGGCAGAAAATGTCGTGGGAATCCCACACGATCGTATCTTGGTAGCAGATGACGGTGATATCGTGGAGCTTCTACCAAATAAAACCATCCGCAAAAACGGCCGTATTTCGGTCGGTAACAAACTTTACGATGACGCTGATAAACCGGTGCACGAAGCCGTAGTGAAGGACCGCATTCACATTTCGCGTGAAGGTATCTTTATGATTGTGCTAACTATCAGCAAGAAGACTGGTCGTTTGATCAAGACGCCAGATATCGTGTCGCGTGCCTTTATCTATCTCGATAATTCCGAGGAATTGATCGGCAAGATTCGTCACTATCTGCGCGTAAAAACTGACAAGTCGATCTCTACCGAACCAGAGGTGAAAGTCTTGAAGGAAGAGGTGAAGGAAGACATTACTCGCATCCTCTTCGATGCCACTGGACATACACCAATCGTGATTCCAGTGATCAATAAAGTTTAAGGAGCGGCCTAGCGCAAGCTAGGCTTTTTCCCACTTTAGATTCAATCATTTAGAGTCTTTCATAAAAAATACCCAGAGCAATCTGGGTGTTTTTTTATTTTATTCGATGGAATTAGATTTGTCGTAATATTCCTGAGATTTATCGAAATCTTCGACCTGGCCATAATATTTGGCGACCCATTCATAGTAGAGCTTCTTTAAATTCTTAGTCAGCGAATTTTCATCCACCTGATCGAGATAAATTTTCGCTACATCTGGATTATGCGCAAAGAGATAAAGATGGGCGCGATAGAGGGTGAAGAGTTTTTCCAGAGACGCATTACCGCTACCAAGTTTTTCTTCCAAAGCATCAAGACGCTTCACTGCTTCATCTGGATCCTGTAAAACATTATCCTTAATATTTTCCCCTTCGATATTATTCGCATCGGAGAAAAGTAGGTAGATGAAATTACCAAAATCTTCCCGAGAAGCGATATCAAGATTGAAATTATTAACATATTCCTCAGGATTTGCTGTATATTCAGTCTTTTTCTTAATATAAGCTTCATCCTTATCTGGGTCGATTAGCCCGTCATCGGCGGAAGCCTCAGTTTTCTTCGCCGTGGAGGAGCCGTCTGTAGATTGCTGAGTAGAATTGGACCCAGAAACGCCATCGTGATTATTAGCTTTGGATTTCGCAATCGCCCAAATACCGACGCCAGCCGCCGCAACGATTAACACCGCGACGGAGACGATGACGGCAATAACTTTCTTGTCTAATTTAACTTTAATTTTTTCGTCTGCCATATCGGAAGTCATAGCAAGCTCCTGCACTGAAGGGATATATTCGTCTGCCACAGGAGCGACAGATGTGGTATCTTCCGCAGGAGTAACAAATGTGGCACCCTCCATGATGTTGGCCGACGCAGAATTTTCCACTGGAGTAGTATTTCCTGCTGAAGTAGGGTTTCCTACTGAATTTTCCTCTGGTGGATAAAGATTTGAATTTTCTGGGTTCATATTACTTATGATTATAATGCGAACGCACAGAGTTTTCAACCAATTTCAAATAATAGAAGCGCTCGACGTTGCCGTTTTTGCCGGCCAGAAAATTGTCGCGCTTGTCCACCACCTTAAAGTGATTTTGCTTGAGCCAAAGTTCAAAATCTTTAATAATTTCACGACGGATTTTTTCGTTTTTCACGATACCGTTTTTAAGCTGGAAGGGTTTGGCTTCAAACTGAGGTTTTAACATCATCAAAAAGTCGGCCGAGCGAACTGCAGGCTGGATCTTCACATGAGCGAGCACTTTTTTCAAAGAAACAAACGAGACATCAGCGAGAACCACATCGAGTGAACCGAACTGTGTAAAATCTACCAAAAAGATATCGGTCTTTTCTAGAAGGGTAATACGTGGATCGAAACGCAGTGGAGCCTTCATTTGATTGGTTCCCTTTTCGACCGCAAAAACCCGCTTCGCACCACGGCGCAAAGCATATTCGGTGAAACCACCGGTACTTGATCCGATATCCAGCACAGTTTTGTCTCGGAAATCAAAAGAAAAAGCTTGCGATGCCCCAGCAAGCTTATTCTCCGCTCGAGAAACTACATCTGATGAAACCTCAGATTTTTTAGATTCTATAGCTTTTTTCATCTAATTATTTTTTACGTTCACGGTAAGCGTAAGTTTCAGTATCCACAGAAACCACATCACCTTCTTTAATAAAGGCAGGAACCTTGATTACCACGCCAGTTTCAAGGGTGGCATCCTTCATGACGGAAGTAGAAGTATCACCCTTAACGGCGTTTTCAGTGTAGGTCACTTCAAGCCAAAGATTTTTAGGAAGAGTGAGGTTAATGGCGGTACCATTATAGAATTGGATTTCCATCTCATCACCGTCTTTCATGAAATCTTTCGAATCGCCGACCATATCGGAAGACAATTCGTATTGCTCAAAAGTGGTTGGATCCATAAAGTAGAATTTCTCTTCATCACGATAGAGATACTGCACCTTCTTGGTAGTAACTTCTGCTGGCTCGATCTTTTCCTGACCCTTAAAAGTCTTAGGGATTAGCGCACCAGTGATTAAGTTTTTGACACGTACGTTGACGATTGAGCCACCACGTCCCA
>ERZ772999.2403-NODE-2403-length-10121-cov-28.468607_pt1 | contig 10121 bp, 10 predicted proteins | sample MGYA00511467_ERZ772999 | MGnify/ENA primary metagenome ERZ772999 (study PRJEB29015, sample SAMEA2738064) | human oral metagenome | biome: human oral; feature: human-associated habitat; material: saliva | place: China | collected 2218 ...
ATATGCTAGATACTTCCTGTTTTAGATCTTCGTTGATGCGGACTTGTAGGTTTACGGTTTTCATAGTATCTCTCCTAGTATTTTTTTGGCTTGTGACTGTAATTCATTGGTCATATTATTGGTTTTATATTAAAAGGTATTTACGTTAATCAATTCTGTTTGTAATTACATTGTAATTGCAAATGTGGTTTTCTACAAATATATATAATACATAGGGGAAATAAAAAAGCAGTAGTTATCCATAGGATAGCTACTGCTTTTCAGTTTATATCATAGGTATTATGATATGCGTTTTAGTTTTATCTAAAAATACAGATATAGATTATTTGTGAAGTGTTTTACAAATAGGCTATACAAACGATTATAATAGGTTTGCTTCGAAGTCTTCTAGGATAGTCGCTACTGTTTCTGGAGCATTGCGGTTATGTTCTACGATACATTGAGCGAAGCTTTCATACATTGGTGTACGAATTTCTTCGAGCTCGCGTAAACGGTCTAGACCACCGCTAGAGAGTACGCGACCAGTAGTAGATAGGTTTTCTATCGGTTGTGTTAATTGGTAAATGCGACCGTTTTGGCGTAAGTGTGCGAAGTTTTTAGGCACTGTTACACAGCCGCCGCCAGTGGAAATAATAAGACCTGTTTGAGTACCGAATTTTGCAATCATTTCCGCTTCTTTTTCACGGAATGCTGGTTCCCCTTGTTCTGTAATGTATGTGGAAATGTCTCCAATTTCTTTTTCTAACTCATGATCCACATCAACGCAAGTACGGCCCATTTCTTCACCGAGCGCTTTACCGACTGTAGTTTTTCCTACGCCAGGCATGCCGATGAGGATGATGTTTTCCTTTTCACGGCGCATATCTCGTAAGACTTGCTCAATTTCCTTTGTGCCAAAGCTTTCACCTTGGAAATGGTTAGCTGCCTCAACGCCTTGTGCCACAAGGAATGGCAAGCCATCACAATGAGGAATTTCCATCATTTCTGCTTGTAACAGTAAAATCGTACGGCGTGGATTGTAGATGAGGTCTACAACGCCTTCCAATTTAGAAAACTGCGTAATATCGATGAGATTGGCTGGATTATGAGGGTACATGCCGATAGGGGTGCAGTTAATAATAATCTGCGCTGTTTCATAATAGTTTGGCGCATCACCATAGAATGGAGCCGTTTTGCGAGATAAATGGACGATATTTTTAGCGCCTAAATCTTCGAGGGCTACGTGAACAGTAGCAGAGGAAGCACCATCGCCAAGAATGATACATTCCTTGCCAGATACATCGATGCCAGCATGTTGTAGGGTAAACACAAAACCATCATAGTCTGTATTGTAGCCGTGCCATTTGCTATCCTTGCGAACCATAGTATTTACACAACCGATGCGTTCGGCACGAGGATCTACAACATCACAAGCTTCAAGGGCATTTACCTTGTAAGGAATTGTAATGTTAATGCCTTGTAATTCTGGATCGGCGAAGAATTCTTGTAATTGGCTAGGTTCTCTTTCAAATAATTCATAATTTGTATTCCCTAACGCACTATGAATGCGAGGGGAAAAGCTATGGCCCAACGTACGGCCAAGTAAACCAAATTTCATAGGACCTCCTAGGTCAATATACATAGAATGGCTAATAGGCTGGTACCTATTAGCCATTGGAATTTTATAACTATATTCATTGTACTATATACGGCCTTATCGGTACTAGTACGGATAAATATATTAGTTTTCTGGATAATTACCGAGCAAGCGGAATTTATCTTGGGATGTATGAAGCTCTGCCAGTACAGACAACACCTTTGGATCTGCTAAGGATGCTTCTAAATCGAGGTAGAACAAGAACTCGAAGTTGTGGCCTACGATAGGGCGAGACTCAAGTTTTGTAAGGTTCACGCCGATGTTAGCGAACTTGGTAAGCAATGTACCAAGACCACCTGGAGCGTGACTTGCTGTGGTTACTACAGAGATTTTGTTAGCCCCTGGATACACATGGAAGTCTTTGCTAATGCAGATAAAGCGTGTATAGTTGTTATCGCTATTTTGGATGTTGCGCATCAGTGGAGATAAATTATATAAGTCGGCACATTGAGGTGCTGCGATAGCGGCCACACCTGGATCGTCACTAGCCGCTACGAGCTGTGCAGCACGAGCTGTATTATCAAAAGAGCGCAATTCTACGCCTTCTAATTTCTCTAGGAAGTGGCTACATTGGCCCAATGCTTGTGGGTGAGAGATGATAGTATGAATATCTTCTAGTTTTGTGCCTTTTTTCACGAGTAGGTCGTGAGAAATCCATAGGCGTGTACCACGTACAATATAGCATTTACGATCTTCTAGAAGGTCATATACTTCTTTTACAGAACCATTGGAGCTATTTTCGATAGGTAATACACCGAATTGACATTCACCAGACTCAACGGCATCGAATACGGCACGGAAGCCTGTTACGTAGTGAATTTGGCTAAGTGGTAATAATTTATCGCATGCCACTTGTGCATTGCTACCGAACACGCCAGCACAAGCTACGTTGCCTCGTTGAGGAGGCAAGGTAGGGGATTGCTCAATGGCTTTTTTCATTTTTACAGTGAACTCATTATCTTGGAATAATTGTTCAGACTGGTACGTACGGCTCAAGCTAAATAATGCTTCGAAGAAACGACGCGCATATAAATCGAGGTCTGGACCTGCATCTCTCGTTACTTTATCGAGAATGTCGCGCTCCCGTTTAGCATCGTAAATGGCCTTATTCATTTCTTTCTTTGCCGCTGCTACGTCTTTGGAGAGTTCCATGCGCTCTTTGAATAATTCGAGCATCTGATCGTTTATATCGTTAATTTTAACGCGTACTTCATCTAAGTTCATGGTCAATATCTCCTAAGAAATCAAGAATAACGAGGGCTGTTACAGCTTCGATAACAGGTACTGCACGAAGCGCTACACATGGGTCATGACGACCTTGAATGGTGAGCAATGTGTCCTCTTTTTGTGAAAGTGATACAGAATGTTGTTCTTTATAAATGGATGGTGTTGGCTTGATGCCCACTTGCATAACGAGCGGCAAACCGTTGGTAATACCGCCTTGGATACCACCGCTATTATTGGTAGATGTTGTAATCTTGTCACCGTCCATGGTGAAAGCATCATTCACTTCGGAACCAAGCTTAGCACACATATCGAAACCGCCGCCAAAGGATACGCCCTTGATGGCTGGTACGCCAAAGATAACGCGAGCTAAACGGTTTTCGATGCCGTCAAAGTTTGGATTGCCAAGGCCAATTGGTAGGCCTGTAGCAACGACTTCAACGATACCACCGGTAGAGTCGCCGTCTTTTTTGAGCTTCATGACCAAGTTTTCAACTTCGCTACGTTTTTCTGGATTAATCATAGCGATTGGTTCTGTGGCGATGTTAGCTAATGCTTTCATATCTGGATGAACCATATCGATAGGAGCATCTTGGATCGTTCCCACTTGTTTTAAATGACCGTGGATTTCGATACCTTTTTCGCGTAATAGTTGAAGGGCGATGCCACCAGCTACGCAAAGTGGTGCTGTAAGGCGAGCTGAGAAATGGCCACCTCCGCGCATATCTACCTTGTCGCCGTAGCGCATGCGAGCTGTGAAGTCCGCATGAGATGGGCGAGGGATGTCGCGCAAGTTATTGTAATCGCTAGAATGCTGTGATGTATTGCGGATCATAAATGCCAATGGAGAACCGCTGAGCATACCGTCTACGATACCTGCTAAGAACTCCGGTACATCGGCTTCCTTGCGCTGCGTTGTTAATTGATTTTGCCCTGGCGCACGGCGCTTTAAAAAGGCTTTTAATTCATCGATATCGATGGTATGTCCACAAGGTAGACCCTCTACAATACCGCCAATGGCGTACCCATGAGAGGCGCCGAAGGTAGATACCTGTATGGTTTTACCGAAATTAGATGCCATTATATTAACTCCTACTATATAGTACGTACTATTTCTATTATCTATTAGATTAAACCAGATACGATTAGAAATCTAAACTGGTTGTGCATTACCGCCCAGTAAGTTCCAGTCCTCAAAGAAGTCTGGATAGGATTTTGTGATAGCTTCGCTATCTTTTAAGGTAACAGGATTTTCACTGATGAGAGCCATTAATGTGCCAGCCATCACGAGGCGATGGTCATTTACGCAATCACCTTGGCCACCTTTAAGTATACCACTACCGATGATATATAGGTCATCACCGTCTTCACGAACTGTGCCGCCTAAGTCTCTTACAAGATTAGCAACGGCTACGAGACGATCCGATTCTTTTAGACGTAGGCGAGCACCCTTAACAAAGGCGCTTTCACCAGAAATAGAGCAAGCAAGGGCTGCCATAACAGGCAACATATCAGGCATTTGCTCAAGATCTGCATGAATCGGTTTAGAAGCGCGACCTGTGACCGTTACATTCATTCCATCCCAGACAACATCACAACCAGCATCAATCATAACTTGCATGATGCGGCGATCCGCTTGTACAGAGTTTTTGTTCATGCCTGTAATCGTAATTGGTTTGCCAGTCATACCGGCTGCCACCATCCAGATCGCTGCATTAGACCAGTCGCCTTCGATTTGATAATTATCACGACCGATGAAGGATGCACCAAATGGGACTGTGAAAGCCTCGTTAATATCAGTATCTGGTAAGGTGTGCTCTACTTCTACACCAAAATCGCGCATTGTTTCAGTTGTTAATGTCACATAATCGCTAGACTGAAGCGGTGTCGTAGAAGTAATGGTAGACAAGCCGATTTGAGGAGCAGCCAACAATAATCCAGAGAAGAATTGGCTACTCACATCTCCTACCATGGAGAAATTGCCCCCTTGAAGACGACCTGTCATAGTGAATGGCGGTTTATCTTGGGAAAAAGTTACACCGTGCGCTTTCATTTCACCTAGCATAGGTTCTAGTGGACGATCTGGTAAACGACCTTTGGCATCTACATCTACATCATTACAGATGGATGCTGCTACAGGTAATAAAAGGCGTAACGTAGTACCTGATTCGTGTGGTACTACATTGCCCTTTGCAGGAGTTGGGCCAGGAGTAACGGTAACAATTTTATTTTCATATACTACGTGAGCACCTAAGCCTCGCAAGGAGTCCATCGTTGCATCGATATCCTTAGAGGTACGACTCAGTAATATAGTAGATGGAGAGGTAGCAAGAGCTGCACAAATCAATGCGCGATGTGCATGTGCCTTTGCTGGGATGGACGCAATCGTCCCTGTAGGGATGGCGTTCGTTACGGAATGCATATAAATCTCCTTAATCTAAATAGGTGGCAAGCTCTTCGTGTGTTACCACCTTGAGCTCACTATGTCCATAGCTAGTAGGAACTACAATTTTTATAGTTGCCCCTTCGCTTTTTTTATCGTGTTTAGCAGCTGCTAAGATCTCTTCTTTCGTTATGGTCGTAGTAGTTGGCAAATCGTGTGCTTCGATGAGGGCTTTTAATTTTTCTAATGCCTCTGCATCTAATTCTCCATGTTTTACCGCACCTTGAGCCATGAGAACCATACCAATAGCTACCGCGTAGCCATGGTGGACTTCAAAGTGGCTCGCCTTTTCGATGCCATGACCAAAGGTATGACCTAGGTTTAAGAGGGCACGAACACCGGACTCACGTTCATCTTGCTCAACGATATCCGCCTTTGCTTGAACGCAGCGAGCGATAACGGCACTCACGCTATCGCGATGTTTTATTAATGGTTTGTGTTCGAGTTGGGTTAATAAACCTGGTACATCGAGGAAACCGTATTTGATAATTTCACCACATCCATTTTTCCATTCCATGTCTGGCAATGTATTGAGCGTAGTTGGATCGCAGAGAACGAGAATTGGTTGTTTGAAAGCACCCCAAAGGTTTTTACCTGCTTCAAGATTAACCGCTGTTTTACCGCCTACAGAGGAGTCTACGGCAGCTAATAGGGATGTAGGAACCTGTACATAGTCGATACCACGTAGGTAGGTAGCTGCTGCAAAGCCTGCCATATCGCCTACAACACCACCGCCAAGCGCGATGAGGAGGTCTTTACGCGTTAACGATTGAGCCGCCATATACTCTACTAAATCGATGAGTTGATGAGCATTTTTGGAGCTTTCACCAGCAGGGAACACATAATCACAAACCATATAACCCGCATGTTCCATATTAGCTTTCACAGAGTCCAAATAGTGCGGTGCCACATTGCTATCGCTGACAATAATAACACGACAATTTGGTTTTAACGGTTTAATATAATCGGTGATGCGTTGTAAAGCGCCTTCCTCGATGACAACGTCATACGGTGTGGATGCGTTAATGTGAATGCGAGTCATAACGGTTCCTTTCTTAGAAGAATAAGCTAGTATCTATTATAACGGATACTAGCTTATTTGTGTGATATTTGAGATTATTTAGTGCATTCTACCAATGCCTGGCGCAATGCGATAACTTCTTTCATAAGGCTAGTGAATTGGTCTGGACGTAATGCTTGAGGGCCGTCGCATAATGCTTTGGATGGATCGTTGTGAACTTCGATCATAAGGCCGTCTGCACCGCCGCCTACAGATGCAAGAGAAAGTGGACGAACCATGCGGCTCATACCTGCTGCGTGGCTAGGGTCCATGATGATTGGCAAGTGAGATAATTCGTGCATCATAGGGATTGCTGTTACATCTAAGGTATTGCGAGTTTTAGTTTCGAATGTACGGATACCACGTTCGCATAATACAACTTGTTCATTGCCTTCGGACATGATGTATTCAGCAGCCATCAACCATTCTTCGTATGTAGCAGACAAACCACGTTTTAAAAGAACTGGTTTATTTAATTTACCTACTTCTTTTAAAAGTGTAAAGTTTTGCATGTTACGAGCGCCGATTTGAAGCATATCTACATTATCGAAGTATTGTAATTGGGAAATATCCATGACTTCGGAAACGATAGGAAGACCTGTTTCTTTTTTAGCGAGCTCTAACAATTCCAAACCTTCTGGGCCCATGCCTTGGAAGGAGTATGGGGAAGTACGAGGTTTGAAAGCGCCACCGCGAAGGATTGTAGCGCCAGCTTCTTTACAAGCTTTTGCTGTTTCAATTACTTGTTCAGGTGTTTCTACGGAGCAAGGGCCGGCCATTACTGCGAAGTGACCACCACCGATCAATACACCACCTACGTTGATTACAGAATCATCTGGATGGAATTTACGGTTTGCTTTTTTGTATGGTTCTTGAATGCGAGTTACTTTATCTACGAAATCTAGGGACTCGATTTGACGAGCATCAAGAGATGCAGTATCACCGATAAGACCTAAAATGTTGTAGCGAGCGCCTTCTACAGGATGGATAATGAAGCCTTTTTCCTCTAATTCACTGCGTAAACGAGATACCTCTGTTTCTGCTGCGTTTTGTTTTAATGTAATAATCATGATAAATCCTCCTTGTAAACTACAGTGAATAGTAGGGCTCACCATACGGGATAGCAAACAAAAAAGGGCTACCCGTAGTTTAATACGGGTAGCCCTTTTACTATTCTAAGCAACTAATAATGACTCAATCTTAATTAGCGTACCACAAATAGTTCCTTACCCGTACGTTGGATAAAGAACCAATAAAAGTATTGTTTTGTAGCGAGGCTAATTTGGTTAGTCATCTTTGGTTGCTCCTTTCTAAAATGTTGGGTATAGTATAAACCCAAATGATAAAATTATGCAATACCTAAACATGAATTTCATGGAAGTTTTAAAATATTTTGGCTGTGGGAATTAATAGAATTTAAGATGTTTGTTGGAATTAAGCGTGTTTTTGATATAATAAAAATAAGAAGTTTTCAGTGTTTATATTATGTTTCGTAATAAGCTTAAATCGATTTTTATAAATATACTTATTCTGCGAAAGGGTTACCTATGATTATTCAAATCTTAGATCATATAACTGATGAAATAAAACAAATACGCATTGATGTGTTTATGAAGGAACAGGGTTTTGAAGACGAGTTTGATGAAATCGATGAGACTGCAAAATTTGTCCTCTTATCCATAGATGGTAAGCCAGCTGGCACGTGCCGATATTTTCCTAGTGACGTAGCTGGAGATGCCCATATTGGCCGTATGGCGGTACGTAAGTTATATCGAGGACAACATCTAGGCACTAAAATTATGATGGCTGCTGAAAATGCTATTCGTCGCGATGGATATAAAACTTGCTCCTTATCCGCACAAGTGCAGGCAAAAGCATTTTACGAATCCCTTGGCTATAAAGCAGAAGGGGAAGAATACCTTGATGAAGGCTGTCCACATGTGATGATGCGGAAGGTTTTATAAGTCGTTATACAATAAGAATAAGTTGATACTTAATACTTATATGAAATAGATACCTATATGAAGTCTAATTATTAATAGGTAAGTTAATATATTTTTGGTATGAGGTGAAAATTTATGAAACTAGCAGAAGCATTACAAGAACGAGCTGATTTAAATTATAAAATCAGCGATTTAGAGCTTCGTTTAACTTCCAATAGTTTAGTACAAGAAGGGGAAGTACCAAATGAGAGTCCTGAAGAGCTCTTGAAAGCATTAGATCAATGTGTAACTAGACTTCAAAAATTAATTGCTAATATTAATTTAACGAATTGTAAAACTATTGTAGAAGGTCGTTCTATTACTGAAATCATTGCTGAAAAAGATAGTGCTGCGATGCGTCTAAGTGCGTATAGAACATTGGCGAATAGCGCAGGTAGCATTAATTTCCGTGCAAGAGGGTCTGAGATTAAATTAATACCGACCGTTAATGTCAGAGATATCCAAAAAGAAGCTGACAATATAGCAAAACAAGTTCGTTTGTTAGATAACCTATTGCAGTCTGCAAACTGGACAACTGAATTGATTGAAAGCTAATATAGTTGGTAGTTTGAAACAGGGTGGACACAAAACTTTTGCTTTTACCAAGTTTGTTATGAATACATTCATGGGGCGAATGAAAATCTACAGTGTAGGCCTATTTGCGCACAAATGTATTGATACAATTTACAATGTATTACCACGTGTCAACTGTAAAAACGAGGGTGGCGTTGGGGGACTATTTCTAAATATAAACGATAAAAAGATACCCAATTCAAAGCTCTGGATTGGGTATCTTTTTTCTTAGTATTCTAATTTATCGAAATCAAATACCGCTACCTTTGATTATAGGTACGTTAGTAGTACGATATATTTAATTTTTTGATAAGTATATAAATTTTACTTTTTACTTAGTGAATTATGTTATAATATAATTAAATAATAATCATTATTTAATTATATAGAATTTCTTAAGTAAGGAGATTTCATTATGACAGCAGAACAAAAAGCAGCTACGGCAGCAACAAGTTCTAACGCAGCTAAACCAACACCTGATCAAGGTACAGAATGGATAATTTGCCGTGTATGCGGATATATTGAGGAAGCTAAGTACAGGGATCAACCTTGTCCAACATGTGGTTTCCCTCCAACAGTTTGGATGGATTACAAACCACGTCGCATTAATCCAAAACGCGAAAAATTGCTAGATCTTCATTTCCATCCAATTGCGGTACATTTCCCAATCGTAGCAACAGTAGCTTCTTTCTTAGTACCTGTTATTGCTTTGTTGATTCCATCTATTGCCAATGTATTATTCTCTGCATTTTCATTAGTAGCTATGATTTTACCACTCCTCGTTATCATTGGTGGTATTTCTGGTTATTTTGGTAGTAAATTACGATACAAAACAGGAACATCTAAAATCTCTAAAGCAAAGATTTACTTAACAGTTATTTACTTTATTCTTTCCTGTGCACAAGCCTACATCGCTATCGCTGACGGTGTGAATGCTGATAACGCATGGATTATGATTATTTTAGGTCTCGTAGCTTCGTTCTTGGCTGCTAAACTTGGTAAAATGGGTTCCTACCTATTTGCAGGTCGATTCGGCCCATATACAGCTGGCTAAGCGTTATTAATTGAATAACCTTTATAAAGAAAAAAAGTGATTCTCACGATGGGAGAATCACTTTTTCTTTTATCTTTTTTGTTACTATTCTAAATCATCGAAATCAAATGCTGCTGCTTTTGTATAGTTTGTAACTTTGGCTTCGAAGA
>ERZ772999.2408-NODE-2408-length-10111-cov-2.910203_pt1 | contig 10111 bp, 6 predicted proteins | sample MGYA00511467_ERZ772999 | MGnify/ENA primary metagenome ERZ772999 (study PRJEB29015, sample SAMEA2738064) | human oral metagenome | biome: human oral; feature: human-associated habitat; material: saliva | place: China | collected 2218 ...
AATTAGTGGAAGTGCAACCAATGATGCACCTGCAGTTACGTAAGTACCACAAGAAGCATCTGCTCTTGATATTTCTTCCATTATTAGCGCGTATGAAACATAATCTGCTCCAGCTCCACCGTATTCCTTTGGTACGATTGGGCAAGAGAATTTGTACTTAGATAGCTTGTCAATGAACTCCTGTGGCATATCAAGGCCTTCTCTGTCCATTTTTTCAGCTAAATCAGTATCATACAATTCACGCTGGCAAAAATCACTAACTGATTTTTTTACTAATTCATGCTCTTTTTTTAGTATCATTTTTAACCTCCAAAAATTTGATTACAATTACGCTAATATTTCAGCGAATGTTTGTATTCTTGTTCTAATTTGTTCTATGCTAGTTGTTCCCTGTTCAATCTCAATAAATAGGTGAGGTACTCCTGCCTCTTCCATATCCTTCTTGAAGATTGGATAGTCATACTCTTCTGGGTCACAGAATTTCATTAGTGCGTAAACAACGCCATCAGCGCCTAGCTTCTTAGCATCTTCTACTACCATTCTTCCCCTTAGCTTAGCAGGGTCATATGCTAGTGAACATCCTTCAACGTCAGCCCACCACTGTGCCATTCTTTCTAATGCACTTCCACCTTCTGGAACTAGAGTTCTGAACTGTCTAGTTTCCTGAGCAACATCATCAGCCACTATAGCCATGTTGTTTGCCTCGAATACTTCTAACAAGCCCTTATCATCTAGTACTATACCAGAAGTTATTATCTTCTTGCCCTTAAAGTCTTCCTTAGGCATAGCCTTTAGGCCAGCAATTAAATCTTTAACTAAAGCTGTATGTTCTTCAACCTTCATAAAGTGAGCACTCTTTAATACGTAATTTCTTACTCTAGGAGTGATTGTATTTAGATAGTCAGGAACCAACTTAACAAACTCATTCATTGCTTTTCTGTGTTCATTGTAAACTTCTATACTTGCCTGGATGCTTTCATCAGTTATTTCGTGTCCACAGATCTCTTCTAACTTAGTCTTCACTGTAGTGTATTCACTAACTAAGTAGTCTTTACCAGCCTGGATCTTTCTGTTCTGAGGGAAGGCAAAACCTATCATAGGTATGTCCTTAACACCAGACTTCCAGTTCTGAGTAAGTGTTATAAGTGTATCACAGTGACATGGTATTATAGCACCTGACAAGCCCTTAAAGCTTCCCTTTAGACCATATTCCATGATAGCCTGGATGATAGAACAACAGAATGCTGGGAAGTATTCCTTAGCCCTTTCTATTGAAGTATTACCACCCCATGTTCCCATTGGTATCATTCCACCTGCGTGAACTATTTCTCTTGGAGTGTATACTGGGAAACATCCTATAACTTTCTTACCTTCTTTAAGATATTCATCTAATAATGCATTTGGGTTATTTGCAGCATATTCGAATTTTGCAATCAATTCTTTAACAGTCATTACTGAGCACCTCCATTGTTCTTTCTTTCTTCCATAACTTCTACTAGTCCTTCTAGTCTTGTTTCAAACTGTGCCTTAGCGAAGTTTCTTGGGTCGGCCTGGTCACCATCAAATCCTGCATATGGTAATCCAGTCTGCTCAGCTACTCTTCTCTGCATCTCGTACTGTATAAAAGACATCAACTTACAGCTTCTGTTCATATGATAGAAAGCACCATCACAGTTTCCACCCTTAAGAGCGTTAACTCTGTACTCTACCATAGTTTCTATATTAACATTGTTGAACATTGTACTATAAGCTCTGGCCATTCCATCTAGGTCGTTCACATCGTAAATCAATGCCCATGCGTGTGGATAAACTGAACCAGTCATGTTTACACCCTGCTTAGATAGAGACTTCATCTTGTAACCGATATGTGGCCAACATGGGATACCTTCCAGCATAATTCTGAACTTTTCTTCACCTCTAAATGAAGTCTGTCCAGTCTTAGCATTTTCTTCAAGCTCTTCTATAAGTAGCTTAAATGCTTCAGTAGTTTCCTTTTTACCTCTAGCTGCAACTATAGCTGCCATGTAGTTGAATAGGTCGAAACCATTCATTGGAGACGGGAAGTTACCTTCTGGTAGACTCATTGAGTACTTCCATAACTTACCATTTTCAGAAGATATCTTCATAACTTCTTCTAATCTCTTTGGATCGAATTTCTTGCCTGAAATCTCTTCAAACTGTCTTATAGCTTCTTCAAACTGTCCTCTTAGGTACTTGATTCTATTTTCAGTAACCTCAGATTCTAGGTTGTAAGCTGTGTCTATCATTATAAGAGGTATGTTTAATTCTCTAGAGATATTTTCATACCACTTTATAACTTCGTTACAAATGTTGTTACAACAACATAGGAAATCTGGCTTTGGCATTGGTAGAGCATCTGAGTGTCCCTTTAAAAGAACACCAAAGTTTGTTCTAGCGTATGCACATAAGTCATTTGAATAACCTTCGCCTTCAGATAGCTCGCAAAGCTCTAGTGATTCTCTCTTTGCTGCAACACCTGCTGCGTGGTTTTCAGGATATAATAACTGAAGATCAAATATTTCAGCTAATTCCTGAGGAAAAACTGATGTTGACCAACCAACTGGTCTACCAGCTTCCTTTTCTTTAAATGCATTATCGTACTGTGCCTGCAATAAGTCAGCTATGGCTGTCTTTGCATCTTTCTTTACATTTGCTTCCATCATCAACACCTCCAAAATTCTTTACTTAATGATACCTTTTTCCTTCAATTCATCGAATTCAGCACCACTAACACCAGCACCTTCAAGTACTTCCTTAGTATGTTCACCAAACTTAGGAGCTCTTATGTATTCGCCTCTCTTGTTTTCTGTAAACATAACTGGTGTGTTGAATATAACGCCTTCATTACCACTTTCAAATGTATGTTTGATTAAGACATCATTAGCCCAGCACTGTTCGTCATTAAGTATTTCGTCAGTTGTAGCTAGCTTTTCATAAGGTATACCAGCTGCCTGAAGTCTTGCACACCATTCATCTATAGGTCTCTTTATAAATTCTTTTTCTAATATTTCAACAAATTCTTCTACATAGTTTACCGCACTCTTAAGTGTACTATACTTTCCGCCGATTAAGTCAGGTCTTTCGATTACTGTATTACAGAAGTTAGCAAACCACTTGTCATACTGCATGAAGGCGATCTGTAACCATCTATCATCTGCACACTTGAATGTAGTGTTGATTGGGTTAGGTGGGTTCTTTCTAGTAATTGGCATTCTGTATCCATAGTGAGCTGCAGAAACCATGATACCCATACCAAATACAGCTGTATGGAATAGAGAAACTGTTACTCTTTCTCCCTTACCAGTCTGTTCTTTTTTACGTAGGGCTGCTAGTACACCTGCTGCCAAACTCATACCTGCATAGTGGTCACCTAGACCTGCTACTGGGTTACATGGAGAACCGCCTTTTTCCATCAAACTCATTGCTACACCACCTCTAGCGAAGTAAGCTGTATAGTCGAATGCTGGATTGTCCTTGGCTGGTCCATTTTCACCGTATCCTAGTAAGTGAGCATATATAATGTGTGGAGCTCTCTTCTTAACTTCTTCATAGTTAAGACCACTTCTGTCAAGAGCCTTCTGTCTAGTATTTGTCAAGAAAATATCTGCATCATCAAGTAACTTGTAGATAACTTCAACACCTTCCTTAGTACCAGTGTCAATTACTATACCCTTCTTACCTGAGTTTTCGATTTCAAACATTGGATTTTCTTTTTCATCAGTTGGGAAACACCACTGTATACCAACAAATCTCATTGTGTCTCCGAATGTCGGTTCAATCTTTATAACTTCCGCACCCCAGTCAGCTAGCAATCTACCACATATTGGCGCTGCAACGAAGTTTGCGTACTCAATTACTCTTACACCTTCCAAAGGTAATCCTATTTTTGTCATTTTCTCTACCTCCCAAAAATTGATAATTTAATATAATTTGAAGTCCCTGACTTTCTACCTCTTATATGAGCAAATACCATGCCAACTTTTCAACTTATACCTTTTACAAATAATTTTTCATATTTTTTATAAATATATAGCTGCATATATTTTTACTAAAGCTACTGAATCTAATAGGCTAGTATGAGGTAGGCAAAGCTTTGCCAAATATAAAAAAGCCTTTTCACAAAGAAAAAACACTCCTTTTAAGCTTATTTTTATTGAAATTAATTATTATTATATGGCATTTTGCAAATATATGAGGTTTGTTTTTGCATTTTGCAAATAAACTTTTTTTTAAAACTGAAATATTATTTTGTACAGGTTAATAAAATAACATTTTTCTATCTTTTATTAACTTAATGATGTTTTTTTAGTAAAAAGCCATATTTTATTTCTTGAAAGCCTTTTTTCTGTAAAAAGAGGATATTTGCATTTTGCAAATACCCCCTAAAAATACTAATTTTTGTTTAATATTCTACACTTATTTTTAAATTTGTTGGAGATTACTCTACTTCCTCACCATCTAGAACTCTCTGTCCATACCACTTATGGTCTGGATGTTCTCTCTTGAACTTTCTATTTTTGTAGACTCCAATTGTCAAGAATGGTATTACTATAACGAATATACCTAGGTAACCACAGTAACCATATCCAAATTTAACTATGTTTGTAAGACCTGTAGATGAGATAAACACTGCAACTATTATGATCATCGCTGCTGTAAATACCCTTCTCTTCTGCCTAGTCTTTAAGAAAGTTAGCTTTTCGTGTTCTTCAAACCTATTAACCAAACCGAATATGCATGTTACACCTGTTGATATCAAGCATAGGAATAGGGATATCTGGTAGGCAACTGCTATAGCAGGGCTACCTGTATGCTTAGCAACGAATAAAGTTGGAAGAGTCATCTGACCTGCCGCACTAAACTCCTTGAACCAACCTAGTAGCATTGTAACTGCTAGACACAAGGCAACTGCATTCATTAGGAAAGAAAGTGCCATCGCTGCTGTAGCCTGCTTTTCATTCTTTAATAGTTCTCTAGAAGCCGCAGCCAGTGATGGTATTACAACTGACTGGAATCCGGCATATGTAAAGATTAGGATAAATGGTTTAATAGAAGAACCTCCCCAAACCTCTCTAGCTGATATGATACGTCCAATTTCACCAGTTCTCATGCTTATACCTGTTAGGAATATGGCCAAACAACATATCATGATTATAATTGACATTATACCTGCTGCACTAGATACAACCACTGCACCGTATACAGTAAGGATTAACAATACAAGACCTACTATTATAATAGATACGATGTAAGGAACACCCATTGTCTGGAATACTGCTGCTGCGCCTGCGATTACCGCGCCAACAGCAATTATAACCATTAGGTAATAATAGATTTCCCATAGTATTTCTAGCTTTGGATATGGGTCCCAAAGATGCTTAAATAATTCCTTATAATTCTTACAGTCGTAGTTATTGTACATTACAATCGCTTCTCTTAGAGTAACTGTCAACAATACCATGGCTAAGATCGCAGTAATTGGTGCTGTCCAACCAAACTGAACATAATACTGTGTCTCCTGGTTTCCTGTAGCAAAACCTCCGCCTGCGTGCGAACCAAATAATACGGCCGCTACACCAAATATAGCGCCAAATGATCCAATCGTTTTAGCTTTTTTCATGTCAAAATTCCTCCTTTAATTATTGAAAAGCATATTTAATACCTCTCGTAATTATTTAAAGCAAATTTTGTGCCAAAAAATCGCCTTAGCCAGTTTATTAATCAAATTTATGCTAGCTAAGGCGAATATTTAAAATATATTGTAATTTGTATTTTCTTTTACTTTCTAAAGATGCTAAAAGAAGTATTAATTATATTAATCCTGTTCTTTTCTCCTCTTAGACAATAGACCTATACCACCTAGTATAGAAAGTCCTCCTATGGCAAGTAGACTATCATTTTTACTAGTACCAGTCTTTGCTAACCTCTTACTATAGTCGTAATCAACCTTTTTCTTTTCCACCTGAGTCCTTGGCTGAGGCTGTGGATCTGGTTTTATATCCGGCTGTGGATCTGGTTTTACATCCGGTTGTGGGTCTGGTTTCACATCTGGCTGTGGATCTGGCTTTACGTCCGGTTGTGGATTTGGTTTAACATCCGGTTGTGGGTTTGGCTGTGGGTTTGGTTGAGGATCTGATTTTACATATCCAAGTTCCAAAACATTAGATTCAACCTTTTTAATTGGTAGTGCACTAGACAATGTTAGGAAACTAATTCTACCTGCATTGGCACGAACATTCCCTTCCACAGATCCCTTTACTGTTAAAACTGTTTGACCGTTAGTTTCTGCCAACTCTTTTGCCTTATCCTGGGCAATACGGATTACCATCTTATTGATTTCTTCATCACTCTTGCCTGGGAATAACTTCTTAAGATCAGCTGATGTAAGCGAACGAAGTGTCATATTACGCACAATAGTTTCTGCTATAGACTTGCCCTCATCTGCTACTACATCACTCTCAGCAATACGTTCATTGGCTCTACTATCGCTATCCTGAGCCCCTGACGATCTAAGAATCATTCGAATGGTTATATTCTTATACCCCTTTGTCTCTATACCAAAAGTAACCTTAGGATCAGTATTGCTTACTAGGCTATTAAAACTATCCTTTGTGTTACCCAAGGCCACGTCACTTGGAGAAAATACATTCAAGGCTTCTTTATTTTCGCCATTTACGCCTAGGGCATATACTGGTCTCCATGAGTAGCCATTAAACTCTGCAAAGAACTTATCTGGTACAACCATATCCTTATCTAGGTTTACATTTAAGTCTACATATGTGTAAGTCTTGTCGTTTTTATCAAGGCTAAAGTTATTACCCTTGTAAGTATTTGATAAAACTGGACCTACATAACCTACATTAGGGTTACGATATACTAACATAGCAGTAGTCTTATCCATTTCAAACTCAGAAGTTAAAACAACTTCATTTACCTTTGTAGTATCATTATTTTCTGGCTTATATACATCAAGAATTTTACGAGTGTCACCAGTAATAGTTTCTTCCTTTAGGTTGGTGTTTGGTAAAACATCATCTGCCTTCACACCAGCATCAATCTTTACCTTGTTATCCTCGATTGCAAACTTATCCATTCCACTAATAAGACTTAAACCCATACCAAATGTACTGTCCGGTAATGGTGTATCCTGGTCATTTAAACTAGAGTATACTCCATATAGCTTTGAGTCCCCTCCTATACCATTAGGAAAGGCTGTTGCAACAGTATCTTCTGGAGAAAACAGTCTGGCTCCTTCAGCTATCTTTCCATCAACCGGTGGCTTATCAGACCAACCAAGGAAGGTCTTTGCAATACCACGGAATAGGCCTGGATTAGCAAGTGGGCTACCTAGCTTATCTGTTCCTGTAGTATAATTACCTACTGTATCATTTTTAACTCTAGATTCATTTGTCCACTGGCCTATAAGGCTTACAGACCCATTATAATTGGCTGTTGGAGTACTTGCTGGGGCACTCGTCGGAGTACTTGCTGGGATACTTGCTGGAGTACTTCTAGCAACCCTCCTAGATCTTGTAGTACTTGCAGACTCCAGTCTATCATTAGCCTGACCACTAGCTGTAGTCGTTTCTGAAGAGCCTGCTAGGCCACCAGCTTCTTTAGTCTCTGTTGATGTAGCTGGACTTTCACTAGAGCCTTCAGCCACCTTGTCACTGCTGTTTGAAGCAGAGTTTGTATTGTTTATATTACTTGTCTGGCTAGCTCTTGTTGATTCTGCTGAGCCTCTATCAGAGCTCACTAGCCTAGTTCCATTATTACTAATATTAGCTGTGTTATTTGTTTCGCTAGCTATAACTGTAGCAGTTTCTCCCGTTTCTAAGGCATGTATATTTACTTCACTATTTGCGAAAAATACCATTGCAGTAACAGCAACACCTACTACACCAAGCTGGTGTCTTTTTATGGAGTGACGCGATGTCTTGTCTCCATTTACTTTTCTTTTCATCTCCTTCATTTAATCCCTCCATCTCTCCGTTTTAATATGTTAAAATAAAATATATTATATTCTATTCCCTCTTTTATACCTTGTAAATCACTTATATAAATAAAAATCCCCTAAAAAAGGGAATTTTTATTATTTTTATATAGGGTAGATGGATTTATAGCTATCAAGTCGATTTTTTATTTATATTTCAGAATTTTTCAACGATTTCGAGATATATCACAAATATATTTCAAATATTTATAGCTTTATATATCCACTTTTTATTTTTCTATACACAGTGGACGGATTTATACCCACTGCCTTGGCAGCCTTAGTTATATTTCCATATTTTTTAACTGCATTCTTAAGGATTTCTTGTTCAACCAGCCTATGGGCATCATCTATATTCATAATATCCTTTATCACCAGGCTAGTATCCCCCCTATCACCTCTTATAGTAGAAGGCTTATCTTCAAGCTTTTTACTTTCTATTATATCCTCATTACTTTCAAGAGTAAGAATCCTTTCAACCTGTTCCAGGTAGATATTTTCCTGTGGTGACAGGATAACCAGTCTCTCTACCACGTTTTTAAGCTCTCTTATATTACCCTTCCAGTCATTTTCTACCATTCTAGCCCTGGCTTCACTTGAAAGGCTTACCTTCCTATTATACCTCTCGTTAAAATAATTTATATAATAATCTGTAATAGGCAGGATATCATCCCTCCTGTCTCTTAGAGGTGGCACAACTACTGGTATTACATTTAGTCTATAGTAAAGATCCTGCCTAAAGATTCTTTCGTCCCTCAGTTCATCAAGGGTCTTGTTTGTAGCACAGACATACCTTACATCTATATGCTTGGACTTGGTGCTACCAATCCTCATTATGGCATTTTCCTGGATGGCACGCAGGAACTTTTTCTGGGTCTTGAGTGGCATCTCTCCTATCTCATCCAAGAATAGGGTGCCGCCATCAGCAGCCTCCATAAGCCCCATCTTACCTTCCTTATTGGCCCCGGTAAAGGCTCCCTTTTCATAACCAAAGAGCTCTGACTCTATCAGTTCCTCAGGTATAGAGGCACAGTTAATGCTTACAAAAGGACCATTACACCTCTTACTCTTAGACCAGAGGCTCCTAGCTATTATTTCCTTACCAACACCGGATTCTCCCATTATAAATATAGAGGCATCTGAAGGTGCAACCCTCTCTACTATGGCCTTTACCTGCTTCATCTCTTCACTGGCACTGATATATTCAACTACATTTTCATTATTTTCACTAGATATCTTGGCTAGGTTTATCAACCTGGATACATCACGGCCTGTCAAAACTCCACCCTTGAAGTTGCCATTTACATCATAGTGGGGAATCGCAGTATAGGATATAACCTTGCCATTTGGGTATACGATCTCCCTATAGACCTTCTTCTTTTTTTCTATCATCTCAGTAATGACAGGATTTGAAACTTTGCCATCTTTAACTAACTCATCTATACTCTTTTTCAAAACATCCTTTCTCTTAAAGGGTAGGATCTGGTCACAGATGCTATTCATCTTCTGCAATATACCCATTTCATTGAATACAACGATTATCTCATCTATATGCTCGATTACATTCTTTATGCCTGCATCTATAGTTAGGTCATTATTGAAGATATACCAGTAGCAAACATCCTTACCATCTATATAAACCTCATATTTTTTACCGATTAGAGAGGTGTTCCTTATCCTAAAGGACATGGGACCCGATGTCTTTTCCAATAGCTCTTCTATATCTAGCTGCCTGGTATTATCTAGGTTTCTTAAACCTAAAAAATCACAAACAGACCCTATTTGCTTATTTTGACAGAGGATAGTTCCATCCTCATAAGAAACTAGGGATGGTAAATCCATATTCATCGTAATACTAATCAAAAGAGATTTTTCCATATATTTCTCCCTTCTAAGCCTAAGAGGCCCTCATGTATATAGATACATCTAAACTAGGTCTTCCTAGCAAAATACCTATATATAAATAATAGCACAGATATTTGATTTCTTAAATACCTGTGCCATTTAAACTTACTTATTTACCTATAATCTAGGCCTATTCACTCTGTAATTATGGTTAAATAGTAATTTTGTCTACTTAAAGACTAAAGTTTATCT
>ERZ772999.2410-NODE-2410-length-10107-cov-14.398528_pt1 | contig 10107 bp, 7 predicted proteins | sample MGYA00511467_ERZ772999 | MGnify/ENA primary metagenome ERZ772999 (study PRJEB29015, sample SAMEA2738064) | human oral metagenome | biome: human oral; feature: human-associated habitat; material: saliva | place: China | collected 2218 ...
GTCTTTTGTACTCTAATCCGAGCGGTTGTAGCTGTGGTGCTTCACAATTACAACACGACTATTTTAGCAAAAAAGAACGCCCCCGTCAACTCTAGTGAATAACGGGGGTCGTTTACTTATCGGGCACTCTCAAACAGTGTTTTGAGTGGTTATTTTACACCTTGATATAGCTCTTCAAAAACTTCTTCTACCGGTGTTGTTTGGCCTTTTTCTACTTGTTTAACGGCTACCTTCATCATCTTGTCAAATTCTTCTGATGTGAGTTCTTCACGTGATTTTGACGCATTTGGAATAGCTACCTCAAAAGGAATTCCGTTATTGAGGATAATTTGTCTATAAAACATCTCTATCGCCACTGTTCGCGAAATTCCCAATTCTCCTAAAATTGCTTCTGCTTGTTTTTTGGTATCTTCTTTTATTCTTACGTGCACACTAGTAGTTTTCATCTTCGCCATAGTTTCACCTCGATTACTCTAGTACCATATTCATTAGCCTTCCACCAACTGAATCTGCAGAATCTCTTCCACTGCAATGCGGCGGTAGCCTTCTTCTGTCTTGAATGAAATTTCACTCTCGTATAATTCACTCACTTCGCCAATGAGCGTTTGTCGCATCATCCGATACGGCACCGTAATACTCGCTTGCAACTTGCCTACATACAGTTGCGACAGCAGCATCCATTTTTCTTCCATCGAGAGCAAACTCGTCTGGTTCTCGCGCTTGCGTTCATCCTTCAAGGACGTCGTATGTTCAGATAGGAAAAATCCCATCCACTTCGCCATGCCGCGATCCTTGTGCTCTCTTGCCGAGCGATACGGCAAATACGCTCTTTCCATTATTTCAAACCGTCTAATCCTCCAGCGGAATGTCCTCCGACTAACTTACTTCTAGCTACCACGCGCGAACCACCTTCCAACGCGTTTCCTTTTAAAAGCGAGGTGAATCCGTATTGGTCGCGGACCGTATCAATCGCCGTCTGGAGCCTTTCTTCTTTCTCAACTGCTTCAATATCTTCGAATAGTGAAATGAGTCCAAAGCTTTCTTCGACAAATCCGGAATACCGCACCGCCACATTACGCACCGCACCTCCTTTGTATTTCTTACGAAAGAGTTCCAAGACCACTTCCGATAACACCGAAGTGCGATTCGTCGGGTCAATCTTGCGCTGCGCCTGTATCGACGACAAGCCCTCGTCCTTGGAGTAGCCTACGTGAATCGAAACAACCGTCGCCTTCTTCTTAATCCTACGCATGCGAATTGCCACCTGCTCCGCCATCTCGCGAAGCACGATTTCAATATCGCGCTGGCGGACATAGTTGCGCGGAAGTACCTGCGAGTTCCCGAGCCCTCTTGACTTGGGGCGATACGGTACATGCACATTACTCTCATCGATGCCATTTGCGTGAAACCATAAATCGAGTCCCACGACACCAAGCGCTTGTTTCAATCGGTCAGGATTGGCATTGGCCAGTTCGCGAATTGAATAAATCCCGAGTGCATTCAACCGTTTCTCCATCCGCGAGCCAATCCCCCAGAAGTCTGTCATTTCTGGAATTCCCCAGACCTTCTCTTCGACATCTTCATACGACCAGTTCGCTCTCATATGCGGAATCTTCTTCGCCTCATTATCGAGCGCTAATTTGGCCAAGAGAGGATTCGCATTCGACATTCCAACCGTCGAGTAAATCCCCGTCTCCTTCCAAATCGCTCGTTGAATATCCGCAGACACGCGGTCGAGCTTTTCACGTCTGGACAAGGTATCATCCGGTACAAAATAATTCAGTGACGACGTTAAATCGATAAACCCTTCATCAATCGAATACGGAAAAATATCCTCAGGTCCTCCGAAGTTTTGAAAGACGCGTTGAATTTGCATGTTCACCTTAATATACTCGTCCATCCGAGGCGGCACGATATGCGTCACCTTCGCCCAATTTTCGATAAAGCGCACATATTGCGGCGTTACTTCGATTCCTTGACGACGCGCATTGGCATAACTAAAACGACGTGTTTTGACATCAAAGGGCAACTCGTAGGCACGACCGACATTAGATTTCCCGAAGACCTTCTTGAACGTTGGGGAAGACGCTAAAATCAGCCCTGCCGAATTATCCGCACGACTCATCACGCATAGCGACGTCTTCAATGGATGAAGCCCCCTCGCCACACATTCCACACTCGCGTAAAAGGACTTCATATCCACAAAGGCAATGTCGCTTCTCGGTTCCTTCGAATAGTCAAAGCAGCCCATCTTTATCCCTCCAACGGCATAAAGTTTCCAACAATCATTCCTACCACTCGTGGTTCTTCCTCATACGGAGCAAATAAGTCCGCATAGTCCGGGTTAAACGATACTAAACGCAACCCGTCCTTTTCACGGTACACGCGCTTAATAAACGTCTGACCGTTCCATACTACCGCATAAACCGCGCCGTCATAATCGAATCCCGTCTCACGAATGAGCGCCACTGATCCATTGTGGTAGCGTGGTTCCATCGAGTCCCCCGATACCCATGACGCAAAATCATGCGCCAACTCTTCATCGTAGTAAACCGTATCGTAGTCTCGGTCGTTGTAAATCGTCGCCCCAATCCCGGCCGACATCTTCTCGTACACATGATACGCGACCAGTTTCTTCTTCATCGGCACCACTTTTGGCGTTTGTTCCTCGGTTGCTAGCGCGCGGACATAGCGCACCGCCTTCTCTTGGTTTGGCGGCGTGAGCGTGTGGTATAATCGTACAATTTCTATTTCTGTAAAATATCCCTTTGGCACAGATAGAAGCTTCTCCAGCTGTTCTACCTTATCCGGAGCTGGCACCTTCACTCCACGCTCCCATGCAGAATAAGCCTGCTTAGAGACGCCTAGTGCATTGGCGAGCTCTTGTTGCGTGAGTCCCTGCGCCACTCTTCTCTCTTTTAATTTCTCTGGTTGATACATCGTACACCTCCTACAAAATGTGTAAACCTATTTGGTTGACTTCAGTATAAAACAGTCCCTCGCCACTTGCAAGTAGAATGAATACTCAAAATCAAAATTAACTTATAAGTTAATTTCGGTTGGCGCTTAATCCCTTCGAATCCTAGCGGATTTGGCCATAAAAGCTGTAATGGGGCACCGGCTTGAGCCAAAGTCTCAAGCTCTACCAAGCTTCAAACTGACTCTACGGGAATTCCCTAGAGTCAGTAATTCACATTGGTTGCCATTCCCCATTACTGCCATTATGGCATCCGCTGGATTCTTCGGTCTTATTTTTTTGAAGTGTAACATATATGCTACTTTTTACTTTTTTTCATGCAAAAATGGCGCGAGAAAATTTTATACAGACAAGTCATTTCAACACTCTTTAAATCAAACAAATTTTGTATAAGTGTGCTCGGTACTTTATAGGTGATCCCCTTGCAAATGGATTAAAGGATTCACTACATCCAGATTTTTTATCATTTTTAAATCAATCTGCTGAATAACTTTTATATCCTTCTATAACTAGAAATTCAGGCGATTATATTCTAAAAATTCAGTTTTCGGAATAGATCCAGCGAAACCCGTCGATTTTATTTTTCAATTTTTTGGACAAAAAAAGAAGAAACAAAGCAACGACTCACTGCTTCATTTCTTCTAAAATTCATTACATTTCTAAGCTAACGAATGAATAAGGAACTAATTCTTCTAGACGTAATTCTAGAATTTCGCCTTTTCCATTCAATAAGAATACAGGAGTATCTGGTCCGCAGAACTCAACCATCACTTGACGACAAATGTTACAAGGTGGTAAGAATCCTTCTGTTTCCCCCGCAACGGCAATCGCTAAAATATCGCCTTTACGATAGCCTTGTGAAGCTCCGTAGAAAATCGCGCTACGTTCTGCACAGTTGGTTGCCCCAAACGATACATTTTCAATATTCGCTCCCGTAATCACACGGCCATCTTTATATAAAACCGCAGCTCCTACAGGGAATTTTGAATACGGACAGTATGCATTCTTTAAAACTTCTTTCGCTTGCTCCATAAGAGCCACTTTATCAATTGTTGTCATGGGTTGTACTCCTTTTTTATGTTGTATTCCTATTATACAGATTTTATAGGGAGTTTCAACATTTCTCCCTGCCAACTTTTTACTAAAATTCCGACTCCAGTCCTATGCCAGCGCCCTGCAACTGTGGTACACTAGGTTCATTAGTGAAAGGAGCTAAACGATGCTACAGCTACAACATATTTCAAAAGTGTATCATACGGGAAATCAAGAGTTTCACGCGTTGAAAGATATCTCGATTCGCTTCCGTGAAAATGAGTTCGTCTCGATTCTCGGGCAATCGGGTTCAGGGAAAACCACCCTATTAAATATCATCGGTGGACTCGACCAATACACATCGGGTGATTTACTCATCCAAGGAAAATCAACAAAGCAATTTAAAGACCGCGATTGGGATAGCTACAGAAACCACACCATCGGATTCGTCTTCCAATCGTACAACCTTATCGGCCACCAAACGGCACTCTCAAACGTCGAGATTGCGATGACGCTCTCTGGTGTTTCTAAAGCGGAACGCAAGAAACGTGCCATCGAAGCGCTCGAACGCGTTGGGTTGAAAGACCATTTATATAAGAAACCAAACCAAATGTCTGGGGGACAAATGCAACGGATTGCGATTGCGCGTGCCCTTGTCAATGATCCAAAAGTCGTTTTAGCCGACGAACCTACAGGAGCGCTCGATTCTGAGACTTCTATTCAAATCATGGATTTATTAAAAGACATCGCCAAGGAACGTCTGGTCATCATGGTGACACATAACCCAGAACTCGCAAAGACGTACTCCACTCGTATCGTACAAGTATTAGATGGAAACATCTTGAGCGACTCGAATCCATACGACCCAACCGAAGAAACCAAACAAGGCGACATTCAGTTCACGAAGACGAAGATGAGCTTTATGACAGCTCTAGCCCTTTCGTTTAATAACTTATTGACGAAGAAAGGCCGTACCTTCTTAACTGCCTTTGCCGGTTCCATCGGGATTATCGGGATTGCCCTTATTCTGGCTCTCTCAAACGGTGTGAGCGACTACGTGAAGAAGGTGCAAGAAGACACCCTCGTCTCTCTTCCGCTGACGATTAGCGAGCAGAACCACAGTAACCTGCTAGCGACCTCTCCGGATTTAAGCGATAAGCCTTATAAAGACAATAACGAACTCGGTGTCAATACGGTGTTGACGAATTTATTGAAAAAACAAATCGGGAAAAACGACATCGCATCCTTCAAGGCTTACTTGGACGAACACGCATCCGAAGTCGCAAAACTGACAAAAGACATTCGTTACCAATACAACCTGCAACCGTATATTTATGCTAGTGACACATCAAACGGTCCAAAGAGCATTCTTCCGTCAAACCTAGCAAGCGAAGTCGATACGGCGAACCAAACGATTAAAGGCTACTTGCAAAATATCGACTATTGGAGCCAACTTTCAAGCGACGAAGCCATGCTTGAGGCGCAATACGATGTGCTAGAAGGTCGTCTTCCGAAGGATAAATCTGAAATCGTCCTTATCGTCGATGAAGATAACCAAATCAGTGACCTGCTCCTTTATAGCTTACGCATCAAAGACCCTAGCGAATTAAACGATGTGAAGAAGCTGGACGAACTCAAATCGCAAACGTATCAGTATAGTGATTTCATCGGAAAAACATTCAAAGCTGTTGTGAATACGAACCGATTCGCGAAAGAAAACAACCAATGGATGAATAAAATTGACGACGAAACGTATATGAAGACGCAAATCGAGAACGGCCTCGAGCTTACAATCGTCGGCGTTCTTCGTCAAAAAGAAGGCACAAGTTCTGGTGTGAACTCTCCTTCTGGTGGTGTAGCTTACACAAGCGCCCTTATCGATTACACTTCTGAACAAATTCAAAACAGTGACATCGTGAAAGAGCAAGAAGCTAACCCAACCATCAATGTATTTACTGGTAAACCATTTGCCAAAGATCCAAAACCATTCAATTCGGCTGATTTAACCGAAGAAGAAAAAATCCAGTTGGTAAAAATGACGCCTGAACAACAAGCGCAATACATCCAACAATACAACGAAAACTCGGCTGCCACTTACGAGGAAAACCTCGCGAAATTGGGTGTCATCGACAAATCCAAACCGGCTGCCATCGAGTTCTACACCTCTTCGTTCCAACAAAAACAAGAGTTGAAGGACTTCATCAACGCCTATAACACGGCGAAAAAAGACGCCGGCGAAGACGACAAAGTGCTCGCCTACTCCGACGATATTCAAACCATCATGTCTTCGATTACGACAATGGTGGGCGTGATTACAACCGTACTCGTTGGTTTTGTTGCCATCTCGCTCATCGTATCATCGATTATGATTGCGATTATCACGTACATCTCGGTTCTCGAACGTACAAAAGAAATCGGAATCCTACGTGCAATGGGGGCTTCGAAGAAAGATATTCGTCGTATTTTCATTGCTGAAACAGCCATCGAAGGATTCATCTCTGGGGTGCTCGGTATCGCGGTTACTCTCCTTGCGACATTTCCAATCAATGCGATTGTTGCTAAAATGACAAATGTGGGAAATGTAGCGCAATTACCAATAGAAGTAGCTCTAATCCTTATCGGTATTTCGATTGTCCTTACCATGTTAGCCGGTCTAATCCCTTCACGCATCGCCGCGAAGAAAGACCCAGTCGAATCGCTTCGTAGCGAATAACAACTAAACCGCAAAAAGGTGGATAAAAGCCTACTTCTTTATTCACCTTTTTCTATTGGCTGGAAACTATTAAAAACGTAATCGAAAAATCTCTCCTTATAAAACTTAAATTTCGAGAAGAAAAGACTATATTGGACTAAACCAGTGCCTTATCGCCGTTAATAATGATTGATACGCGCGAAAGCTTGACAAAAAGTGTACAATAAAAGTGAGAAACTAATAGAAAAGGAGTGATTCTATGAAGAAAACAGTTTATACAAAAGCTGGTCAGGTTGGTCTTGTTGAAGTGGAGCATCCGCAAATCATTGAGGCAGACGATGCCATTATTCGGATCGTTCGGACTTGTGTCTGTGGCTCTGATCTGTGGAGCTATCGCAATCCGGATATTGAAGCAGGGCATCAGAATAGCGGGCACGAAGCGATTGGTATCGTTGAGGCAATTGGTGATGCAGTGACGACCGTTAAACCTGGCGATTTTGTCATTGCCCCTTTCACACATGGTTGTGGTCAGTGTGATGCCTGTCGTGCTGGTTTTGATGGTTCGTGTGATAATCATCCTGGTAACAACTGGTCAGGTGGTGTCCAGGCGGAATATATCCGATTCCACTATGCCAATTGGGCGCTGGTTAAAATTCCAGGACAACCTTCAGATTATAGCGAAGGTATGCTAAAGTCCCTTTTGACTCTTGCTGATGTGATGCCGACAGGCTATCATGCGGCGCGCGTTGCAAATGTTCAAAAAGGGGACAAGGTTGTTGTTATCGGTGATGGGGCTGTTGGTCAATGTGCTGTCATCGCAGCTAAAATGCGTGGAGCATCGCAAATTATCCTTATGAGTCGTCATGAAGATCGTCAAAAGATGGCTCTGGAGTCGGGTGCGACAGCGGTTGTAGCTGAGCGAGGTCAAGAAGGTATTGCCAAGGTGCGTGAAATTCTCGGTGGCGGAGCGGACGCAGCACTTGAATGTGTTGGTACGGAGGCTGCTGTAGAACAGGCGCTAGGCGTTCTCCATAATGGAGGGCGTATGGGATTTGTAGGAGTCCCACACTATAATAATCGTGCTCTTGGTTCGACATTTATGCAAAATATCTCTGTAGCAGGTGGGGCAGCTTCTGCGACAACATACGATAAGCAATTTTTACTAAAAGCCGTCCTTGATGGTGATATCAATCCAGGCCGTGTTTTTACTTCAAGCTATAAATTAGAAGATATTGATCAAGCTTATAAAGATATGGATGAACGTAAGACCATTAAGTCTATGATTGTGATGGACTAAAAAAGAAAATCCTAATGGAGATTTGAGACTCTCTATTAGGATTTTTTGTCATGTTTAATTTGTGGAGTTATGGCAGAGTACTCTCTCTCAGAGTCAGTCTGGTTCCCAGCATGGTCAGGCTTGGGATTTTGCGACCGTGGAGTACTTCCTTGTTAAGAATATCCATACCTGCTCGCCCCATTTCCTCGGTATAGACGGTGATGCTGGAGAGGGGAGGATAGACCTGTTTGGTCAGGCTAGTGTCATTAAAGGAAATGAGGCTGACGCGGTCTGGTAGGCTGATTCCAGCTTCTTGTAGGGCACGGAGGGCACCGATGGCTAAACTATCGCTAGCTGCAAAAAATGCTGGTGGCAGTTGGTCTCCTAAGCTCTGAATGGCCTCCTTCATCAAGTCATAGCCAGACTGGGCAGTAAAGCTTCCTTGAAAGACCAGTTCATCATGATAGATTCCCTTTGTTTGACTGTAGTTCCTAAAATTTTCAAGTCGCTTGTCCTGAATGATTTCTTCTTGGTCAGTTGTCTCCTCAAGACCTGTTAGAATCCCGATACGATCCATTCCTTGGCTGAGGAAATAATCGACAACCTGTTTCATGGCAGTGTAAAAATCCGTGATAATGCAGGTATGTCCTAGGGAAAGTGTATCGCTGTCTAGAAAGACAAGAGGCTTTTGGTATTCTTCAAAGGCAGAAATCTGAGCTCGGCTAAATTTTCCGATGCAGAGAATCCCAATCACTTCCTCGCTTAATGTAAAAGGATGGTCATTAAAATAGCGCAAGATATCATAGTCTAACTCTTGGGCTCTTTTTTCTATGCCTAGGCGAATCTGGTAGTAGTAGAGGTCGTCCAGCTCCCCTTGTTCGCTGACCCATTGGATAATGGCAATCTTTTGCTTGGGTTTGTGGGACTCGCCTGTCTTGAGGTGCTTGGTGTAGCCCAGCTCTTCAGCAACGGTTAAAATACGGTGTCTGGTTTCTTCTGTAACAGATAGGCTCTGGTCGCGGTTGAGGACACGGGATACGGTCGCGATAGAGACAGAGGCTAGCTGTGCAATGTCTTTTAAGGTAGCCATAAATCCTCCTTGATTAGATTAGTATATCATATTTTTCTACTTTTTACTGATAGTTTAGTAAAATTTTAGTAAAAAGGATTGACCTTGGGAAATCCCTTGGATACAATAGAAGAAAACGATTACACGTTAAGACGACTTAACGGACAGTAAAAGGAGAAATCATATGACACAACATCTTACTGCTGAAGCTCTTCGTAAAGACTTCTTTGCTGTTTTTGGTCAAGAAGCAGACCAAACCTTCTTTTCACCTGGCCGCATTAATTTGATTGGTGAACACACGGACTACAACGGTGGGCACGTTTTTCCTGCTGCTATTTCCTTGGGAACTTATGGGGCGGCTCGTAAGCGTGACGACCAAGTTTTACGTTTCTACTCAGCCAACTTTGAGGACAAGGGCATCATCGAAGTGCCTCTAGCTGACCTCAAGTTTGAAAAAGAGCACAACTGGACCAACTATCCAAAAGGAGTTCTTCATTTCTTGCAAGAAGCTGGGCACGTGATTGACAAAGGTTTTGATTTTTATGTTTATGGGAATATCCCAAATGGTGCTGGCTTGTCTTCATCAGCATCCTTGGAACTCTTGACAGGAGTCGTGGCAGAGCATCTCTTTGATTTAAAATTAGACCGTTTGGATTTGGTTAAAATCGGAAAACAAACAGAAAACAACTTTATCGGAGTCAACTCTGGTATCATGGACCAGTTTGCCATTGGTATGGGAGCGGACCAACGTGCTATTTACCTAGACACCAACACCCTAGAGTATGACTTGGTGCCACTTGATTTGAAGGACAATGTCGTTGTTATTATGAACACCAATAAACGTCGTGAATTGGCGGATTCTAAATATAATGAACGCCGTGCTGAGTGTGAAAAAGCAGTGGAAGAATTGCAAGTTGCCTTAGATATTCAGACTTTGGGTGAATTAGATGAGTGGGCCTTTGACCAATACAGCTATCTGATTAAAGATGAAAATCGTTTGAAACGTGCTCGCCATGCTGTGCTTGAAAACCAACGTACCCTTAAAGCTCAAGCAGCCCTTC
>ERZ772999.2411-NODE-2411-length-10107-cov-12.761242_pt1 | contig 10107 bp, 7 predicted proteins | sample MGYA00511467_ERZ772999 | MGnify/ENA primary metagenome ERZ772999 (study PRJEB29015, sample SAMEA2738064) | human oral metagenome | biome: human oral; feature: human-associated habitat; material: saliva | place: China | collected 2218 ...
TCCCTTGGAGGGAGCAACCACGTTCCTTGGCAAATTGGATATAGTCTACAATTTCACGTGTAATGCGTTCACCAGGAGCCAAGATAGGGATTCCTGGAGGATAGCACATGACAAATTCTCCACAGACCTGTCCAACAGATTCGTCTAAAGACAAACTTCTTCTCTCTGAATAGAAGGCTTCCTGAGGAGATAACACCAACTCGGGCTGGATATATTCTCCTGCTATCAAGTCCTTCCCATTTCGTGAGTATAGTCTCTTTATATCTGCTAAAGCACCAACTAATCGTTCAATGTCTTGGATACGGTCACCAATCGAAATATAAGCCAAGATATTGCCAATATCACCAAACTCAATCTGAATGTCGTATTCATCTCGTAGGAGGTCATAAACCTCAATACCTGTTAAGCCAATGCCCTGAGTGTAAACTGACAGCTTGGTTACATCAAAATCACATACCGACACGCCATCTATTAACTCTTTTGAATAGGCATAATAACCGCCTATAGCATTAATTTCACGACGAGCATACTCTGATAGTTCAATAACATTCTCAAAGGACTCTTTACCACGAAGGGACAAGTTGCGACGCGAAATATCCAGACTAGCCATCAATAAGTAAGAGGCAGATGTTGACTGGGTCAGGTTGATAATCTGACGAACGTACTCAGGATTCATCTGCTCCCCGATTAAAAGAAGCGAACTTTGTGTCAAACTCCCACCAGACTTATGCATGGAAACTGCTGCCATATCAGCACCTGCATCCATAGCAGAAATTGGAAGTTTATCAGTAAAATGCAAATGCGCTCCGTGGGCCTCATCTACTAAAACCATCATACCAGCTTCATGAGCCATTTTTGTCAATCCCTTTAGGTCTGAACAGATGCCGTAGTAAGTAGGATTGTTAATCAAAATGGCCTTAGCATCTGGATGGTCCTTTATGGCCTGGGCTACTCGGTCATTTTCAAGACCTAAAGCGATACCAATCTTAGGATCCACACTCATCTCGATATAGATGGGAATGGCACCGCATAGAACCAGCGCATTGATAGCAGATTTATGGACATTACGTGGCAGAATAATCTTATCTCCAGCCTTGCAGGTTGACAGAATCATAGTCTGCACTGATGAAGTTGTTCCACCAATCATGAGAAAGGCATGGCTAGCTCCAAAAGCATCTGCAGCCAGCTCCTCTGCATCCCGAATAATCGAAATGGGATGGCCCAAATTATCCAATGGTTTCATCGAATTAACATCAATGCCTACACATTTTTCTCCTAAAAGTTCGACAAGTTCTGGATTTCCCCGTCCACGCTTGTGACCTGGAACATCAAAGGGAACAATCCTTTTCTTGCGTAACTTCACCAAGGCCTCATAAATTGGGGCTTGGTTTTGATCTAACTCTTTCAAGACATACTCCTTTACCATATTTTTAGCGCCTCAAGAAGACGAAGGCGACTAAAGGTTGACTCATGAAAAAAGAGCAGGTTTTCACCTGCTCTGCAATCTTCTGACGTTTTTATGTTTGTTTCTGTTGAGTATGTCTGTTCCCGATGTTTCCTAACTCTCTAGTAGCAAATATTACGTACTTTATTGATCGTTTCACAAGATGACGTGTGCTTTCACCACACTAAAATTTATGAATTAGGACAAGTGTCCTAACATCAACTTATAAAAGTAGGCTTTTAACCCTATCAATAATGTGGCTTTTCAACCACGCTTCGGCATTCAACCCTGCCTGTCCGTAGGCATTTTTTACTCGGGTTTATATTTGCTAGAAAACATCTTCTTATTTTCTAAGCTTTATTACTATAACATACTTCTAACACTCTGTAAAGTACTTTTTTGAAAAAACATCTATTTTTGTTCGGAAATATATTGTTTTATATAAATTTGTAAAAGTTTAATATTGTGAAAGCGGATATAAAAAGAACTAGAAGATTCTAGTTCTCAAATTTTGTATTTAACGAATACTATGCTTATTCATCTTTTGTTCAAAGATAGTTGTGATAATCTGACGCAATTCTTCGCGTTCTTTTTCTGGAATCTCACCACTGGTTTGAGCTGCAGCGTAGAGTTCAGGGTGTTCAATTGAAATGCGTTTAATCGTACGTGTCGTAGCATGTTTTCTGACGAAAAACGGAATTCGCTTAATCAAGTCTTGTGGTACTAGTGCAAGAATTTTCTCAGCAGTTTCCTTGTCACTAATCTTAGACGTCGTAAGTCCCTTCTTAATCATTTCCTGTTCTTTTTCTGTAAAATCTTTTAATTCCATTTGATTAGTCCTCCTATTTTCTCTAAGTTAGATTATATACCAATCCAGATAAAACTACAAATGGACTGTCTGAAAATATAAGCAATACTCTAAAGCGTGGCTTCTGGCTATTATCGATTGAAATAACCCATCAACTCATCAAAAATATAAATGTCCTAGGATTACTGTCATATCGTAACACTATTAAAGATTAACCCACTTATCGTTATCCATAATGAAAGGCTTAGCCAGTCCATCACCTGTATAGTCCGCGTACTTGGTGCGTAAATACTTGTAGCAATCCTCCTTGCTGGCAAATTTAATCGCTTGGTAGGGCTCTTCGAACGTCAATTTCTCTACAAATAAGAAGCCATCATCAGCAGGCACTAAAACACCAACGTGTCCAACAAACAGATACTCACCATCCAGATTGTCGTGCAAGACCACAGATAGCATTCGAGCTTTGTCGTTGAATTGAAACTGGGAGAAGAATGTTTCCATCTTTTCAGCGTGAACCTTGACATCTGTAGTTGCTTCAGTTGGAACTCTCGAAAATAGAATATCAAATTCTTCCTTATCTTGTGAATCAAAGACCTTTCCCTTATCAATGGCATCGTTATCTAGGAAAAGCAATTGGTCATTCTTTTCAAGCTTTGGAATAGTGACTGAATTTTTCAAAAGACAATAACTATTGATACGGCAGTTGGTTCCAACGAAATCGCCCTTCTTTTGATTCCAGAGATGACTGATTTTCTCAACATCATATTCTGTGTGAGTAAAGTAAGTGAAATCTCCTGATAAACCAGTTGAGCCGACAATGGTATTATAATCATTAACGAGATTAAAAAAGGCATCAACACTATTTGAATCCAAGTGAGCTGACAAGAGAGATTTGACCTCTTCTGTACTTACCTGATTGTTTAGATTGGTGTATGAAGCTTTCCATGGAACTTTAGACGAACTGGTTTGCCTTTGATTCGTCCCCTCAGAAGTAGCATGTTGTTGTTGACAAGCTGTTAAGCCTAAAATCAAGATTGAACAGATTCCTAATGTGGCTAATTTTCTTGATTTCTTCCTCTCTTTCTCCTTTTTACAGGTTTAGTAACTAGCCTTATTATACTACATAAGTTGACCATACGACTAAAATCTACATCAACCACTTTTTAGAAAATCACAAATCCATTTGGAGAGATGACAAGCTGATTTTCCAATTCTTGGCAATTGCTTGCTAGTGCTACTACTTCTTTCTCTAAAAGATAATCATCTTTTGATTGATTAAAGATGGCTTTAAGGACCCGGCCTTCGTATGTCCATTCCAAGACAACTACATTTTGTTTGATTTCTTTTAGGCTGTACTTGCCTTGCGAAATGATTTCTGACGCATATTTTCTAATATTAATCAGCCTCTTCATAAAGTTCAGCATATCATTGTCACTTGATACGCGTTCCCAAGGCATACAACGACGACAATCTGGGTCTGGTCCTCCGGTTAAAGCTAACTCGGTTCCGTAATAAATGCAGGGTGTTCCTTTTTGTAAAAAGAGAAAGGCTAGGGCTGATTTAACTAGTTGAACGTCTTCATTTGCCGTCCACAAGATTCGCTCTGTATCATGCGAATCCAAGAGATTAAACATAACTTCTGAAATCTGCTGTTTGTAATACATAGATTGGCCATTGATTTCATCAATGAATTGGTCTGTCTTCTTAATTCCTCGTAAGAAATAGCTCTTAATACTATCAGATAAAGGATAATTCATGACCGCATGGAACTCATCTCCATTTAGCCAAGGCTGAGACGTATGCCAGACTTCTCCAAGGATATAAAGATCAGGCTTTTTAGCTAGAACTGCTTTTCGAAAATCCTTCCAGAACTGATGGTCAATCTCATTAGCCACATCCAACCGCCAAGCATCGATATCAAATTCTTCAATCCAATAAGTCGCAACTTTTAAAAGATAATCCTTGACCTCTGGATTGGCTGTATTTAGCTTAGGCATATAGTCCTCGAAACCAAAAGCATGATAGGGTAACTCTCTCTTATTAGCTAGCTTTTCAGTCGTCACTGGGAATTGTTGAATATGGAACCAATCTTTATAAGCAGATTGCTCACCATTTTCGACAACATCTTGCCATTGAGGCGATTGTGAACCAATATGGTTAAATACAGCATCCAGCATGATTTTCATACCATGCTGATGCGCTTGCTCGACCAGCTCTCGAAAGGTCTCCTTGTCTCCAAAATGATGGTCAATTTCAAAGTAATCTGTCGTATTGTATTTATGATTGCTCGTAGATTCAAAGATAGGACAAAGATAAAGTCCAGTAATGCCCAAGTCTTGCAAGTAATCCAGATGGTCAATAATCCCCTGTAAATCACCACCAAAGAAATCATCACTCTGAGGTGTGATAGATGAATCCCAATCTAAAGTCCCTTCTGGGTTTAATCGAGCATTTCCATTGGCAAATCTCTCAGGAAATATCTGATACCATACCGTATTTGAAACCCAGTCAGGAACCTTGCAGGCATCAATCTCATGAAGATAGGGCAACTTAAATCCATTCCCAATAGCATGGAGATTTTCTAGAGAATTTTCTACACAACCTTTATCACCATACAAAATACTTTAACCTTCTGTATCCTTGAGTTCAAAGAGATACTGGATACGTGCAAAATCAACTTTGACTTCAACCTGCCAATAGTCAAATAAGGCGTCAGAGGTTATCTTGGCCATTTCTTTTGTATCCTGATAAAACTCCTCCATAAAAATAAAAGGGTCACCATAATGCAAGTTGATGCTTTCAATATCCCCTTTCTTAGTCCGAATCCGAATATGAATCTTCTTATTCTTATAAAGATAGGCATACTCCGACTCAGGCCTATGGTAAATAGCGCTTAATTCCATAAATTTGTCTCCTAAAGTATTAATTCAAATTTTACGCAAACGTTTTCAAATTCAATAAATCCAGTATACTATTTTTGTAAACTATTTGCAAGGAAGGTCCGTTCTTAAAAGAACTATATTTTAAAGTATACAAAAAGCCTTAAAAAAGGCTTTTAACTTTATTGTAACTAATTATATTTTACTAGATTAACAAATCATTGAAACTAAAACAATATACTCATAATTGTTAAAGTACAAACATAAAGCTACTCTATTTTCTACTCTTTAATATTTCTTCTTCCACCTGTTCCCAACTTGCATCTTCGTTTGAAGTAGCTTCATTCTTGAGCCATTTTTCAAAGTATTCTTGGTTTAAGCGTCTGATGACAATTCGTTTCTCGAAATCAGCTGTTGTAATTTTTCTTACGGGTGTATTTTGTATATCTAGTAATGAAGCAACCTCTTTGTAACCTATGTATGATACATAAAGATGCCATTTTTGGCTATAAGAATATTCCCCGTTCTCATCCTCTTTTATTCCACCAGTAACTAATTCACGAGCCTCATCTTCTGTAAAATACTTAAATGTTTCTAATTCAGTTAGTTTTTTCTCCTCAACTCTTCTTTTGATTTCATTACTATAGATAACATCATCTTCTTTACCTTTCCCAGTAAAAAAAGTTCTTACAAGATAATAACAAGCATCTTTAGGGCTGGGTTCTGGATTGTGAGGTTTATCTTTATAAAAATATAGAACATCATTAAGTAAAACTTCATTATTTGTGCACATCTTATTTCTCCTTTTTACATCTTATGATATATTATTTTATTATATTTTTTTAAAATTTGTCAAGCGAATTATACAAAATAGTTAGTTTTTTAAGTAATAACAGGCCATCTTTACTTTATAAACAAAAAAAGTTAGCACACCATAAGTTGCACTAACTTCTTCCTTCTACTCTTTCGGTTTTGAAAAGACTTCAATATGTTGGCCCAATACCTTGATTTCTACAGGTAGGTTATCCGATTTATCGCCGTCAACATCTGACTCCAATTCACTATCTGAAGAAATTTTAATATTTCGCGCTTTGATATACTCGATATTATCATTTGCCACAACATCTCCTTTTAGTAAATCAGGAATAACGGATAATTTGGAGAATAGAGACGCATCTTTCAGAATCAAAATGTTGGCATAGCCATCTTTGTTTTCTTCAAAGATTTTTTTGTCAGCGAAGTAATTTGTCAAGAGAACCAAAACATGGCTGGCTTCACCAACATAATTTTCATTTTCTGTCTCAACCTTAATGTTAAAGACCTGATCCGTCATGACAGACTTCATAGTATTTACAGCATAGGCTAAAATACCAAATTTTGTCTTGTCCTCGATTTCAACATTGTGAATCGCCTCAGGAAGAGAACCGATACTAAAGATATAACCAAAATAATTGTCATTCGCTTTACCGATATCAATCTTATTGGTTAAGTTGAAATCCAGTTCGTCAATTGCTCCATTGATGTCTTGATTGATTTCCAAAAGTTTTGTAATGAGGTTACCCGTACCACCAGGGATAATACCCAACTTAGGAATGTAGTCTCTCTCAGCAATACCTGAAATGACTTCGTTGACAGTCCCATCTCCACCAAACACAACCACTGCATCGTACTGCTCACGAGAAGCCTCCTCAGCAAAATGTGTTGCATCCAGCGCTTTTTCAGTAATTTTGGTTTCTACGTGCTCAAAGTATTCTTTTGCTTTATTTTCCAACTTTTCTTTGTAATCTAAAGCCTTTTCCCCACCAGAGGTAGGGTTGATAATTACCATTGCTTTTTTCATTTATTTTCCTTTTCATTAATTTAAAAGAGTTATACAATTTCAAGATAGTTGTTTAACACTTCTGAAAAACTGTATTTGATAATATATTCAATCATCATCTGAAAGGATATTAATTGTATCTATATAATCTTTAAACGATTTTACGACATTTTTTACAAAATCATATTTATTGTCAGAATTTATAAAATTAAAATCAATATTTAACCCTTCAGGGCTATACACATTAACTTTATTTTTTGTTGTTGAGAACTTAAAATGTTTGTAATTACAATTCGAGTCGTATCTAGGATAATGAATTGAAATCTTCCTTACTTTTTTAGTATATTCTCTACCTTTACTGTTTTTGAGTTTTATTTCTTCCTTTTCTCCCTCATCAATAAATTCATTTAAATATCCGTTTTTATCTAAAGTCGAGTAAAACTGAACAGCACCATACTCACAATGAATAAAATCATCCTCGTCAATATAAAATTTCTTTAATAAAAGAATAAATCTCCGTTTCTCTTTTAAAATCTCTAGATATCTAAAGTAATATTTATTATTATCTTCTGCAATACCTCGCAAATTTCCTCGGCCTATTGTACATTTATATCCATATTTTTCTGATAAATGTTTTTCTACTTCGTCAAAAATATTTTTTTCTTTATCGAGATATTTTTTCCATAAATGAACATCATTATCATCTGAAAGTCCTAAAGAAGGATACAAATGGAAATTACCTGTATCACAGTCTAAAATCCTTTCGTCATTAATTTGAGGAGCGTATTCTCTGTTATCTAAATAAACATTCCCTATATTTAATCCTGTTAATTTAAAAATATCATCTTTATTACTTGTCATCCCCATTATTATACCACCTCATAAATTTTATTTTTTATAACTGTATCCCAAAAACCAAGTTTATATTAATCTTATTTTTTTATTATTTTAAAAGAATTAGTAAATCCTTTAATAATTAAACACGTTTCTCTAACAAGCTTACACATTCAGCGGTTCGGACTTACCGTATCATTTCGTCGGTTTCCCTCCTCATTCTACGAGTCCTATCCCATAGGCAAAACATCTACTTCTACTTCACTGATACCTCAGCTCGTACAAGCAGTGATACCGCCTCAACATGCGCTGTTTTCTTTATTTGTACACTTTTTTTCGTCATCGGTTACGGCATTAAAACACAATTTATCATTCTCTATTTTAGCATTCTTTCTTTTAGATTTGTAAGATTTTGCATCTTTAGTCGAAGAATCTCCCGTTTTAAAAATTATAGTCAACATTGCTGGATCAATTTCTCCATCAGAATTTATTCCGCCTACTATGATTTTTTCAACGATACTTTCAAAAATGTCCTTGTCAAACTCCGTCAAAGTCTTTTGTGAAGTTAAAATTTCTTTAAAATTTTCTAATCTACTTTTTATATCAACTTCTGATTTTAAAGTTACTTCTAAGTTTACTTTTTCTTCTAAAAGTTTTTCTTTCTCAATTTGTATTTGATTGAATTTATCTTCATATACAGAATCACTTATTTTTCCATCTAGATTCATTGAAACTAATTTTTCTTCTTTTTTGTACAACGAATTTAATTTACTTACTATCTTATTCAACTCCACTTTTAAGGTATCATCAGTAAGCTCTTCTTTTATAATTTCAAGAAAGTCTTCAGTTAGGTTATTATTTTCATAAAACAACTGTTGGTAGCTCTGTAAAAAAGCATTTTCTATTGCTTTTTCCTCTATCCCTTTACTATGAGTGCAATGCTTTTTACCTCTCTTTATAGATGTTGTACAGTGCCAAATAATCTTTTTGTACTCTGAACTAGAGTGCCAACTTCTTCTAGACAGAACAGTACCACAAAAACCACATTCTAATCTACTGCTAAAAGGGTACATTCTTGAATATCTTTCTCGTTTACCTTTTGTATTTGCTATGGTTTTTTTGTTTCCTGATCTCCGTAATCGAATTTCTTGCGCCTGTGTAAAAATTTCTGGACTAATTATTGCATCATGATTATTTTTAATGTAGTATTTATCTTCTTCACCGAAATTTATTAAACGTCTCTTACTAATGGGGTCAACAGTGAAAGTTTTTCCCATTAGAATATCACCTTTATACTTCTCGTTTTTAATAATTCCTAAAACTGTTGTATCTTGCCAGTGATCAAGACCTCTCGGAGTTTTATAACCTAGTTCATCAAGTTCTCTAGCTATTGCCCTACCCCCAATACCATCAATGTATCGTTCAAAAATATAACGTACTATCTTGGCTTCTTTTTCATTTATTGATATCGACTTTGTATCTTGATTATAGTCATAACCAAGACAACCTTGAAAACCAATAAGTTCTCCACGTTGCATCTTCATTTTTAAACCTTTTTTAACATGGGCAGATGTATTTTCAACTTCCTGTTGAGCGACTGAACTTAATATCGTCAATAGTAACTCACCATCCATAGTTAAAGTATCAATATTTTCTTCTTCGAAAAATACACCAATTTGTTTATCTTTGAGCAAACGAACATATTTGAGAGTATCTAATGTATTTCTAGCAAAGCGAGCAATGGCTTTGGTAATGATATAGTCTATTTTTCCATCAAGACAATCAGAAATCAATCTTTGAAAATCTTGTCTTTTTCCAACTTGAGTTCCTGAAATCCCTTCATCAGCATAAATGTCAACCAAAATCCAATCTTGGTGCTGTGATATATACTCTCTATAATGACGAACTTGAGAATCATAGCTATTCTTTTGATCATCACTATCGGAACTAACACGACAATATGCTGCTACTCTCCTCGATAAAGAACCACTATTATCATTTCTTCTAGTTACTAAAGGATTTGCTTTTATAATTTCAACGTTGTTTGACATGGCTTAACCTCCTATTTCTCTGCATTTATTTTACCGCAACCAATAAAAAAGGTCAGCTAATTTGTGTATATTTTACGTAGTTTCAGCTTTATTTTTTCATATTCTTTTTCGCTAATAAGTTTTTTTAAGAATAATAGATTTAGCATCTCTAGCTCGACTATATAATTTTCTAAATTTGATTTCAAAAAATCACTTCCCTTTTATCTTTTATCAATCTCCTCCATGGCATGACTGATGAAGTCATCATAAGAATTTCACTTGCTGCTCTTTTA
>ERZ772999.2412-NODE-2412-length-10107-cov-3.030044_pt1 | contig 10107 bp, 8 predicted proteins | sample MGYA00511467_ERZ772999 | MGnify/ENA primary metagenome ERZ772999 (study PRJEB29015, sample SAMEA2738064) | human oral metagenome | biome: human oral; feature: human-associated habitat; material: saliva | place: China | collected 2218 ...
ACTAATAGATAGTTATGGATTATCAGCATTACAAAAAGATTTATTAAGTGGTGTTACAAACAATATTACTTCTGAAAAATTAAGACAATATTTAGAAAGTAAAATTGAAAGAGCAAAGCAATTAGGTAAGAGTGTTTTGGAACAAAAAATTAGAGAAAGTATAAATAATAACGAAACAGTTAAAAGACTTGCTAATGCGACAAGACAAATCAGAGAAATTGCTAACAATCCGACAGGAGTTGCAGATAGATATGTAAATAGAGCAGAAGAAATGGCACTTAGTGAAATTAACGGAAGAATTGATAGAGTAACAACAGCTATCAATGATAAAGTAAATCAACAATACAATAAAGTTATTGGAGAAAGAATTGATAAAGCTAATGCAAATATAAGAAAGAAAGTTGATGAAATCAATGATAGACTTGCTAGAAGTGGTTCTCCTACTAGAATAAGTGAACAAGATTTAAAAGATTTATTAGTAGGAAATCAAAATGTAAATGTTAATATCAAACAAACTTATAAAGAAAATTGGAGATAAAAAGGGGAGCGTGAAAAAGCTATGAATTTTAAGAAAATTATGTTTGTACTTTTCACTATTTTATCTGTAAGTTCTTTAGCCTCTTATACAAAAGAGGCTAAGGAACAAGCTGATAAAATGTATGATAAATTTCAATCTAAAGATTTAGTTGATAAAGCAATAGAAAAGCAACAAGAACAAGAGCAAGAAAAGAAATACGAAACTAAAGGGAAAACAGCACCTAAGATTGATTATTCAGACTTAAATAATAGAGTTTATACAAAAACTAAAGAGGAAGTACAAGGTAAGAAAAATAAGTATGCAAATAATATCTATAATCCTGAAAATAGAAATGTTTACACTCAAGATAATGTTAGGTATATTATGATAGATGTAGCTGATAGAAAGACTAGAGGTGGACATAAAAGAACAGAACTTAGAAATGATGATTATAGAGGAGTTATGACTATTGAGGGTACAAAAGTATTAAATCCTACTACCTATAAAGATGAATATAGAAGAAATGGAAGTAAATTAGGTGGTGGAAGAATAATATATAATATGTGGGCAAGAGATAAGAAACCTACTGTTAAAATTGCTAAATTAAGTGGAGTAGCTGGAGATGATAAGGCTTTCGTTAAAGCACTTGAAGATATATTTGATGGCTATAAGAAACCAAGAACAGCTAAGACACAACAAGCTATTTTAGAAACTATGGAAAACATTACTTATGTACAAATAGCAAAGGTACAAATAGCACAAGAAAATATGAAATTATTGGAAGAAAAATATAAAAATGCTGAAAGTATGGACGCATTTTACAAAGATAAAGAAAACCAAGAAATTTTCAAACAAATGGCTAAGTATCAAGAAGATTTAGGAAAAGCTATTTTAACAACTTCTAAAATGGAAGAAGTTTATGGAAGTATTGGAGAACTTAATACAGAAAGAGGTAAATTTCAAGAAATAAATCAAGAAAGACTGTCTTTTCTTGCAAATATGGCTGAGTTTACTCAAAAATTACAAGACCAAAATAGTATTGGTGATATAAATGAAATGAAAAAATTAGGAAAAGGGCAAACAATAGATTATTCAAAGTTATCATATAAAGATTTAAGTAACATATCTTTTGATAAGATATATGCTCTTATCCAAAAGGGAGATAAAAAAAGTATAGCTGATAATATGGAAATATTAGATAGTTTACTAAGACAAAATAGCCAATTATTTAACTATGCTTTAACAACTTTACAAGGATTTAAAAGAAACAACAGTTATGAAAAGATAAGAGAACAAAAACTAGCAACTGAAAAATTTAAAAGTAGAGCATTTCAAGAAAATGCTGTATCACAAAGTTTTTTAAGTTTAGGTATGCCTACTAAAAAAGAATTAGAAAATATGAAAAAGGGAGATATTAATAACCCTAATAACTCTAAACAAGATTTAATTAAACATAATAGTAAAGTGGCTTTTGAAACATATATTTTAGAAAAATAAAAGGAGTGGTGAAATTGAGAATGAAAAATTTTAAATTAAAATTATTAGTATTGTCTATTCTTTTGGCTATTCCTTTACAAGCTAAATCAAATAAACCAAGTTATGATAATCCAAGTAATCCTAGTAAATATCAAGGTGTAGGAGATTTTACTAATATAAATATAGGTAATTTCAATTTAGGTGATATAAATGGTATAGCTGATAAATATAACAATGCTATGTCGCCTGTAAGAGAACAATTAGATAGAATAAAAGGTGCAACTGAAAGAAGTAAAGCTGTATTTGAAAGGAATTTCAGTTGGAGAAAATGGAGAAAAATTGGAAGATTAGATGGAGCAGTAAATGAAAGAATGAAAGCTATGCAAGATTACGCTAACAAATGGAAAGGTAGTATGAACTTTGGTGGAGTAGGAACAAATGTATTTGTAGTTCATATAACAAGTAAAGTTATAGTACCTCCACTTGTAAAAATTGCAAAAAAAGCTGTATCTGAAGTTGAGAAAAATGTAACTCATATAGTTGAAAAAACTGTTGGAAAAGCTGATGATTTTGAAAATAAATTAATAAATAAGATTTATGATAAACTAGGAGTTAATAAACTTGAAGAAAAAATAAATCAAGCAGTAGACAAAGTAAAAGAGGCAGACGCAAAAGTAAATAAATTTATTTTAACAGGAACAGATAAAATAGGACAGTTTAAACAAGATATAGACGCTCTTGTAAGTGCAGGTTATGATATAAACGATATGTTAAGAGATGATAATGGAAATTTACTTGTTAAGATAGGAAATGTTTATGTTAAGTCTAAAGATATATTAAAGACATTAAATAAATATGCTAAAGTTAGTGGTATCGAAAAAGGTATTCAAAAAGCTGAAATGGTAGAGGGATTTATTAATGAATGGGATATGATAGCAGAAAGAAAAATTAGAAATGCTATCAATTCTACTTCTTATGAATTAGGATACTTATTAGCAGATGAAATTATAGCAAGAAATGATTATGTTAAAAATTTATCATATCAAGCAACACCTATTGGAAAAAAAGTTGTAACAACAGGAGTACCTATTGGGAAATCAACACCTGATATGACAAGACCTTTTGAAAGATATAATGTCGATAAAGTTTTCCTTGAAAATACACCATTAGGATTTCAAGAAGATGAAAGTAATCCAGCTGATAAAAAGTATAAGGAAAACGAAAAATTCCATAGAGAAACAAAAGAAATATTTGTAGATAATTTTAAAGAGGCTTTAACAGGAAAACCAAAAGATAGTACAGATGGAAATGTTATCGGATATAAAAAACCTAAAGTTGCTAAAGATAGCGTTCAAAAAACAGCATTTTCAAACGCACCATTTATCTTTAATGAAGATGATGAAAATGCAAATGAGAAAAACGCAACTATCTTGAAAGCAATTCCAAGAGTACAAGCTGAAACTCAACTAAAGACACAATTTGAGGCAACAAAAATGGCTCAAGTTATAAAAGCTACTAACCTTATATCGACAGGAGAGGCGTCTTTAGGAGTAGGTGCAACTGTATCTAATACAACTGTAACAAAAGGTGGATATTCAGCACTTGTATATAAAGCACCTAGAAAAATATGGATAGAATACTATGGAAATTCAACAGCTACTTTTAATAGTGAGGGTAAATCAGACCCAATCTTAACTTCAAAAGTTTTACAAAACACTTACTTTGAAACAGAAAAGAAGTATAGTAAAATGGCAGAAGATAGCGTAAAAGTCTTACAAGAGGCTTACGATACACAAATGGCAGAAATGGGTACAACTCACTTGACAGGATTTGAAAAAGATGAAACAAAACAAGGTAGAACAGCTGAAAGCAATATAATAAATAAAGCTAAATCAGAAAATGTAAAAGATTTATTAAATGCAGGAAATAGTTATTTAATGGCAGAAGATAATCACGATTATATAAATGAAAATCAAGATAAGAGAAAGAAATTATATAAAGAAAGAGCCGAAATAGAAAAAATAGCTAATGCTGTTAAGAATGAACACAATGCTTTTAGAGATTGGCAAAACGCATATTATAACGATTTAGTTTTTGAACAAGCCTTTGATAGCTATTATGCAAACTTCAAAGCTGAAATGTTTGAAAATGAGGCTAGGAACAATCCTGAAAAATTTAAGAAACTAACAAGAGAACAAAGAAAAAAGAAAAATGAATTACTTTCTAAGGCTTTTGGTAGTGATACAAATAAAATGGTAGAGGCTAAGAAAAGATTAGACATCTTATTAAAAAGAAGACTAATGGTTATAGAGCAATTAAACAGAAACTTAGGAAATCAGGGTGCAAGATTTAAGACAATGTTAGACGCTGTTGAGTATGTAAAGAAACACTTAAATGATAATGATGGCACTGAAGAAAGTCAAGAAAGAAATGCTATGAACTTAAAGAGATTATATCAAGCAATGGCAGTTATCACTTCTCAAACAAGAGAAGAAATTGGACTTATATCTAAGAATGTCATTAATTCTAAGAGAACTGAAGAAATTGAAAGAATGATTTTAGCTGATATGGAATTAGATATACAATTAAAAGATATGGAAGATATTGTTAATAATGCTAATTCCAAAAGTATGAAAAACGAAACTAATCAAGCTAAAGAAATCATAAAAAATCCTGAATATTTAGTTAAATTTAAAAGACAATATTAAAAGAATATATTAAGAAATCACTCATTATTTATAAAGTAGTGAGTGATTTTTTAAAAAATAAAAAGGGTAATGGTGGAAAAAATGGAAAAATTAGAAAAAAATACAATCAAGAAAGATAGACGAATAATTAATTTAAAAGAAAAATTTTTGATAAAAACAGTTGAAGAAGATAATAGTTTAAGCATTGATAAAATGTTTTCTGAAAATTCTTATAGTAATTTCATTAAGACTTTTGAAAGAATGGAAGATTTAGTAAGAAAAACTAATAAAGCTATGGTTATTCAAAATTATAATGCTGTTGATGAAGAAATTTCTGATAAATTATCTGAACTAAAATATGAAAAAGTTTTTGAAGAAGAAAATAATTTTAAAGCAAATCAAGAAAAACTTGAAAAAAATATAGATACATTTTTAGATTTTTTAGAAGAAAATGAAAATGATATATATTCTACTTCTTTTGAATTAAATAGAGAAAAACTTACAAAGCAGTATAAAAGTGAAAAGGAATTTAATAAAACTTTAGATTTAATAAAAGATGTTGATAAAGATTTTTGCTTTAGTATTGTTAAAAGTGATAATAGTACCGAATTTAAAGTTGTAACAGAAGATAAGGAATTTATATCAAATGATTATAAAGAATTAAAAAAACAACTATTAGATGAAGTAAATGAAAGCATAAAAGGAAATAAATCTCTTGAAAATAAAATTAAAGAAAAATATGATGATGAATATTTGAAAAGTGATTATGATTTAAGTATTGAAGAAGATTTTAAATTCAGTTATATAAGTAAAGGATATGAAGTTGAAACTCATATTGTTGTAGACAAAGGTAATGAAAAATTTGAACTTTCAGGAGTAGAAACTGAAAAAAATATAGCTGAAATAAATAGAATATTAACAATGGAAGATTATATTGAAACTTATAATAGTGGAAGAGAAAAAAATACAGGATTGCAATATAGTAGTGAAAAAGAAAAGGTTATTTTTTCTGAAACTCCTAAATTTTATCAAAAAATGGAATATCTTGAAAAAGAAAATCAATTAGATTACTCAAAACTTAATTTTATTAAAGAACAAGAAACTTTTGAAGATACTTTAGGAGATATAAAAGCAAACATTTTCTTTGAACTAGATACTGATACTAATATAAAAGATTTTGTCAAAGAAAAAGGGGATTATCTATTTGAAAATAGAATTTTAAACAATAAAAATATAGATAATTACTTAGAGGACAGAGTGAAAAAACAAGATGAAAGTTTTAAAGATGAACTAACACTTATAACTATAAATGGAAAAGAAAGAATTAAAGAATTTGCAAATGAAAATAATTTTAATGAAGAAGAATATAAACAAAATATAAAAGAATATTTAAAAATTAAAAAGTCAAATTCTATGGAAGAAGTAAATGAATTTGTAGATAAAGTTGTTTCAACAAATGAAAAACAAAGAAACAATTTTTTCATTCTAAATAGCAAATATTCAAGTGAAGAAACAGGAACTATCCAATTAGAAGATAAATTCATAAAAGATAGAATTGCTTTACTGTTAAACGAAGAAGAACCTGATTTTTTCAAAAATAAAAGTAATTTTAGAGAAATAGAAGTTGAAAAAACTAATAGAACAGATATAGAAGTTAAATTAAATCCAAATAATAAAGATTTAAAGAAATTAATAGAAAAAGATTTACAAAATTATAATATAAATATTAGTGATGAAAAATTAAGCGATACATTAAAAAATTTCAATGCAAACAAATATGAAAATTGTTATGAAAGAGATTTTGATAAGAAATATAGTCTAACTAAAGAAAGTTTTAAGGAAATTGAAGTTGAAGATAAATTTAAGGAAAAAGAAGATTTAGGAATAGAATTTTAAAAATTAAAAATTGATGTTTAGAACTTACTTAGTTGTAAACATCTTTTTTTATAAATTTATTAATAATAAACTTCAATGGACAACAAAGTCCTTTTTGATTGACAAACAACAATTTATATGGTATAATATAAATATAAAAATCAAATAAAGAAAAGGAGAAATGTGATGTTGAACAATGCTTTAACGATAATATTAACAATTTTAGTTTTGGTTATTCCAGTGGTTTTTACAATTTCTTCGATAAACACAATGTTTGACAATATTAGAAAACAAAAATAAAGATGTTTTAAAAAAAGGAGTTTAAAAAATGAAAAATCAAGAATTGATAACTAAAAGATTAAAAGAAATAGAAGATAAACACAATGTAAAAATCATTATGGCTGTTGATAATGGTAGTAATGCCTATGGTTGTGCAAGTCCTAACAGCGATATAGATTTAAGATTTCTTTATGTAGAAACAATAGAAAGTTATCTTAGACTTGGAAGAGAAAAAGATACAATAGAAGTTATAGATGAAGTAAATAACATAGAATACAAAGGATTTTCACTTGATAAATTTATGAAATTATTGAGTAAATCTAATCCTAGTATTTTAGAGTGGATAAACAGTCCTATAAACTATTTAAAAGAAAGTAAATATGAAAAGATTGCAAAACAAATTAAAGAGTTGTCTATTGAATATTTTTCTGTTAAGAGGTGTTTATTTCACTATACAGGAAATGCTTTAACTGATTTCAAAAAAATGACTGTTGAAAACGATAAGAAAAAAATGAACACAAAAAAACTATTATCAGTTTTCAGACATTTATTAGTTTCTGAATACATTGTTAGAGAAAATAAATATCCTGAAACAACAGATTTAACTTATTTAATAGTTCAATCTAAGAAATTCAAAGAATTAAAAGTTATAGATAGTGATTTGACATATAGAGAGTTTTTAATAAAAGTATTAGAAACTAAGAAAACTTTTGTTCCAAATGAAACAGATAAAACTTCTTATTTGACAATGTCAGAAAAAGAATATGATTTTCACTATAAATTAATAAATAACTTAATAGATGAATATAGAAAAGTAGCTGAAGAACTTAGAGATAAAGCAATAGACTTCAAAAAAATTAATGAGTTTTATATCCAATGGGTTAAAGAATTGGATAAATAATAGGAAGTGATAATTTGTACAAATGTAAATATTGTGGTTCTTTGACTAATAATCCAAAACAAGTGAAAAATAATTTTCATTTTGAATGTGAAAATTGTGGTAAAAAATCTACATTTTATACAGATTTGTTTGATGTCGTTGATGATAAAGGTGAAGAGATAACAGATAAAGATAAAGCAAATAAGGATAAAGCCGATAGTGATTTTGAATACTGGTGGCGTGGATATTATAAAAAAATAATTGAAAGGAATAAAAAATGAAAAATAATTATAAATTATCTTTTTCAAAACTTGTTCTTGAAAAAGGAAAATGGGAAATAAAACAGTCAGATTTGGAAATAAGTAATATTGAAGATTTTTTAAGTTTTTTTACTGTTTTCTCAGAATATGATTTGAGTAAATTAGGTTTTAATTTTAATAATTCTAATATTTTTTTAAGAAACCTTTCAAATAACAAAATATTAAAAGAAGAAATTGAACTGTTTTTAACAGAAGAAAAGTTTTTACAACTATTAAAAAATGATGAATTTATCAATTATGTGAAAGATAGTGAAATAAGTGAAGAAGTTTTTTTAAAACTATTATATGAGTTAAAGAAAAATCATATAAAGACTTCAGAAAAATTATTATTCTTAAAAAATTTCTTAAATTCACCAAATAATGAACTTTTTGACTTATATAAAAAAGTCTATAAAAAAGAAAATATTTTTGAAACAAATGTTCTCCACAATGATATTATAAATGAAAATTTTAGCTATGTTTTAGCTATTGTTAGAGGAAAAATACAAAATTTACCATAAAAAAATAAAAAATAAAAAAATGGCAAGAATTTTGGGAAAGAGTAAAGGCAGGAGAGATTGGAAAATGAATAAATTAATATTAAGTCTTATAAATCAGTTTATGGTGGAACACGAAGATAAAATAGTTGAAGTGGTAACAAACCCTAATGGTGAGTTATCTAAACAGTGGGAAGAACAAGGAAATTCTGTAAAAGAGTATTTAGGACTAACAAAGGAGATGAATTATGAAAATAACAGAAAGAAGTGAAATGGAAATGATTGAAGAAAAAAGATTTAAGAATATAGATGAAGTGATAATGTATGAAAATGAACTCAATGAGGATTTAGATAAAGATTATTATTTTAGACTTAATCGTCCTTTATTTTCAGAAGATTTTATCTTAGAAGTTTACTTATATTGTCCTGAAAAATTTTCAGATTACTAATGTTTTTAAAGTGATGAAAGGGTTGAATATTTAGAAAATTTAGAAAAATAGCATTGATAAAATGGACTTACAAGTCTATTTTATTAAAAATAAGTATTTTTGTTTATTAATAAAAAAATAAAAGAGTAGAAAAAACTACTCTTTTTTATTTTACATTACTGTTTTTTTACATATTTTGTTATTCTTTAATAGTAATAATATCTTGACATTTATTCTCATAATATGTATTTAAAAACATATTTTGTTAAACTTTAATAGGGAAATTGAGTAATTTAGATTTCAAGGGAATGATATTTAAAAACATATCTTGTTATTCTTTAATAGATAAGAGTTTTACTTTATATTATAATTTTGATAAATTTAAAAACATATTCTGTTATTTTTTAATATAAAATAAACGAATTTTGCAATTATTGGCACTTATTTAAAAACAAATCTTGTTACTCTTTAATAAGCAATTTTCTGTTACTTTCCTAAACTCTATCCCTTTACTTTTTTTAATATTCCCAATGTTCTTTAGCAAATTTCCCAAGCGTTTTATATTTTTTTGATATTCACTAAAAATACCATTTTATCATACTTTAGTGAATAATCACTTGGTAAATTTACATCTATATACTATCATATTTCATTCAAATTTTCAAGTAATTTTTAATTTTAAATGGTTTAATATTCGTTTGAATTATATTGACATAATATATATATTATGGTATAATATACATATAAAACAAAGGAGATGATTTTTATGGAAAGAGAAAATGTTTTAGAAATAGAAATAGTTAAAGTCAATGATAAATACAGTGCTTTTTGGGTTACAAAAAAAGATAAAAGCATTTTAGGATTGGAAAGACAAGCATTAAAAAGTAAAATTACTGGAATAATACATTATCTTGGAAATCATTACGAAGATAAATATAGTTGTGTTTTAGAAATTAGTAGTTATGATGGTAGTAGTTGTTATAAGTCTGATTTAAAATTAAGTAAAAATCTTGATGAAAAACCCTGTATTTTTGAAAGTGAATATGAATACAAGTTAAGAGAACTTGTAGATATAGTAAACAAGAACTTTGGTAAACCTATAAGGTGGAGAGGAAAAAAAGGTGAAAGTTATTATAGAATAATTAGTGATAGAATTGAAAAAATTTCCG
>ERZ772999.2414-NODE-2414-length-10099-cov-6.771505_pt1 | contig 10099 bp, 8 predicted proteins | sample MGYA00511467_ERZ772999 | MGnify/ENA primary metagenome ERZ772999 (study PRJEB29015, sample SAMEA2738064) | human oral metagenome | biome: human oral; feature: human-associated habitat; material: saliva | place: China | collected 2218 ...
TGCTATTTTTACGGCTCCAAATTTTTGGAATATTCATAAATAAATTATATCATATGCGAGTTTTGACAAGAGTGCATGTTATAATCGAAACAAATGAAACCATTAATTTCTGTAATTATTCCAATCTATAACACGGGGGATTCGGCAGTAAAGTTGTTGAATAAATTGACTAAACAAAGTTATGAAAATCTAGAAATCATTTGTGTAGACGACGGATCGAAAGACGAGAGTTTTGATTTGGTTGCGGAATTCATTAGGCAGAGTGAATTAAAAAATAAAAACCTGAATATGACGATTCTGCGTCAAAAAAATCAGGGGGCGGCGGGGGCGAGAAATTTGGGACTTAAAAAAGCTTCGGGAGAATACGTAACTTTTATCGATTCAGATGATGAAGTGAAAAAAACTCACATCGAAGATTTATGGAAGAGTCTAGAGAAAGATCCGAGAAATGCGCTTTCGGTCTGTGGCTATGTTTACCGTCGTTTGAGAATGCAGACGGAAAAAAATTTCTTTACTAACGAAATTTGGACGAGGCTAGAAGAAGTAAATTTTCGCGCTTATATCTTAAGCCTACTAGCAAGTGATGGTAGGATATATGCGGCGATTAATAAAATGTTCCGACTTTCCGTGATAAAAAAGGCGAAAGTGGAGTTTCCGGTGGGTTGGGATTTTGCGGAAGATACGATGTTTGTTTTACGATATTTGAAGGTGGCGGAAGAAGCTGGCTTTAATCGAATTGGTATGGTTCTGAAAGCCAATTATATTTATAACTATGGTACTGAAACTAGCACGGTGGCAAGTTCATCGATGGAATTCAGTAATTGGCAGAAATCTTTCCAAAATATTGCGACATGGGCGGAAGATAAAAATGATTCAGCAGAAATCAAGAAGCTCAAGCAAAAGTGGCTGAAAAAATTGTATCTACGTTTTAAGATTTCTCATGCTTTGGCGGTGGCGCGAAGTGCGATGCCGCTGACAAAAAAATGGAAGTACCTAAATCCGGTAGTACTTCCCTTGGCAAGTCTGGCCGCGAAAATTCGCAAATAAGTTTATTTAAATTTAATTTTGGGAAGAATGCGTGGAGTTCGCTTGGCGTATTCTAGATATTCTCGACCAAATTTTTTAGCCAACCATTTTTCTTCCGTATTTTGCATGAAAACTACGAGATATAAATAGAAGAAAAGAATAAATCCGAGCATAAATAAATTATGAACGGTAATTAAAATTCCACTAAAAATAAAGAAAAAGGCAGTGTAAATCGGGTGTCGCGTGACGGAATAAATTCCGGTAGTGACGAGTTTACTAGATTGAATTTCGTGGGCGATATTTTGAATTAATACGGCATAAATCCAGAAAAAGATACCGGTCAAAATTAATACAGTACCGAGGAGGAGGAAGAATAGATCGAGATATAAAATTTCGCCAGCCTGAAAAAATCCCTGCCGTTTCAAGTGAAAAGCCAGTACGGTAATTAAACTACAAGTAATTACATAGATTGGCCCCACACCGAAAACTGGCAAGGATGATTTTTTCATAAGACTCCTTTATTTAACGGAATCGAGGAAATTAATCGTATCGCGCATCGCATCCTCAATTGTGTGCGTAGTTTCCCAATTCAATTCCCTCTTAGCTTTAGAAGGATCAGCGAAGATTTCGGCGAGATCGCCTGGACGACGGTCAGCAAAATGATGTGGCAAGGCAGCATGATTGGCCTCTTCAAAAGCATGCATGATTTCAAGTACGGAAGTACCGCGACCAGAACCGAGATTATAGATGGAAGTACCAGTCTTTTCGAAAGCTTGCATAGACTTCAAATGACCAAGAGCAAGATCAACGACGTGAATATAATCACGAATACAGGTACCGTCGCGAGTATCATAATCATTACCATAGATGGCGAGTTCTTTGATTTCACCACTTCTCACTTTCATGACGATTGGCATGAGATTGTTTGGAATACCGTTTGGATCTTCGCCAAGGAGGCCGGATTTGTGAGCGCCAACTGGATTAAAGTAGCGCAAAATTACTACGGACATTTCTGGACGAGCCACCGCTTCAGCTTCCAAGATTTTTTCGATCACGTGCTTGGTTTCACCGTATGGGTTAGTAATGGCGACGCCAGTAGTGAGATCTTCGCTAAGTTTACCGGAGTTTTTCGCGCCGTAAACGGTAGCGGAAGAACTGAAGATGATTTTATTGACCTTAAATTCGGCCATACATTTCAAAAGATTGACGGTACCCTGAACGTTGGTTTCGTAATATTCGAGGGGTTTTTCGATAGATTCAGCGACTGCCTTTAACCCTGCGAAGTGGATGACAGCTTCAAAATCATGAGACTGAAAAAGTTCACGCATGCCATTAAGATCCAAAATATCAAGCTTGTGAAATTCTGGCTTGGTGCCAGTGAGGGTGGCAATTTTATCGAGAACTTCGATTTTACTATTAAATAAATTATCGATAATTGTAACTTCGTGACCAGCCTTAATTAATTCTACGACAGTATGTGAACCAATGTAGCCAGTACCTCCAGTAACGAGAATTTTCATGTGGGTTGACTCCTTTTTATTAAAGCGCTTCACTAATAGCTTTTGCGCGTTTTTCCCAAGTTTGTTCTTTAGCTTGTTCTAGTAGTTTATCGCGTATTTTTTTACTTTTTACATCTTTAATCGCTTGTTTTAGGCATTCGGCAAATTCATTATTATTTTTAGCCATATAGACATACTCGTAGCCTTTACATTCATTCAAATCCCTCGTACAAACTGTTGGTAAACCTGCGGCCATATATTCAAATAATTTTACCGGAGATGTAGCTGTAGCAATTTCACCGTGTTTAAATGGAATAATTGCACAATCGAAAAATTTAGTGTATTTTGGTAAATCTTCGTAATTTTTTGATCCAAGATTATGAATATTTTTATAGTTAGCCAGCTCACTAGCTGCACCATTATAATCTATACCAAGTAAAACAAATTCCCATTCTGGGTGTTCTTTTGCTGTTTCATTAATTAAATCAAAATCAATCCATGGAGCCAAAGCACCGTAAAAGCCGATAATTGGTTTTTTAGAATTATAAATTTTTCTAAGGTCTAATGGACAATTTTGAGTATTATTGTGACTATAATCAAAATGTTCAACATTTACAGCATTACTTGCCATGATAATTTTATGTTTTTTGCCAGCAAGATGTTCATCGAGCTGATTATAAAGTTTTTTAGCAGTAGCTAAGCACAGTACTGGAGATAATTTATTAAGATTATCCCAAACCTTTAATTGAATGCTTAGGTCACCAGAAATATCTTCGTGAAATTCATCCAGAAAATCATAAATAATTTCAAAACCATATTCTCTAACCTCGTTTAATTCTTTATACGAGGTTGGCATATTGTTTGGAGTTAAGAAATATAACTTCTGATTAGACTCGACAAAAGCTTGTAAGAGATCCTTATTATTTATAGTTACCAAATTGTCTTTAATTATACGAAATTGATTCAATGGATTATCTTCAAGATATATAACAAAAAAACCTAGTTTAGTAAGCTGATCAGCGAGATGATGTGGGCGTTGTTTTAACTTTGTATCCCATGGAATACTATTTAAAACAATAACCTTTTCGTATTGCTTTGACATATCAAGAATCTGACGACTCTTGTTTTTTATTTTACGTTCTATCTGCCTAGCGCGTATTTTTTCAGATACACCAGTAACAGAATCAATAATATCCCTGCGCTTGGTGTTAATAGGAAAAATCCCATTAAAGCCTGTGGCAATTTTTTCAGCAAATTTAAATCTCTTAGAATTTGTCAGTTTACGAAGATATTTAATTTCTTTTTTTAACCAATCATTTTCGCGAAGAATAGATTCAATTTCTGATTTGCTATACTCTTTTTTCTTTTCGGAAGTCTTATTTGGCATTATTAAATTCCTTTTCTAATTCATCAACAATATATTTACTTGCAAAACCGTCACCATATGGATTTTTAGCCTGCGCCATTTTTTCATACGATTTTTTATTGGTCAATAATTCTGAACATTGGTCATAAATATTTTTGGTTTCGGTACCAACAAGCTTAAGAGTTCCAGCCTTAATACCTTCTGGACGTTCTGTAGTATCACGTAAAACTAATACTGGTTTACCCAAGGATGGAGCCTCTTCTTGAACTCCACCACTATCCGACATAATAAGATATGCTTTTTCCATATAATTATGGAATTCCAAGACATCAAGTGGTTCAATTAATCTAACTTTATCATTATTAGTAAATTTATTTTTAGCAATCTCACGAACCTTTGGATTTAAATGGACTGGGTAAATTACCTTAACATCTGGGAATTTTTCAGTAATTTGATTAATTGCAGTAAATATTTGCTCCATTGGCTTGCCAATATTTTCGCGTCTATGAGCTGTAAGTAAAATCAAGCGTGACCCCTTTGCCCATTCTAAATTTTCATCAGTATAATCTTTTAAAACCGTACTCTTTAATGCATCAATAGCAGTGTTACCAGTGACGGTAATTTTTTGGTTAATATTAATTTTAGAATCTAATAGATTTTGCTTGCTCTCTTCGGTTGGAGCAAAAAGAAAGTCAGCAATGCGATCAATGATCTGACGATTCATTTCTTCCGGAAATGGAGAGTTCTTATCATAGGTTCTCAGTCCAGCTTCAACATGCCCGACCCTAACCTGATTATTCATTGCAGCTAACGCAGCTGCCATGGCAGTAGTGGTATCACCATGTACTAAAATAACGTCCGGTTTTTCTTTTTTAATAATATCATCAATACCCGTAATTACTTCGGTCGTAATACCAGATAGTGTTTGGTTCGGCTTCATAATATTTAGATCATAATCTGGCTTGATTTTAAAAATCTCAATCACCTGATCTAACATATCACGATGCTGTGCAGTAAGACAAACAATAGATTTAATGTTAGGCCTTTTCTCTAGCTCTTTAACCAATGGAGCCATTTTAATAGCTTCAGGGCGGGTTCCAAAAACGGACATGATTTTCATTTAGATTTTTCCTCGCTTGTTTTTCTAAACATATTATATCATATATAAAATACAGATTAACGCTAACGCTAATCTGTATTTTATTCTAATCACTAAGTCATTTATTAACTAAGAATTTTGTATATTTAGCATCATCACCCCAATTGAACGGAGATTTTGTTTTCCATCTAAATATAAATGTACTTTTCATGTCACCAACGTTATTAATATTAACTGCACCAACTACTGGCGCTTGCTTAGGTATAATTGTAATCAATTCAATATCACTACTGATTTGCTGCCTATATTTAATATACCCATATAACATATCTACATACATAACACATGCCAACACAACTCCCAATATGGAAATCTTAAATAATGTAATTTGTTTGCTTGAGGCTAGATTCATCATCTGAATTATATATAAAGCCAAAACAATAAAAAACATAACGTACATTGGACTAAGAAAACGCATATATAGTTCATCATGAATACTAATTAATGATGCACCAAGTAAATATAGGGTGCCATAAATACTTAGAATAATTTGATAGACAAAGCTTTTAATTTCATACATTTTCTTTTTAACTAGCACCCATGAACTAAAAAGAATTACTATATCTAAAATAAACATCCACAAAATATAACGAATATTATACCAAACATGAACGTAATATTTATAAATGAAACCCAATGGATTACTTAAAATTGTTTTTGGTGCTAAATAGTCATACACAGCTGCATAAGCCCCATTAGTACGAAAATCCAATCCCCTTCCACCAAGATAAAAGAACATCAATCCAAGAAAGATACCAACTACTCCAAAAAGCTGCAACCTTTGCGACTGATATACTTCTTTAAGACTCTTCTTTTTTACGAAAATTTGTATTAGAAGAAATACAGCATACATAAATAAAAATATTACCGGAATGAGCTCGGTCGAAATGGCTGCCAAAAACCCAAGTACTAGAATTGCTAAATAGTGAACTTTTTTAATAATTCTAATATTAAAACGATAAAAGCAGAAGAACGCGGTAACTACAAAAATACAAGTAGCATAATTATTTACAAAAGAAAAACGATAAGTGTACATTTCACTTACTGGAAGGATCATAAATAATGCAAAAAACAAGAAGTAAATTAAAATATCTTTATACTTCATCATTACTCTACGCCCAAGCGTAAGTAGCGTCATTGTATATATAGCGAGCCACGCAAGTAATGCTGTAATTAATCTAAAAACTAAATCTGGTCCAAAAGTAACAGTGTTTGTCATGTATCTAGTGGCAATTTGCTGATAGAACTCCCCCAATCGTGGTATATAATGATAAACTGAATTGATTATATACCCTACCCCCTCATCAGCTGCTGAAGCGCTCATGAGTATATCTTCGTAAGATTTTACCATTAGAATATATAGGGTAATAAAGAAGATTGGAACAAAAAGAAATAAAATAGTACAGAGTATTTTTTCAGTATTTTTTTTCTTCGAAAGCATAGTATTACCCTTATTTATTAATTTAATTATATCATATCAAATACTTACTGAACTTTTTCAAAATACCATTTTTGGGCTATATTATTTTCACCCCATTTTTGATAAAGCTGAATATTTGTTCCGTTCTCGATCCTTGTATTGTCAATATCTAATGACATCTTTTCATCGCAGGAGCTTAATATAGATACACTGTTATCGTTATTCACAGCTAACTTCCATTTTTGAGCACACGAATTATTGCTATCATAGAGCCATATATTTGTGCGATCCTGCATATTACCATAATAAACATCAATTGAACGGCCAGACTTTAGATTACTTATTCGATATAACCCGTCATTATCTTTTTCAACTTTCCATTTTTGAGCCATATTATTCTCTCCCCATTTTTGGTAGAGACTAATATTAGCCATATTCACGTCACCCGCATACATTACATCTACAACTTTTTCTTTATTATGAAAACTACTGATAATATACGTACCGTTTTTAATCTCATTTACGGTATCATTTTTTTCCAACTCTGCGATATGTTTTTGATTTTCAGCAACTACTTTTTGATCTTTTTGAATTTTCCAGAGCTGGGTCGTTTTATTTAAATCTTCAGGATAAACTTTGATTCTTTCCCCATCAGTATTTGCCTTACCAGAATCAAAAACCATACCTGAACATGCAGACTGAATACGATAATAACCTTCTGTAGTTTTCTTCAAGAACCATTTTTGTGCACAACTATTATTAATATCATAAAGTTGTACACTACTACCACCTAAAAGGCTAGCATTACGTAAATCAATAGCCTTACCAGATTTTACACCTGTAATTTGATAATATCCGTCATCCGTTTCCTTAAACCTAAATCTTTGAGCTTCATTTTGAGTGTTTATATAAGTCTGTAGTTCTGTCCCATTTTCAACACCAATATTTACTATATCAATGGCTTTATTTTCGGGAGTTATCAAATTATAGATAGTATTTTCATCAATACTATTTATTTCTTTTTTTCGTACTAGCTTAAATTTCTGAGATTCCGTATTATTGCGAGAATAAGACCAAACGCTATTACCATTTCTATCAACATTACCATCTCTTACATCAAGATAAAATTCATTACATGCAGTGTTTAATGAATAATAATTATCTTGTTTTTTTAATATCCATTCTTGATTGCAATAATTACTAAAATCTTGAAACTTAACATTATAATCGGAATTTGTTAGATAAAGATTTTCTTGGTTTAAGATAAAATATCGACCAGAATCGTTTTTCTGTAGTTTGATTTCAGTTCCATTTAATTGGTCTAAAATAAGCTCTTTATTCTGATTTTTTAAAAATAAACCTTTCGTTGTTTTTATATAATATTCGCCATCATTGATAAAATCGCTTTTTTCTTGAGATATACGAACTGTAGCAGTTGGATCACCAAACCAACGAATAAAGAGAGCGTAAAAATTACGATTACCATAAGCGCCACAGTAGGATGTACCTGGGTAATTTGCCACGGCGGCTGCGTTTGGCTGATATGGAGTATAACGATAGAGTGCAGAAGTGGCAAGGTTTTCAATATAAACTTGAGAACCACCACAAGCAAAGTTTGGGTTATAATAGATGAAATTTTGCCCGACCGGGTAATTTGTATAACCACCATCTAGGACGTCACGAAATAATTTAGCGGCATTTCTGACTTGATTTCTAAAGCCATAATATTTCGAATCACATTCTGCAGTATCTGGACAACCAAAACCAGTGGCACTACGGTACTGAATACTGTTTGGCCAAGTATCAGAAATTAGACTCTGCTCTTTTTCAATTAAAACTAAAAGGACCTGCGGATTAATACGATAATCACGGGCGGCTTCGTAAATCACCTGAGCGGCAGTCTGCTTAACGCCATTATATTCAAAGGTCTCCTGGGATAAACAAACAAATTTTCCGTTTTCAATATGATATTTATAACCAGAATAATAATTAGCCCGCCAAATATTAGTATCGCCACAAGGATTTTTCTTAGTTAAGAATTCCTGAATTTGACTTTCATTCATAGTCGAAGTATTCGACATTGTATAATCAGAAATAATATTACCGGCGTGAAAATCAGAGACACTGAGCGCGCTAGATTTTTTAAGATTTTTAAAAATTAAAAAACTTAACGCAAAAACCATAAAGAAAGCAAAAACAAAAAGTGGAAGGTGTCGATAATTAATCTTCTTAGTTTTTGGTATGATACGTATTGTCTGGAATTTCATTAAATAGTAGCCTTCCCTTCGATAATACCGGTTTTTTGGTTAGCATTTACTTCAATTTTAAAATCATAAGTTCCAGAAGGTAACTTAGATAATGGAATATCAAAACCTTCACAAGACCCAGAAGAAGGGTTGGAGATTATACTAACTGAATCGGTGTATACAACTTTACTTGCGGAGAGTACAGTAAGTTTACAAGTACCTGGAAGTTTTAAAAATTGATCTATATTTACCCGGATACGATATTTGTCTGCAGTTTTTGCAGAATACGTAATAGTACCAGTAAGCTTTTCAAGTTGATTTACATCTTGACCCTCATATTTTTCGGGAGTTTTTGGAGTATAACCTGCGGCAGCATCTTCGGGTGTGCCATCTTCATTATTAATAGTTTTAGCTTCTGGTATATTGTGATTTTCAATCTTATTTTCAATATTCTGAGTACTCTCCGCTAAACTAGGTGTTTTTGAACGTGATTGATTGTCTTTTAGAATTTGGTAAACAATTACACCCGCTAAAATAATCAATACTAAAAAGAAAAGCGACCAAACGATAATCTTATTCTTGTGTGATTTTTTCTGAGAAACTCGTTTCATATCAAATAAACCTTTTATGGTTATATTTTAACACATTTTTTATTTTGCGTTTTACTCTATTAATAGCCTTTTGGCGAGGCGTAGACTAGACGTCTTAGATATTCGCGCGAAGCGGGTTCATCGATGAGATAGGTCTGGAAATTTTCATCATAGAGCGTCGGAGAAATACGAGTTTGGAGATATTTTCCCTGATAGAAATAATGGGTTAAAATCAAGCTACGCATAGTATCTGGCCAGCTAATCTGATCGAAGAAGAGATTACCGAGTCCGTAATAAATTGGTTTATCTTTATAAAGTTCGTAAGTTTGCGGTTGGTGGGCGGAAGTCCCCACTACCATATCAGCACCAAGGTCGATGAAGTGGCGGAAAAATTCCTTTTGATTAGGAATAGGCTTATCACATTCTGGGAAAGCTATTTTTCCATTCGGGTAAGCATAGCATTCAAAATACTGAACATTGACGATGACAAATTTATTCTTGGCTTTCGCGGCAGCGAGTTCGGCCTTAAATTCTTCTTCATTATAAGGATTGGCACCGGCGGAATTTTCCGTAGCGATTTGACCATTGGCTACACTACTAGTGGAATGATTGAAGGCGAATAGCTTGATTTGATCGTTTACATCAAGCGGAACTTTGGCGGCCGCGAGATTTTCCCCACCACCGACGAGTTTAAGATTTTTCTCGCGATAGGCCGCAATCGATTTGATATTATTCTCAGCACCATAATCATTATTATGATTCCCGGTTAGCTCGACAATATCTGTACCGAGGC
>ERZ772999.2426-NODE-2426-length-10067-cov-19.694367_pt1 | contig 10067 bp, 8 predicted proteins | sample MGYA00511467_ERZ772999 | MGnify/ENA primary metagenome ERZ772999 (study PRJEB29015, sample SAMEA2738064) | human oral metagenome | biome: human oral; feature: human-associated habitat; material: saliva | place: China | collected 2218 ...
CCTGGCCCAACCAGCAGGAACTGGCGCAGAAGTTCAAGGAGGCGGGCTTCACCTCCGTACAGTACCGCAACCTCACCGGCGGTATCGTCGCGATCCACCGCGGTTTCAAGCCCGAAGCGCACAACGCCTAAACACCGCGTTCACACACGACTGAAAACACCAACACCAAGAAGATAGAAGACACCGTGAGCAACGCAGAGCAGCCCATTGCCGTAACCGACCTGCTGGGAGACCTCGACCTGAAGCTTCCCGCAGGCTTCGAACTCATCGCCGCAGACCCCAAGCTGGGTCCGCAGATTCTCTCCTCCCTCGCACGTATTGAGGAGCGTCTGGCAGAAGCCATCGCACAGACCGACCACCTGGCGGATGTCGCATCCCGCCACCTGCTCTCCGCGGGCGGCAAGCGCGTGCGCCCCCTGCTGGCGCTGCTCTGCGCAGCTGTAGACGGCGAAATCAACGATGACGTCATCGAAGCCGCCGTGGTCGTTGAGCTGACTCATCTGGCAACCCTCTACCACGACGATGTGATGGACGACGCCCCCAAGCGCCGCGGCGTGGACAGCGCCCAGATGATTTGGGGTAACTCCGTCGCAATTCTGACCGGCGACTTGATCTTCTCCCGCGCATCCCTGCTGGTCTCTGAGCTGGGTACCCGCCCCATGAAGATTCAGTCCCAGACCTTCGAACGTCTGGTGCTAGGTCAGCTCTTTGAGACCACCGGCCCCCGTGAGGGCCAGGATCTGCTCGACCACTACATTGCCGTCATTGAGGGCAAGACCGGCTCCCTGATTGCAGCTGCTGGCGAGTACGGCTCTCTGCTTTCGGGCGCTTCTGAAGATGTTATCTCCATGGTCAAGGCGTACGGCGAGCTGGTGGGTGTGGCGTTCCAGCTGGCTGATGACGTGATTGACATTGTGAGCGATGGTAAGACGAGCGGTAAGACCCGCGGCACCGACCTGCGCGAGGGCGTGCCGACCCTGCCGACCATCCTGCTGGACCGTGCGGTAGCCGCCGGCGACGAATCCGCTATTGCTGTTCGCGCCCTGCTGGATGCAGACCTCAGCTCCGACGAGGCTCTGGAGACCGCTGTGGAGGCGCTCGCCGCCCACCCGGTCACCCAGGAAGCATGGCAGATTGCCTACGATTGGGCGGATCGCGCAATCGCCGTGATTGCTCCGCTGCCCGAGTCCACCGCGAAGGCTGCGCTGGAGTCCTTCGCTCACGCTGTGGTTCACCGCGAAGGCTAAAACCCGCCGTGTAGCGTGTACTCGAGTCTAACGACTTCCGGGTGTCTCATACTTCAAAAACCCCCGCTGAATCTACCTTGATTCGGCGGGGATTTTATGCATTATAGCTAGTCAGCGCCGATTTTTGGGGTGGGTTGGGGTTGCCCTCCCCCTCCGAAAACTTCCGCATGCTGGGGTCTTCTTGACCGGCCCCTACCTTTAAGGTAATCCTTATAGGCGTGTCGAGGTGTATATCCACTCCTTCGACGCTTGCCGGCTCCCATACTCACCCCGTGTTGGAGAGCCGTTTACTATTTTTGGACGCGAGCAGAGCCCACCACCCCGACGGGTTATTCTCGCACCGACCATCCGCGTCCCCACACATTTGAGGTTTACAACTATGGGAGCATCTACCCCTAAGGCGCCCACGAAGCGCGAAGGCTTCTCTAGCCGTCGCGTCTTTATCTTTGCCGCCATTGGTTCTGCTGTCGGTCTGGGCAATATTTGGCGTTTCCCCTACATCGCATTTGATAACGGTGGCGGCGCCTTCATGATTCCCTACATTGTCGCCCTGCTGACCGCCGGTCTGACCTTCCTCTTCTTTGACTACGCTATCGGTCACCGTGCGCGTGCGTCGTCCCCGCTGGCTTTCCGCCGTCTGAACCGTAAGACTGAGTTCATCGGCTGGTGGCACATGGGTATTAACTTCGTCATCGCTATTTACTACGCCGCTATTGTGGCGTGGTCGCTGCGTTACATGGTTTTCTCCTTCACCAATGCGTGGGGTGATAACCCGAAGGCGTTCTTCCAGGGGGAGTTCCTGAAGGTCGCAGAGACCCCCGGTGTCTCACTGGACTTCAACATAGATGTTCTGATCCCCATGGTGCTGATCTGGGGTGTGCTGCTCGCTGTGATGGCTCTGGGTGTTCAGAAGGGTGTGGGCGCCGCCAACGTTGTCTTCATGCCGATTCTGCTCATCATGTTCGTTGGTCTGGTGATTTACTCCCTGACCCTGCCCGGTGCTGTGGACGGCCTGAATGCTCTGTTCACCCCCAGCTGGGACTCCCTGGCTAACCCCAATGTGTGGGTTGCGGCCTACGGTCAGATTTTCTACTCCCTGTCCATTGGCTTCGGTATTATGATTACCTACTCCTCCTACCTGAAGCCTAAGACTGACCTGACCGGTTCCGGTGCTGTGGTTGGTTTTGCGAACTCCGGTTTTGAGCTTCTTGCTGGTATTGGTGTCTTCGCGGCTCTGGGCTTTATGGCTCACGTAGCTGGCACCCAGGTCAGCGAGGTTGCGACCAGCGGTATTGGTCTGGCGTTCATCGCGTTCCCGACCATTATTTCTCAGGCTCCCGGTGGCGTGCTGATTGGTATCCTCTTCTTCGGCTCCCTGCTCTTTGCTGGTTTCACCTCCCTGATCTCGATTCTTGAGGTGATTATCGCTGGTATTCAGGATAAGTTCGCGACGTCCCGTCTGGCGTCTACCATTCTGGTGGTTGTTCCGATGGCTCTGATTTCGCTGCTGCTGATGCCCACCACCACCGGCCTGTACGTGCTGGATATTCTCGATAACTTCGTGAACCTCTTCGGCATTCTGGCTGCCGGCCTGTGCGCCATTATCGTGGTTGCATACGTGGTGCGTGCTCTGCCCGCTCTGGCTGAGCACCTGAACCGCTACTCCTCCATCAAGGCTGGTAAGATTTGGATGATTCTGCTGGCTGTCGTGACCCCGCTGGTTCTGGGCTACTCCCTGATTCAGAGCGTCATTAAGCTTGTGGCAACCCCTTATGAGGGTTACCCGGCAGATATGTTGGCTATTTTCGGTTGGGGCATGAGCGCACTGCTTCTGGTTGGTGCGATTATTGTTTCTCTTCTGCCCTGGTCGAAGAAGTCTCGTGCGGCTGAAGAGCCTCCGGCACCTCCGGTGATTTCCGGTCAGGTGGAGCACGGCCACGTTGATTCGACCATTACCCGTTAGGAGCCCTTATGTCTATCTCCGCAATTGTGATGCTCATTGTGGCAATCCTGATCATTTGGGGTGGCCTGGGTTTGGCCCTGCTGAACCTGCACCGTCATCCGGATCTGGATGCTCTCGATGCTGCTGCTGAAGCTCAGGGGTCTGAGCTTTAGAGTGTGAACGCGATATAAAGTGATGCTCCGCAGGCTAACGTCTGCGGAGCATCACTTTGTATTGTGCGGGGCTGTGTTTTATCCGGGTTGGGGAGAGCTACTTGCTCTGTACGTCTTCAGCCTGTACCAGCGGAATCATGCCGGTTTCCGGGTCGGACAGCGCGGAGGCGTGGTAGGCGCGGGAGGAACGCACCGCATCCACAGTGAAAATGATGAGCGCGACCCAGATGAGGCTCAGACCCAGCACCTTATCGGCGCTCATCTGCTCGTGCAGAACGGTCAGCGCCAGAACAAACTGGATGGTCGGACCCAGATACTGCACCATGCCAATGACTGACAGCGGTAGCGCCTTGGTAGCCGCGGCAAAGAGTATGAGCGGCACAACGGTGACCACGCCGGTGGAGGCGAGGAGCCAGAAATGTCCGGGACCCTCACTGAAGAGAGTCATCTGCCCCTGCGCGTTCAGCACAAGCAACGCTGCTATGCCCAGAGGCGCCAGGATGAAAGTCTCTAGAGACAGCGAAATAATAGGGCTGACATCGTGGGCGACGCGCGCCTTCAGCAGACCGTAGATGCCGAAGGAGAACGCCAGGCCCAGACCCGTCCAGGACACCTGACCGTAGATGAGGCTCATCATCAGCACCGCGATACATGAAATCGCCACGGATACCCACTGCGCGGCGCGCAGGCGCTCCTGCAGGAAAATGACGCCCAGTACCACGGAGACCAGCGGGTTAATGAAATACCCCAGGGACGCATCAATCGTGTGACCGCTGGTTGTTGCCATCACGTAGATAAGCCAGTTCGCGCAGATGAGGAACGATGCCGCCGTCAGCACCAGCATGATGCGGCGGTCCTTGAGGGCGCGGCGGAAGTCCGCGGTTGCCCGCAAAATCGGTAGTAGCAGGGCGCAGAAAATGAGGGAGAAGACCACTCGCGCCACCACAATCTCAATCGGGCCTGCCGGTGCCATCACCACAAAATACAGGGGGAGCAGACCCCAAATAATGTAGGTGCCGATGATGGTGATAAACCCGTTGTGGGTGGTGTGCTTCTGTGTTTCTGACATAGTTTCTTCTTCTGAGCTAAGTTCTTCGGTTAAGTTCTTCTAATGCTAGTCGTCCGGATGTGCCAGCAGGGGCATTGATGCGCACCGAGGACTCTACCCGCCGGGCACGCCTCAGGCGCGGTACCACGAGGATACCGCGCCTGAGGAATTTTGCGTATTCGGTTTAGAGGCCGAAGAAGCGGGAGAAGAAGCCCTTCTTCTTGGGCTGCTCAGCCTCGCGGCTTGCAGTTTCTTCCTGCTCGCGGCGGGCTACCTCTTCGTGCTCTGCCTGCAGGTCGGGAGCTGCGCCAGCGTTGCGGATGGGCTCCACATGCTGCTCCTCGTACTCTGCTGCTTCCTGCTCTGCTGCTTCCTGCTCAACCTCGACGGGCTGCTCAGCTGCAGTCTCAGCGGTGACCGGCTCCTCAGCGTATTCTGCGGAAGCCTCAACGGTCTCGTACTCGGGCTGCTCGGCACCGATGGAGTCGTCGGTGTAGACGCGAGCCTGCTCGGTCTCTTCTGCCTCGTACTCGCGGGGCAGGGTATCCACGGTGACCAGGCCGGGCTCTGTGTGCTCTGCCGGATCCTGATCGAAGGGAGCCTCGTCGGCGGGGTAGAGGTCCTCGGTGCTCTCAACGCCGGCAACCTCAACGGGTGCCTCCTGAGCTGCCAGAGCCTCTTCGGGCTGTGCGGCGCGCTCAGCCTCAGCCTCGGCACGTGCGGCGGCGCGTTCTGCTGCCTCCTGCTCGCGCTGTGCGTTCTGAGCGGCTGCCTCTGCGGCTGCCACGCGCTCAATCTCGGTGCGCAGTGCGGCGAGGGATTCGCGACGCTGTGCGGCCGCGGCTGCGCACTGCTCCAGAACCTCCGGGCCAACCTGAGGTTCAGCCTGCTCGATGCCGCTGATGCGGCCCTCGTCGAACCACAGGCGCAGGGCACCGTCGGTTGCGGTCAGCACGGCGGTTGCCTCGGTGTCCCAGGCAATGTGGAAGCCACGCTGCTGAGCGTAGGAGTCCACTGCCAGAACCTGGTTGTGTACCTCTTCGCTCTGCAGGGTCTTAGCAATGACGCGGCCAATACCCTTGTAAGTCGGTGCCTCGAGGGTCAGCGCGGCACCCTCCAACAGGGTCCATGCGCGCACGCCAGCGCCCGCGGGCAACGGGTAGTGTGCGTACAGGCCGCTGATGGTCTTGGTTGCCAGGGTCAGGCGGCGTGCCAGAGACTCGGAGAGGGGCAGTTCGTCGGTGGTCAGCTCAACCAGGCCGTCACGCTCACCGGTTTCACGCGCCTGAATAGCGGCAGAAACAACAGAGTCGGGGAAGTAGCCCAGCTGCTGCCAAGACCAAATCCAAGTACCGCGGTTCTCAGATTCGGTGCCCAGCAGGTGTGGCTTGAGCGAGAGCGGGGGAGTGGTCTCAAAATCCAGAGACTGGGAGGTGAAATCCACGTTCCACTCGGAGGTACCCACGAGCTCGGCGAGTCGAGCCTGGTACTCGGTGGAGATAAAGATTGATGCGTCGATAAGGTCCTGCAGAGAATTCGTCATGCTTCAAGATTATCAACCTTTTAGCGTTCACTATGCCGTGTATACCCGGTTTTAGTGTGCTCTTTAGACGTATTGGGCTTTAAGGTGCCTGATTGAGCTGTGTCCAAGAGCTCGGAAGGAGGGATGGAGCATATATCTTTCGGCGTAAACTATCTGCGTGGAGTGCCCGTGTTCGTTAGAATCGAAGGGACGGCTTCTTCCGGCACCCTGTAAGCCGACACTACGACCGAACACGGATGCTTCCAGCCGCGCCGTATTCACACTCAAGGATGTATGAACTATGACTGAACCCCGCCTCGGCGAGACTAGTAGCCGTGCCGCACGCATCCAGGATGCGTTGAACAACATTGGAAGCTGGCTGCTGGACGTCGTTAGTGTTGACCCCGGCTGGAGCGAAATGGTGCTGGACGTCAAGCCTCTGGCAGGTCAGATTTTTGTGCGTGTGCGTGAATTCCGCGACGGTGAAGAGTTCATTGGCACTATCGGCCCACTCAAGGACGGTTCACCCATCATTGCTGAGGTCCGCAAGCTGCAGCGTGCCGCTTACGACGGTAACCGCGGCACCTGGTTTACCGCCTCCATCGTGGTGGCGGCAACCGGCTGGCCCAACCCGCAGTTCAGCGTGGGTGCCTCCTACAACCGTGACGATCAGCCCGCCAGCTGGAAGAATGAAGGCACCCTGACCGCAACTGACGTGCGTGAGCACCTGGCTGAGTTCCCTCGCGATGCTTCACGTATACCTCAGTGGGCTCGTGAGCGTTTGGAGGGCCGTGCACGCCATACTGCCGCAGAGTCACTGTCTTCGAGCGAGCACGAGATTCCGAACCCGTACCTGGTTGTTGCCTTGGAGACCTTCCGTAACGATGTGCAGGAGCGAACCCTCATTAACGTGGTCCGCACGATGCTCGGTGGTGACGTTCTGCTCGATGCGACCGGCTCCCTGCTGATTCCCTCCGAGACGGATGCAATGGGCCCCGAATCCGTGCTGGCCCACCAGGTCATTCGCATGCCTGAGACCGGCATGCAGGCGTTGTGCGTATTCTCCTCCTCCGAGCACATTGGTAAGAGCTACGTCCGTCAGGAATCCGAGGGCGACGAGCTGATTCTGCGCGAACCGGCGATGAAAGTCTTCATTGATTTCCTCAACAATGAGGCGCTGGACCTGATTGTGGTTGACCCCGGCACCGATCACGAGTGCTACATTGAGCGTGCTCAGGTGCAGTGGATTGTCACTTCTCCCCGCAATGATGGCGCGAAAATGGCGCTGGTGCAGGACAACATGCAGATGCTGCTCGGATCGCTGGTGTCCCCGGCGTCCGTGCTGCTGGTGGGCGTTGACCCCGCCGACCCGTCCGGTACCTCCTTCGTGTTTGACCCGGATGAGAACGGCAACCCGCAGAGCCTGCTGGTGTTCACCTCCGCCATTGAAATTGCGGCACTGGACCCGCATATTGAGGTGCGTTTGGCGAACGCCCTGGATATTCTGCGTTACGCCCTGGATATTGGTGCACCGAGCGTGAAGGTAAACGCGATTAACCCCTCCGCCGTGCTGAGCGCGGCGCAGATTCGTGAGCTGCTGGAGATTGTGCGTGAACAGGAAGCGGTCTTCGGCGCTTCTCCCGCTGGTGCTAGTGCACCCGCATAGTTCATAAAATCTGTCACGCTAAAATCGCCCGGGAGAAACACCCATACGGTGTTATCTCTTCCGGGCGATTTTGTGTTTGGATAGGGTTGTAATCCTGCAAACGGGTTAAAATATGGGGCCGGTGACTCCACCTTACTGAAAGTCACCGGCCCCATGCTGCAGCCGTGCGTCATGTTCTCGAGTCTACGGGGGAACAGACGCTGCCGTATCTTACGAACCAGATGCGGCGGCTGCCACGGCCTCGCGAACGCGAGAACCGAGCTCGGGGTGAACGCTATCCCAGTATTGGAACGCGCGTTCACGAATCTCGTCGGAACGAACAGCACCTACGTGACCGGAGATGTTGCTGATCAGGCGTTCACGTTCTTCGTCGTTCATGGTTACCTCGTAGAGGGTGCGTGCCTGCGAGAAATCATCGTCATCCGGACGCAGGGTGTAGGCGGTGCGTACCAACTCGCCATCAGACTCCCAGCTGCCTTCGCCAGCGCGCTCCGCATCCGCATGCGGACCGCCCAGGCTGTTTGGTGCGTAAGTGGGAACGGAGGGGTCGTTGAAGTTGTAGCGCATCGAACCGTCATGTGAATAGTTGTTCACCGGCGCCGCGTGGGGTGCGTTCACCGGCAGCTGCGCGAAGTTGGTGCCGATGCGGTAGCGATGCGCATCCGGGTAGGAGAAGATACGACCGAGCAGCATCTTATCGGGTGAAGCCGCGATACCGGGCACAAAGTTCGAGGGGGAGAAGGCCGCCTGCTCGATCTCGGCGAAGAAGTTCTGCGGGTTGCGATCCAGCACCATGCGGCCCACCTTGATCAGCGGGTAATCCGAGTGCGGCCAAATCTTCGTCAGATCGAAGGGGTTAATACGGTAGGTCTTCGCGTCCTCGTAGGGCATAATCTGCACGTAGAGCGTCCAGGCGGGGTAGTCGCCACGCTCGATAGCCTCGCGCAAGTCGCGGCGGTGGAAGTCAGCATCCTTGCCCGCCATTTCATCGGCCTGAGCCGGGGTGAAGAACTCGTTGCCCTGCTCGGTCTTGAAGTGGTATTTAATCCAGAAGCGCTCGCCTTCGGAGTTAATCCACTGGTAGGTGTGCGAGCCGAAGCCATCCATATGGCGCAGGGTTCGGGGCAGGCCGCGGTCGCCCATCAGCCAGGTTACCTGATGCGCCGATGCCGGATTGAGGCTCCAGAAATCCCACTGCATGTCGTTATCGCGCAGACCCGAACCGGGCATACGCTTCTGCGAGTGGATAAAGTCGGGGAACTTGATGGCATCGCGAATGAAGAAGATAGGAGTGTTATTACCTACCAAGTCGTAGTTGCCTTCGGTGGTGTAAAATTTCACCGCGAAACCGCGGGGGTCACGCCAAGTATCGGGGGAACCGGATTCGCCAGCCACGGTCGAGAAACGAATCAGTAGCTCGGTTTTAACGCCCGGCTGAAAGAGCGCCGCACGGGTGTACTGCGAAACATCTTCGGTGGTTTCAAAGTAGCCGTATGCGCCGGTTCCCTTTGCGTGCACCACACGCTCGGGCACACGCTCACGGTTGAACTGAGCGAGCTTTTCAACAGTGTAAGCATCGTGCAGAACGATAGGACCATCGGCGCCCACGGTGAGCGAATGATCATCTGAAGCTACCGGCGTGCCAGTGCTCGTGGTGGTGTAAGAACCGGGATGAATGGGGTTCTGCGGGGTCTGATACATATTTGCTTCTCCTTGTGTTTTTGGTGATGCTATGTGGTTTTCGACGAGCATTCTTCCTGTTTTAGGGTGCAGCTAACGAACACCAAGGCGCTGTTTCACGCCCAGAGTAAGGTGTGGGAATGTGGTTCGTTAGTGCTGAACGCTCGCTGCGGCTTGCACCTGGCTGTTCGCCAGTTCTGCTTCTGCCTCAGTCTGACAGTCTGCGCAGACGCCTCGATACAGTACATCTGCGCTGATAATCGCCATGCCGTGGAAGTCGCTGGGAGTTAGGCAGGGCGCTGAGCCGACAGCGCAGTCTACATCCTGAACTTTTCCGCAGCGAATGCAGAATGCGTGGTGATGGTTATCGCCCGTGCGTGTCTCGTAGAGCCCCGGGGTTCCCGGGGGCTCAAACTTACGCAGCATGTCGATATTCGTCAGATCCGTGAGGATCACATACACCGACTGCACGGTAATGGTAGGAATCTCTTGCCGCACAACGGTAACTATTTCCTCGGCATTGGCATGGGGATGAGCCTGAACTGCACGTAGAACAGCAAGCCGCTGTTTCGTGACCCTGCGCCCCTTAGCGCGCAAGTTTTGCGACCAAGATTCCGTGAGAAGTCCGGTCGCGGATTCTGCTGCCAACGGTAGCACGCCGGTGTGGGAGCATCCGTGAAGAGGGTGCTCGGGTTCCGGGTGTACGTTCGTATCTAGGGGTTCGGTCATGAACAATACTCTACCGTTAATCTGACTTTTTCACAATTACAATTACGATAAATTCATAAT
>ERZ772999.2427-NODE-2427-length-10067-cov-6.357970_pt1 | contig 10067 bp, 10 predicted proteins | sample MGYA00511467_ERZ772999 | MGnify/ENA primary metagenome ERZ772999 (study PRJEB29015, sample SAMEA2738064) | human oral metagenome | biome: human oral; feature: human-associated habitat; material: saliva | place: China | collected 2218 ...
AAAAGATTATTGGTTTGAACATATGATTGCAACTTTTGGTATGGCTACTGGTGTATTTTTGACAGGAATACTTTTATTAAGAGTATGCGATCCTGATTTTAAAAGTCCTGTTTTAGCGAATTATTCACTTTCATATACTATAACAAGTGTAGTTTATTTTGTATTTTTAAATATAATTTTAACACTCTTATTAACTAAAGGACTTTTCTTTGGAATGAGTTTTACATTTATTGTAGGATTTTTATTCATGTTTGCAGCTATAATTTCAAGTAAGATCTTATTGAAAAATAAATAAATAGATAATAAAAATGGTATTGATAGAAAATTTATCATTACCATTTTTTATTTAAAAAAGAATATAATAAAAATATAGTTATGTCCTTATTGTTTCAGCTATGAGATAAAAAAATTATAATATAACTTTAAAATTTATTTAAATCCTACTTAAAATTTGAACACCTCCATATAATTTGTTATAATATATATTAGATTATACAAAATTTTACAATATATGTAAAACTAAGTTTATAAGTTGAGGTGAAAAATGAAATTTTTAGGAATAATACCAGCAAGATATTCTTCAACTAGACTTGAAGGAAAACCTTTAAAATTAATAGAAGGTCACACTATGATAGAGTGGGTATACAAGAGAGCAAAAAAATCAAATCTTGACTCATTAATCGTAGCAACAGATGATGAAAGAATATACAATGAAGTCTTAAATTTTGGTGGGCAAGCAATAATGACAAGTACAGAACACACTAATGGAACATCAAGAATAGCAGAAGTTTGTGAAAAAATAAAGGACTATGATGTTATCATAAATATTCAAGGTGATGAACCATTAATAGAATATGAAATGATAAATAGTTTAATAGAAACATTTAAAGAAAATAAAGATTTAAAAATGGCTACATTAAAACATAAATTAATTGAAAAAGAAGAAATAGAAAATCCAAATAATGTAAAAGTAATTTGTGATAAAAATGACTATGCAATATATTTTTCAAGATCTGTAATTCCTTATCCAAGAAAGGCTGATGATATATCATATTTTAAGCATATAGGAATCTATGGATATAAAAGAGACTTCGTTATAGAATATTCAAAGATGCCAGCAACAGCTTTAGAAGTAGCTGAATCTTTAGAACAACTTAGAGTTTTAGAAAATGGTTATAAAATAAAAGTTTTAGAAACAACTCATAGTTTAATTGGGGTAGATACTCAAGAGAACTTAGAGCAAGTAATTAATTTTGTTAAGAAAAATAATATAAGAATATAAGGAGGAGTTGAGGTATAAATATCTCACAAAGGACATGAATAAAAAAATATCTTTAATAATTGTATCAGCATTTATGCTATTAGCCTGTTCAAATAATTCAGGGAAAAAGGTTAAACCAGTTAAACCTAATGAAGACTATAAAGGAAGTACTGTAATTGAAACAAATACTGACAATACTAATATTGAAAGAGGAAATAGAGAAAAAATAACTCTAGAAAATACAGTATTTAAAAAAATGGGATTACCTTTACCATATAATACTTTTGGAGCAGCTATACCTTACTTAGTTCCTGTTAATGATAACCATAAAGAAAGCTTCTCAGTATTTGGAGAATATGATGAAAATAAAGCTCTAAAATACTTTAAAAATTTATCTTCAAGAGGACACGGAGATAACTCACCTTATTGGAGATGGAAAACAAGTATTAAAAAATCAGATCTATACAATAAAGTAGAAAGTAGAATAGTTTCTATCTATAAAACAAATCCTAGAAATGTTTTAACTCTTGTAAATGGTGAATGGCAACAAGCACCTATAAGAAGTGTTGGAGATGTTAAAGATATAATAGTTGCAGCAAGAGGAGAATCTGGAATAATAACTCATATGCTTATCATAACTAGCAATGGAAAATACTTAGTAGCAAAAGAATTTAATGTAAGAAAACTTTTAGCAACTAACAATGCACTTTATGGTTCAAAAGGAGATGAAGATTCTTATGCTTCTAAACCAGTTATACCTAGTGTAAGCTCACTACCTTCAGCATATTTGGCTTTAGAAGAAGATGGAGAATATATCCACATATATGGTGGAGGATATGGACATGGAGTTGGAATGTCTCAATTCGCAGCTGGAACTTTAGCTAAGAATGGAGAAAGTTACAAAAATATTTTAAAAAGATACTATACTAATGTAAAACTTTCAACTGTTGAATCGGTATTAGGAAATAATAAGGAAATCAAAGTTGGTATCACAACTAATGGAAGTTTAGAACATGGAAGACTTAATATTTTCTCATCAGAAAATAAAGTTCAAATATATAATGAAGACTTTGATATAACAGTTGGAGCAAATGAAAGAGTTGATGTAAGAAATTCTTCAGGAGCAGTGACTATAACTCTTGAAAACGGAAAAGAGTATAAGACTAGAAATCCTTTAAATTTCTATGCTAAGGGAGAATATTTAACAATTAGCCCTGTTAGAAAAGCTCATACAACTTCTCCAAAATATAGAGGAATCTTAACTATAATTCCAAGAGGTTCTAGTTTAAGAGTAATAAACACGATAGATATTGAAAAATATTTATTACAAGTTGTTGCAAGTGAAATGCCAAGAAGCTTTGGTGTTGAAGCATTGAAAGTACAAGCTGTTGCAGCAAGAACTTATGCGGTTAGTGATATATTAAAGGGTAAGTATGCTAAAGATGGTTTCCATATAAAAGATACTGTTGAAAGCCAAGTATATAATAACCAAATAGAAAATGAAGATGCGACTCGTGCTATAAAAGAAACTGCTGGGGAAATCATGACTTATGATGGTATGCCTATAGATGCTAAATACTTCTCAACATCTTCTGGATTTACAAGCCATGCTTCTAATGTATGGTAAAAAGAGCATTTTACACTTTTTTCACCACCCAAAAGAAATTGTAAGATATTAGAAATTTCTCTTGACTTAAAAGAGAAGAGGTGATATTATAAGGTTAAGAAAAGCCTTATTAGTTAAGGTTAATTAATCGGGAATGACGGTAAGAATATCATTCACTCGTATGAAGACTGGATTGTTCCAGTCTTTTACTTTTTATAGGAGGAAAAATGGTAAAAATAGAAATTGTTTCTATTAAAAAGAAGTTTTTTCAAATTTGTGATGATAGTGAATTATTACATAATGATGATTTAAAAAGACCTTATCTTATAATTTTAAAGCTAAAATATAGAGGTAAAAAAATAGATTTTGCTATTCCTTTTAGATCTAATATTCCTCCAAGTGCTAAAGAATGGGAATTTTATCCTCTGCCACCAAATAGCACAACCAAAGAAACTTATCATCATGGATTACATTTTATAAAAATGTTTCCAATAAAGAAAGAATATAAAGAAAAGTTTCATACTTCAAAAAATGAATTTTTTCAGAAAGTTATTGAAGCTAAAATAAAAAAGGACTTAAAATTAATAGTTGGAAAAGCACAAAATTATTTAATAAAATATGAAGAAAAAATTATTAATGAACATTCAGTAAATATTGATAAAATAATAGAAATTTTAGGTTTTAAAGAATAATAGGAGAGTTATATGGAAATTGAAAGTTTAGAACTTAAAACTGAAAAAGAATATAAAGAATTTTTAGACTATCTTTTTTCAATAAGAGATATCGAATATAGAGATTTCAATACTAAAATAGTTGTGCCTGTAGATTGTGAGATAATAGGAATAAGAACTCCAATTTTAAGAGATATAGCTAAAAAAATAGCTAAAACTTCTTCTGAAAACTTTTTAAATCTTTTTGAAAAATTATTTATTAAAAAGAAGATTAAATATTATGAAGAAAAAGTTTTATATGGCTTTTTAATTGGCTATTCAAAGATGGAGTATCAAGATAGATTAAAAAGAATAAATTTCTTTATAAATGTTATAGATAACTGGGCAGTTTGTGATATAGTTGATTCAAGCTTTAAGTTTATCAATAAAAATAAAGAAGATTTCTATAAATATTTAAATTCTAAATTATCTGCAACAAATCCATGGGAACAAAGATTTATTTTTGTTATGTTACTCGCTTATTATGTAGAAGATAAGTATTTAAAAGATATTTTTAAAATCTGTGAAAAAATAAAATCTGAAGAATATTATGTTAACATGGCTAAAGCTTGGTTACTATCAGTTTGCTATGTAAAATATAGAGAAGAAACTTATAAATTCTTAGAAAAAACTAAACTAGATACTTGGACGGTCAATAAGGCTATTCAAAAAATTAGGGAATCTCTGAGAGTTACAAAAGAAGAAAAAGAAAAAATATTAATTTTAAAAAGAAAATAACTGAAAAAACTGCTGATATTGATTAAAATCAGCAGTTTTTATATTGTAAAAGAATTTGTAAATAAATTATTTATATTAACTAAACTTTTCTAGTATACTTTTAAATAAAAAAGGTATATAATAAGAATGTAGTAAAATATTAATTAAAATTTTAGAAAGGGGAATTTATGTTTACACAAGAAGTTGCATATAGCACAGCATATTTAGCAGGGGTTGCTTCTTTTTTTTCGCCATGTATATTTCCAATTATTCCAGTATATATTTCAATTCTAAGTAATGGTGAGAAAAAATCAGTAAGTAAGACTCTAGCTTTTGTTTTAGGACTTTCAGTTACCTATATAGTTTTAGGTTTTGGAGCAGGGTTTATTGGAGAACTATTTCTTAACAGTAAGGTAAGAGTTATAGGAGGAATTTTAGTTGTAATTTTAGGACTTTTCCAAATGGATATTTTAAAATTAAAATTTTTGGAAAAAACTAAAGTTATGAATTATGAAGGAGAAGAACAAAGCTTATTCTCAACTTTCCTTTTAGGTTTAACTTTTAGTCTTGGTTGGACTCCTTGTGTTGGACCAATATTAGCTTCGATATTAATCTTAGCAGGTTCATCAGGAGATACAGGAAATAGTGTAATGTTAATGGTTCTATATCTATTGGGAATGGCAACACCATTTGTAATATTCTCATTAGCTTCAAAAACACTATTTAAGAAAATGTCTTTTATTAAAAAACATTTACCTCTTATTAAAAAAATAGGTGGTTTCTTAATTATAGTAATGGGATTTCTTTTAATTTTTGATAAACTTAATATATTTTTAACTGTTTAACTGAATGTTGAAAGGAAGTTAAAATGAAAAAATTTATTTTACCTTTAATTTTTATATTTTTAATTGGAACATTTGTTTTTGCTAAAATGCTTAGTCGCAATGTAAGTAAGGAAACGGAGGCTGAGAAAGACTTGTTAGAGAGTATACAATTAGTAGATATGAATGGAAATGACTACACATTTTCAAGAGGGAAAAATATCTATATTAAATTTTGGGCTTCATGGTGTCCAACTTGTTTAGCAGGTCTAGAAGAATTAGATAGGTTAGCAGGTGAAAATAATAATAATTTTGAAGTAATAACTGTTGTTTTTCCAGGAATAAATGGAGAAAAAAATCCTGCTAAATTTAAAGAATGGTATGATAGTTTAGGTTACAAAAACATAAAAGTACTATATGACACAGATGGAAAGTTATTACAAATATTTAAAATAAGAGCTTTACCAACATCAGCAATTATATATAAAGATTTAAAAATAGATAATGTAATTGTTGGTCATATAAGTAATGGACAAATCAAGGACTATTATGAAGGGAAAGGAGAAAATGAAGTTATGGAAGAAAGTAAAAATACTACTGTAAATAATGTTAATAAAGAAAATATAAAAGAAATATATTTAGCTGGTGGTTGCTTCTGGGGAGTGGAAGAATATTTTGCTAGAATAGATGGAGTTATAGACTCAGTTTCTGGTTATGCAAATGGTTCTTTTGACAACCCAACTTATGAAAATGTTTGCAATAACTCAGGACATGCTGAGACAGTACATATAACTTATGATTCTTCAAAAGTATCTTTAGATACTCTATTAAAATATTATTTTAGAATAATAGATCCAACTTCTGTAAATAAGCAAGGAAACGATAGAGGAATTCAATACAGAACAGGTATCTATTATCAAAATGATGAAGATAAACAAATCGCTATAAATGCTATAAAAGAAGAACAAAAGAAATATTCTAGACCTATTGTAATTGAAGTTGAAAAATTAAAAAGATTCGATAAGGCCGAAGAGGAACATCAAGATTACTTAAAGAAAAATCCTAATGGATATTGCCATATTAATTTAAATAAGGCAAATGAGGCAATAATAGATGAAAAAAAGTATCAAAAGCCAAGTGATGAAGTTTTAAAAGAGAAATTGACTGATTTAGAATATCAAGTTACACAAAATGCAGCAACAGAAAGAGCTTTTACTCATGAATACGATAAGAATCAAGAAGATGGTATCTATGTGGATATAACAACAGGAGAGCCATTATTTAGTTCAAAGGATAAATATGATGCAGGTTGTGGTTGGCCAAGTTTCACTAAACCTATTGCAACAGAAGTAGTAAATTACAAACAAGATAATTCTCATGGTATGAGTAGAGTTGAAGTAAGAAGTAGAGCTGGAAAAGCACATTTAGGACATGTTTTTGAAGATGGACCAAGAGCTGAAGGTGGACTTAGATACTGTATCAATGGAGCTTCATTAAGATTCATTCCTTATGATAAAATGGATGAAGAAGGCTATGGAGAATTTAAAAAATATATAAAATAAAATAAAATAAATTTGAAACAGATAGATTATTAGATTAGTCTATCTGTTTTTTTAATTTGACTTATTATATTTCAAATAATACAATGATATAAATAAAAATAAGAAGGTGAATGAAATGAAAGAAATATTAAAAAATATAAAATTAGGACAAATAATAGGAATATATCATTTTGAAAATTCTTGTTTTACAGTTGGAAAAATTTTAAAAATAGATTCAAAATATTTATTTTTGATTTCTTATGACATAAATTTTAAAGAAGATGGAATAAAAGTTTTTCTAATTGATTCAATAAAAAGAATAATATTGAAATCAGATTATATGAGAAGTCTTGAAAAAAATCAAAAGAAAATTGTTAGATTTAATAGAGAAAATAAAGATATATTTCAAGAATTAATAAAAAATAGGATAAAAGTTTCTGTTGAATTAGCTGATGGAAGTGTTGAAGAAGTTTATTTAATTGAAAAAGGCGAGGACTATTTTAGCTTTCAAATATTGAATGATAATGAGAATATCACATCAGAAGAAATTATAACAAAAGATTATTTAAAAAGAATAAAAATATCTAATTATATTGAAAGAGAAGAATACAAGAATTTCAAAGTTATCACTACAAAAGATGATGAGGAATATATGGCATACGATTTATCTTATAATGGAAACTACCTAATTTTTTCAGAAAAGGAAGAATTTTATGATATAGGTAAAATAAATATTATTCCTAAAAATATGATAGAAAGTATTTCTGAAATAGAAGTAAAATTAGATACTACAAAAGAAAATTTCAATGACTTAATCGATTTTGAAAAAGATTTAGAAATTATAGAAATTTTAAGAAAATGCTTAGAAAATAAATTTCTTGTTTTTATAGATAATGTAGATTTTTTTGAAACAAAGGTTGGGGTTATTACTAACTTAGAGAATAATAAAATAAAGATGAAAGAAATTGATAAATATGGGAATTTTCATAAAAATTCTGAAATATACTTTGATGAAATTCAATTGTTAGCAATAAAAAATTATAAGATAGGAGTTTAAATCATGGTAGAAAGTATAATAAAAGTAGAAATAAATTATTATGTAAAAGAAGAATTTCTTGAATTAAAAAAATCCTCTGAAGAATTGATAAAAGTTCTTGAAAAATACCAGCAAACTGAAGAAGATGAAGTAGTATTAAATAATTTGAAAAAATTTTTAAAGGGAGTATATTTAGTTTTGAAAGAAAAAGAATGTAATGAACAAGACTTAGATGCAATAGATTCTCATAATAGCAAATATTTTTATAGTTATGCAGGTATGCTTACTAATTATTATTTCTATGATGTCAATGATATGGAAAAAACTCATAAAGCTAATGATGAAATAGGTAATGCAAAAGATAAGTTTCATCAGGCAATTTATAAAATTGTAAAAAAGAGATATCCTTATTATCGAGATTGAGAGATTATTATAAAAGTGGGAAACTTGAAGTAGAGGGACTTCAAAAAAATGGAAAACCAGATGGATGGACTTATGTTTACAATGAAGATGGGACTATAAAAAGAGAAATATTTTTCGTTGAAGGAAAGGTTTATGAAAAAGATAATGATAAAAAGAAATAAGAGGAATTAATGAAGAATTTTGAATTAAAACTTATTTATTATCCAAAAAGCTCATATTTAAATTATATATTAGAAATTTGGGTAGATGGAGTTAATATAAGTCAATTTTATGAAGATAACAAATTGAGAATAGATGTAGGATATATCTTTCATATTTATAATTTTTTTGATGACCATTTAGAAGATATTATAAAAGAAGAAGTTTTACCTTATGAAGATGTAGAAGGAAAAACAATTTTTGAAACCATAGACAATATTAAAGAGAAATATTTTTATTGGTTAAAAGATGATTATGAAGATGATGAAAGTGATGAAGAAATAGAAAAAATAATCAGTATATCTGAGCCTTTTTATGATTGGCAAAGAGCACATCGTTGGCTTCTATATGGACCATTCTTGTGTATACCAGATATTATTTTTAGAAGGATAGGAGATACAATAGAAATTTCTTGGGATACTACTTGGGATATTACATATCAACAAAGAAAATATGAAAATGAAAATATCAAATTTATTTCAACAAAGGGAGTAAGTTATATTGATGCTGATGAGTTTTACTTAGAAATAAAAAATTTTTTAAAAAAGATAGATGATATCTCAAAAATTCAAAATGAAAAATTTCATATTATTGAGAAAACTGGAAAATTAATATATGCAAAAGACCCATATAATAATATCGAATTTAAAGAAGAAAAAAATTTTTTAAAAGATTTAGAAAAGATAGGACATAAACTTTTTACTATATATGAATTAGTGTTAATAACAGAAAAAGATAAAAAGGTAGTTCCAATTATATTGAAATATCTTTCAAAAATAGAAGATGAAAATATAAAAACACATTTAGCTTATTTTCTAGCAGTAAAAAATTATAAAGAAGCTTCTGAAAAACTGATAAAAGAATTTTATAAAGCTAAAACAGATGAATATAAAATAGCATTATCTAAGGCTTTATCAACTATTTATAATAAAGATATTTTGAATGAATTATTAGAGATAGCTAAAAATAAAGAATATAAAGATGTAAATTTTCCAATTATATTTACTTTAAGAAAATATAGAGATAAAAGAGTAAAGATGTTTTTTGAAAAAAGTAGAATGGAGTAATAATGAAAACTTATGTTTTAGATGTATTAGAAAATATCTTAAATGAAGAACAAGCTAATCAATATTATTGCAAAGCCTTTAATGAAATGAGTAAGAGAGAGAAAATCCCTTATATAGTAAATGAAAATAGATATTTAAAATTTTTACTTAGATTATATAAAGTGGACAAGAATGTAGTTTATAAATTTAGGTTCTTTGAAAAATGGTGTTTTGATTTTTTTAGTAATTCAGAAAAACTCCACTATAAAAATTCTATCAAAAAACTTAGAAGAAGGGCTTTAGATAAAAAGAAATTTTTAAACAAAGATAAAGATATTTTAGAAATGATTTTTAAAATGAGTTTTAGAGATGTTTTTGGTTTCCAAAAAAATTATAGAATTTATTTTTCAAATCTTAAAATTTTGATAACTTCTTTGACAGATTATTACTATTTTATAACGTTTTTAGATAAAGATGAAGAAAAAGTTAAGAACTTAGTAAAGAAATCAAAACTATTTTTAAGATGAGGTAAAATATGGAAGTTAGATATGATGTTTATTTAGAAGATGAAAATGAGAATGAAGATGACTTTGATGCCCCTATGAAAAGATTAGAACTTATTTTTTCTCATATAACAGAAGAAGAAAAAGAAATTTTAGAAAAATATGATTTCAAATATGAATACACAAAAGATAATAAAATAAAATT
>ERZ772999.2431-NODE-2431-length-10058-cov-3.941618_pt1 | contig 10058 bp, 7 predicted proteins | sample MGYA00511467_ERZ772999 | MGnify/ENA primary metagenome ERZ772999 (study PRJEB29015, sample SAMEA2738064) | human oral metagenome | biome: human oral; feature: human-associated habitat; material: saliva | place: China | collected 2218 ...
GTTATTTCCCGAGAGCATGACCCCCTTGCTGAAACCCGTCGTACCGGAGGTATAGTTCAGTACGAGGAGCTCTTCATTCGGGGTATGGTAGTAGCTGATATCCTCGGGGCGCATACCTGTGGGGTACTGCGCCTTGTGGTTAGCCTTGGCATCGGCGAACTGCTGTATAGCTTCGGGCGTGCCGTGGAGGATAGTCCCCTCTTGGAAGTCCAGGATCGTAGATACTAAGGGGATGCCCTCTGGGCGCATATTGCTCCACAGATTCGCATTGATCGCCAGGAGCTTCGACTCAGAGTGGTCGATGATCTGCATCGCATCAGCAGGAGGGAAGTCCTGTAGGATGGGTACGATCACCGCTCCATAGGTGATGACGGCTATGAAGAAGATCGCCCATTCGGCAGAGTCCTTGCCCATAAGAGCGACCTTGTCGCCACGCTGTAGCCCTTGGAGTCGGAAGAATTGGTGCCACTCGTCTATGGCTTCGGTCATCTGTCCGTAGGTATAGGTCTGTCCTTCGTAGTTGGACATCGCGGGCAGATCCCAGTGTTTCTTAAAGCTATCTTCGAAGAAGGATATTAAGTTCTTTGCTATCATTTCTTGAGTGGGGTGAGTCCCCCTGTTCCGGTAAACCTTTGGGCAAAGGTACGGCTTTTTGCTTAGACCTGCACACTTCTTCTGATTGTGAGCATATATAAGAGAGTAGCCCTCCCCATCACTGCTAAGCAAGATGATGGGGAGGGCTACTTAGTAGGGTATGGAGGAAGTCTTGCTGAGGACTCCAGCTCAGAGGCGGTAGTTGAAGCCGAAGCTCAGGAGCTCGTTGTACTGGAGATGCTTATTCCATCCTGATGCGGGACGCACGGCATCGTCGTAGCGGAGGTTGAGATTGAGGCGCGTGGAGAAGAAGCGCGTCAGCGCCATATCCAGCGTGTTCTCCCACTCGGCTTCGACCTGCTGGTATGAGGTGTTGAAGTAGAATCGTGAGGTCCAGGTGAGGTTCATGTTCACGCGCCACTGCCAGTTCGCACGGATCGTGGAGCCGATACGTTGATACCAGAGCTTGTCGGGGCTCAGACCGTGACGCCCTAAGTCAATGTGGCTATCCTTCGTCGCGCGGAAGGTGTAGGAGAGTGGAGCGACGTTGATCGAGAGGTCGAAGGAGCGACCGTAGACTCTCGTGGACTTCATCGAGTAGTCGTACTTCATCCCGAGCCCCACGTTGATCGTGTACGGAGCGAGGAAGTCGGACTGCAGGCTGCGCTTATTCTCCAGATAGGAGTGGAGGAGCTGTGTGCGGAGCTCAGCGTCGATGGTATAGTACATCTTGTTCCAAGCCTTCAGACCGTAGTTGGAGCGCAGGCGCAACAGGTCATCTGCGATGCGGTAGCGATGCACGCTATCCTTCTCCGCATTGTAGACGTTCAGCTTGCTCTCTATCTCGTTGGTCCACTGGACACGCTCGGTGACGTAGCGTAGCCCGAAGTAAGTCCTCATGAAGAGGTTGAGGTTGGAGGCACCGCCCTTGTACCAGTTGTCCGAGACATGATTCTGTGAGAACTGTATGCTACTCTCCAGTGCGGGGATCCAGTGGCGCTGCTGTAGGACCGACAGGTTGCGATCCTGGGGCAGCTGTAGACCCAGCGTGGGGGTCTCCTTGGTGTATTCGGAGAGGGCACGCTCAGCAGATTCGAAGCTGGGACGTGTCAGCACGAGGGTCTTGGGCTTGGAGCTGAACTCTCGTCCACCGATACCATCTCTCGAGGGCAGGATATGCGCGAGCATACGCTGGCGGAGTCCGTAGCTGTAGCTATTAAGTCCCGAGAGGTCGATAGGAAGGTGCTCTAAGGTCGGGCCAGATGTCGGGGGCAGGAAGCTCAGCTCGGGGGCAGGGATCTCAAGGCCAGTGCCCGAGACGGGAGAGAAGTCGAGCAGGCTCTTCGTCGTCTTCTTCCTTAGAGTAGGGCTGATGAAGGGGAGGGTAGACTGGTAGGGATTGGTCCCTCCCGCCTGATAGTACTGCAGGAGCTGCTGAGAGAGACTGGGGGCTACGGCGAGAAGCTCCAGGAGGAGAGGCGAAGAGATGGGAGTAGGGGTATAGTAGTCCGTCCCTTGAGCCACGAGGCTATCCAGGGCGAAGGCTTGGAGGGCGACCTCGTCGGTCGTAGGCTGTACCTGCTGTGCTGCCAGTCGGGGAGCCGCGAGGCTCATACTACTGAGGGTGAGGAGGAGTACGTGTCGTCGTATAAGCATTGTCTTCGTAGCATTGGCGCTCTTCATCGAGCCCTACAAAGGTAGTATAATAAGATGGGGTTATATTGCAGTGAGGGCATCTCTCCTATGAGGGTCTCGCTATTACCCTTGACGGAGCGTTACTTCTCTCCTTGTGTAAAGCTTTATCTCTTCTTGCGGGAAGCTCGCAAGCTATAGTTCAAGAGCTTTGTCTATGTGCGAAGTCTTAAGAACTACGTGCATGGATAATAGGCTTCTCGTGCGTAGACTTTAAGACTACGTACTTAGATTGAAGTATTTCCTAGTACCTCCTATAGAATATCTCCCAGGGAGGGAGAGAACACGCTGCGCAGTTGATACTCTTCCTTGCGGTGATAGTTAAAGGAATACTTCTCTGTAATTACGTTGTGGCGGGTAGGGGATAGGGAGCCCTGTGTGAGCTTTGTGAGATCTATCCTTTGCCCCAGGGATTCATTATCTTTGCGTAGCTAAGCAATAACAATAAGCATCATGGCATTCATACAGACTGTACGAGGCATCGCGCCTCAGATCGGTGAGGACTGCTTCCTCGCTGTCAACGCTACCATCGTCGGAGATGTCGTCCTCGGGAAGGGCTGCAGCATCTGGTTCAACTCCGTCCTCCGCGGTGACGTCAATTCCATCCGCATCGGCAACAACGTCAATATCCAGGACGGCTCCGTCCTACACACCCTCTATCAGAAGTCCACCATCGAGATCGGCGACAATGTCTCTGTCGGGCACAATGTCACGCTCCACGGCTGCCATATCCGTGACTACGCCCTCATCGGCATGGGATCGGTGGTGATGGATGATGTCGTCGTCGGCGAAGGGGCTATCGTAGCCGCAGGCTCGGTCGTCTTGTCCAAGACCATCATCGAGCCTTATACCCTGTGGGCAGGCGTACCAGCTAAGCTTGTCAAGAAGGTCTCCCCCGAGCAAGGGCGTGAGCTGAATGAGCGCATCGCCAATAATTACCAGATGTACGCCTCGTGGTTCGACAAGGAAGAGAACCCCTAACCTCGCATACTTCAATAATTATCATAAGACCTATGAAATCAGTCCTAACGACTTCATTAGCCCTTCTTCTCTGCCTCGGCAGCTCTGTGACCGCACTGCACGCCCAGGCTTCGAAGGATGGTGCTATTACCCCCAAGCTCCTCGAGGAGCTTCGTCAGAGTGAGCCTAAGTCCTCTACCGAGAAGGCACTCCACAACGCCATCGCCGTACAAGGGATGCAGGACTTCTTCATCAACAATCAGCGCCCACGCTCGATCGAAGATAAGTTCTCCATCGAGGTACAGAGCTCTGGTATCGCTGACCAGAAGCAAAGTGGACGCTGCTGGCTCTTCACGGGACTCAATGTCCTGCGCGCTCAGCTGATGACTCGTGAGAAGTCCGGCACGTTCTTCTTCTCGCAGAACTACTCCTTCTTCTGGGACCAGCTGGAGAAGGCGAACCTCTTCCTCGAAGGGATCATCGAGACGCGCAAGCTCCCTATCAACGATGCGAAGGTAGAGTGGCTCTTCAAGAACCCCATCAATGACGGTGGCCAGTTCACGGGGATCTCCGACAACCTCTATAAGTATGGTGTCGTGCCTGCTGAGGTCATGCCCGAGACTGCCTCGAGTAACAATACCAAGCTGCTGGGTAAGATACTCGCACGCACGCTCCGTCAGACGGGGATCCAGCTGCGTAAGGCTTCCGAGAAGGGCGAATCACTCGCTCAGCTTCGCAAGCGCAAGGAGGACGGTCTGAAGAAGGTCTACCGCCTGCTGAGCCTCAACCTCGGCGTCCCCCCCACTTCCTTCACCTATACGCTGAAGGATAAGGACGGCAAGGCGATCTCTACCGAGACCTATACGCCTCAGTCCTTCTATGAGCGCTTCGTCGGTGCTGACCTCCGTGGCCAGTTCGTCATGCTGATGAATGACCCCTCTCGTCCTTACTACAAGGTCTATGAGATCGAGTACGACCGCCACGCTTATGATGGCAAGAACTGGACCTATGTCAACCTCCCCATGGACGAGATCAAGCAGATGGCTATCGCTTCGCTCAAGGACAATACGATGATGTACTACTCCTGCGACGTCGGCCGTGAGCTGGATCGCTCGCAGGGTATCGCTGCTCTTGATAACTACGATTACGCTTCGCTCCTCGGCTATCCCTTCGACATGGATAAGGCTGAGCGCATCCAGACCTTCGACAGTGGCTCGACGCACGCCATGACCCTCAAGGCTGTTGACCTCGATGCTTCGGGTAAGCCCGTGAAGTGGAAGGTAGAGAATAGCTGGGGTGAGAAGACGGGTGTCAAGGGCCATATCATCATGACCGATGCGTGGTTCGATGCCTACACCTTCCGTCTCGTAGTGAACAAGAAGTACGCTACGCAGAAGGTGCTTGACCTCTTGAAGACGAAGCCCGTGCAGCTCCCCGCTTGGGACCCTATGTTCGCTCCTGATGCTCCCTAAGCTCTCGCACGAACATAATTATAAAGCAGCGCCCCCTTAGCCACGAGCTAAGGGGGCGCTGCTTTGTTTGTCCTTGCCTACCTCCTCTATTCGGTCTGCTGTATGATGCAGGGTGCAACTTCCTGCCAAAAGCGTGGGAAGCTCTTGGCTACCACCTCGGGCTCTTGCATCCGAAGCTTAGGGACACGAAGCGCAAGTAGTGCGAGTGCCATAGCTATGCGATGGTCGCCATGCGGTGAGAGCGTCGGTGCTGAGCCGTGAGCTGTGAGTGGTGTCTTGCCGTCCCAGCTGAGGCTATCGGGGCCAAGGGTGAGCTTGACACCGAGCTTCGCCAGCTCGTCAGCAAGCGCTTGGAGGCGGTCGGACTCCTTGATACGAAGATGAGCTACTCCCGAGAGCTTGAAGGCTTCACCTCGGCCGACGAGTGCTGCGACGACGGCAGGGACGAGATCGGGGCAGTCACTCATGTGTGCTGTGAAGTGCGCGCGCTTGGCTTCCTCTGCGGTATGGGTGATGCATATCCCTGCTTCGGTCTTCTCGGTATGAACACCCAGCTGCTCAAAGAGCTGTACAAGATAGGCCGCATCCCCTTGCAGGGAGGGGAGTGCGAGTCCCGAGAGCTCGATGGTAGAGCCTATGGGCAAGAGGCTGAGGAGTGCATAGGCATAGGATGCTGCACTCCAATCGGCTTCATAGCCTTGATCAAGAGGCGATGTACTGCGGCTATCTCCCCCCCTCTTACCTCGGTAGCAGAAGAGACCGCTGGTCGCTTCCTCCCAAATGAAGCCTTGCTCTCGGAGCTGGGCTATGGTCATCAGCGCATAGGGGCGAGAGGCAAGGCCATAGCGCCGTGTGTCGACTTCAAAGCCTGACGGAAGCGTTGGTGCAAGAAGTAGGAGGGCACTCAGATACTGAGAGCTGGAAGAAGCATCCAGCTCACAGCCCTGCCAAGCGAAGGTGCTGGGCTCGATGAGTAGCGGGGGATAGCCTTCATGGTTTAGGTAGGTGATCTTCGCACCTTGGCTGCGTAGCGCCTCTACGAGCGGAGCGATCGGTCGCTCGTGCTGGCGTCCCGTACCAGAGAGCCTCACGGGGCGCTGGGTGGTGACCGCAAGATAAGCGCAGACGAAGCGCATCGCCGTGCCTGACTCCGATACACACACCTCCTCCGCTCCCTCTTGGCAAGCACGGAGCGCAGCGTGAAGAGCTAAGATATCTTGTGGAGTACCTTCGGCAAAGTCGAAGTGTGGGAGCTTGCCACGAAGCGCGTCAAGTAGTAGGGCTCTCGCCCAAAGGCTCTTCGAGGGCGGTAGTGTCCAGCGAAGGTGTAGGGGAGCTGCTGGATCTCGGTAGGAGCGTGTGAGGGATGAAGTGGACTTCACTGCTTCGCCTTGGAGAATAGGGGAGCGAGGAGTAGAGCGATCCGCTCAAGCGCAGGGCGATCTACTTCCTCCGAGAAGTCCGAGAGCTGATCACTATCGATATCCAAGACGCCCACGATCTCTCCTGCGGTATCTCTCAGCGGTACGACGATCTCGGAGCGTGATGCGGAGGAGCAGGCGATATGCCCCGGGAAGGCATCTACATCTGGGACGACAAGCGTCTTCCCCGTGAGCCAACTTGTGCCGCAGACCCCTCGACCTCGTGCGATACGTGTGCAAGCAATATCCCCTTGGAATGGCCCAAGCACCAGCTCATCTCCCTCCACCAAGTAGAATCCTACCCAGAAGAAGCCAAAGGCTTGGCGTAGTGCTGCCGCCGCGTTGGCAAGATTAGCGATGAGATTGGTCTCCCGACAAGTGAGGCTTTGTAGCTGGGGATAGAGCTCTTGATAGCGTTCTTCTCGAGAAGTTGCTTGGAGGTGGAGTTGCTCTGCCATCGTTGCTTCGTAATAATGGTGTCAGGGGTAGTGGCTACTCCATCTCGCGACGGAGCTCGATACGGAAGGTCGTGCCTACTCCCAGCTCAGAGTGCTTGACATAGATGTGCCCGCGGTGATAATCCTCGACGATACGGCGTGCCAGAGAGAGACCGAGCCCCCATCCACGCTGACGGGTCGTCACCCCAGGGCGGAAGATATTGCGATGCATCCCTCTGGGGATGCCTCTCCCCGTGTCGGTGACATCAATGTAGACCCACTGATCTTTGAGGATGTACTGGAGTGTGATCTTCCCCTTACCTTCCATAGCATCGACGGCGTTCTTGATGAGATTCTCGAAGACCCATGCCATGAGCGGCTCACTGAGCTTCACGACGATAGCTTCGTCCAGTGATGTAGGAGGGATGAGCTCTACCTGAGGAGAGATACGTGGCTGCATGTAGTGGATGGCACGCAAGACGACCTCTTGTAGGTCAGCCGACTTGAGGTTGGGAGACGAACCGATCTTCTGAAAGCGGTCAGCGATGATACCGAGGCGCTCGATATCCTTCTCCATTTCGTTGGTGACCATCTCTTCGGTCCCCGTGCTCTCAAGGTACTGCTTCCAAGCCATAAGCGACGAGGTAGGAGTACCCAGCTGATGCGCTGTCTCACGAGCCAGTCCCTCCCAGATGCGGTTCTGGTCTGACTTCTTCAAGCTAACGAGAGCCACGATAGCGACACCAAGGAAGAGGAAGAAGACAGCGAGCTGAATGTAGGGGAAGATGTGTAGCTGCTGGAGGACCTTACTATCGGAATAGTAGAGGTAGAGCGGATCGGTAAGGCCCTCCATAATGATGGGAGGGTAGCCTGTGCGGAAGGCTGCCAGCTTCTGATAGAGGAATTTCTCCGTATCCTCCTTCGGTAGCTCAATATTATTGTAGCTGATGATGCGCCCCTCCTTGTCCGTGATGATGGTCGGGATAGAAGGGTTGGACTCGAGGATACGCGAGAGGTAGATGAGGGTGGTATTGATATCGTTCGTCGTGGTGGCCTGAGTAGCATTAGCCCAGATCTCCATATTCAGACGCTCAGCCTCTGCCATACGAGTGACCAAGCGGTCTGATGCCCAGAGGGAGACGATGATGAAGATGATCGATGCGATGATCATCCCCGTACGGACGTTGCTGTGTCTATTGAGCCATGCGCCTCCGCCGTGGGCCCACTGCTCTCCTATCTTACTGATGCGCATAGGTAGGGCGTATCCTTGAGCTTAGTGCTTGATCTTATTGGCCTTCATCACCTCCTCTGCGTAGCGGGCAAAAGTCGCCAGCCAGTGGTCACCACCATAGTCAGAGCGGAAGATCTGATCCATCCCGTGGGCATACATCTGAGCCGATGTACGAGCGAAGCGTGCCTTGAGCGGATGCCCCTGGGGCAGGTAGCCAGAGATGCGAGCCATCGTCCAAGCACGAGTATATGCAAGACCCACCAGATGCACGATGGTGTAGTCGGTGAGGTCGCTGACGACGGGCTTCTCGCAGAGGCGGTTGATGCCCTGTGGCGTGAAGTAAGTCGAGAGCCAGCGTACGTACTCTCGCTGGGGGAGTACACGCGTCATCAGGTCTGCTACCATCAGCGTAGGGGAGAAGAAGTCGGTAGCATTAGGCTCCCATTCGGCTGGTGCCTTCTTGTCGCCGAGGTGGAGCTGACGCGCTTTGGCGATGAGGGCCTGCTCGAACTCCTTGTCGCCACGAGCACGGGCAAAGTCAATAGCAAAGGCGAGTGCAAAGGCGGAGTTGGAGTGCGTGCCGATGCGGTTGGGGTAGGTCATCTTGGGCAGGTAGGCCTTCCACTTTGCGACGATCTTATCCGAGAGGATATCGACGTGAGTAGCCCAGCCCTTAGCCTTCTCTTGCAGAGCCTTATCTGTACTATGCTCAGCGAGGTGATGTAGCTGTTCGCTGAGCTTGATCAGCCATGCCCAGCCGTAGGTACGCTCATAGTTTCCCGAGAGCTTACGGTCAAAGTAAGCCGCTTCTCCACGCATCTTCTCCTCAGTGAAGTGCTCATCAAAGGCTGCGATGATCTCGCCTCGAGCAGAGATGTCGGGGTAAGTCGATAGGATCTCGGCGAGCATCCAATGGCTATGCACGGAGCTGTGCCAGTCGAAGGAGCCGTAGAAAGCTGGGTGCAGGTCACGTGGAGTGAGGCGTGCATCGAGGCTGTCGAGGATATTGTGACTCGTCTTATTGGGATACTCCACGAAGATATTCTTCAGGGGCATCTTGATGAGGCGGAGTAGCTGATCCTCGGGAGCCTGCTGTGCCATGCTGAGGGCGGGAAGGGCACAAGCCGTGAGGAGTACAAGCAGAGATCGCTTGCAAGCCTTGTGGAGCTGCATAGTATATGGGTGTTAGGCGTTGGTGCTGTGAGTATTCTTGTTGGGGAAGCCCTTGAAGCAGTGCCAGTAGCGGAGCTTGAAGACCCCGAGGAAAGCCTCCTTGAAGATTGAGGTATTCATCTTCGAAGTCCCCAGCACGCGATCCTCGAAGGTAATGGGTACCTCCTTGATCTTGAAGCCAAGACAGTAGGCGGTGTACTTCATCTCGATCTGGAAGGCATAGCCCTTGAAGTGTACTTCGGGAAGGACCATCGTCTCGAGTACTCGGCGACGATAGCAGACGAAGCCAGCCGTCGAGTCCTTGACAGGCATGAAGGTGATGAGGCGCACGTAGAGCGAAGCCCCATAGCTCATGAGGATGCGATCCAGCGGCCAGTTCTTCACACGTCCACCACGGGTATAGCGTGAGCCAACGGCTACATCTGCTCCTCCTTCGGCACATGCCTTATAGAGCTCCAGTAGCTTCATCGGAGGGTGGCTGAAGTCACAGTCCATCTCGAAGATATACTCGTAGTCGTGCTGTAGAGACCACTGGAATCCGGCGATGTAGGCTGTGCCGAGTCCTAGCTTGCCCGAGCGCTCCAGGAGATGTACCCGCCCAGGATATTCTGCTTGCTTCTCTCGGACGATGGCTGCGGTGCCGTCGGGCGATCCATCATCGACGATGAGCAGGTGGAAGGGCTGGGGGAGTGCGAGTACGGTGTCGATCATCTGGGCGATGTTCTCCCGCTCGTTGTAGGTGGGTATAATGACTATGCTATCGCTATTCATATTAATATATGGGGATCGACTTCCTGCTGAGGTGGAGTCCAATTCCGAGCCTTTTGGTCGATGTCCAAGGCAAAGATACCAAGATTTGGTTAGTCTTGGACTGAAAAAGTACGATGGACTTGGGGTGATCCTGTGATGAAGGCCGCTGTATTTGCGGAGGTCGTTTGATGCGTTGCTATTGAGTGGTGCTTCAAACCAATAGTGGTATGAGAGGTAAACCCGTATGAGACTGTTGCCGAGAGTACTGCCCTCTATTGTGTGTGTGCTAAGGCATTGCACGCCCAGCTCCCCGACATATCTCTCCGAA
>ERZ772999.2432-NODE-2432-length-10056-cov-4.015998_pt1 | contig 10056 bp, 7 predicted proteins | sample MGYA00511467_ERZ772999 | MGnify/ENA primary metagenome ERZ772999 (study PRJEB29015, sample SAMEA2738064) | human oral metagenome | biome: human oral; feature: human-associated habitat; material: saliva | place: China | collected 2218 ...
CCTTGTGATAATCAAGGTTTTGGATATGCCCTGTACTATCAGAAAGACTTTGTTCCATTCATCAAGAAGAATAATTACTTCCACTTGAAGGACTTTGATAAGATAATACAAAGGCACTATGACCGGTATCAGGAAGGAGTTGAGATAGAAAGACATCGTATGTCTGGTGAGTAGTATAATATTATGCTATTATTTATCTTTATATGGATAGCTTATCTGTAATGTCACTTTTTATGTCTATCGGTGGATGGAAAGAAGATCTCTATAAGGCATTTTTCTCATCAATGATAGTAAAGATTGCTATATGTAAGGTAAGGATGAATTATGAATTGATATAACAACCTATAGTAGAAAATTGGATGAAAGAACGCAGATTTATAATATTTTGTTTGTTTGCATTGGTTGCTAACTTTTGTCAAGCACAGTCTTCTGGTTCCCGCCATATAATGGTTGAGAATGAGTTTGTTAATACAGGATTAATGGAGCGTGAAGATAGTATGCAATCTCTCCTATTGAAAGAGTATGCGAAATCACATGGTTATAAGACACCAGACTATGACGTGTTCAAAGAAAAGTGTCTACAGTTTTTTGGAATACGACTTCATCCGTCTGCACAAGTGTACAGCTTAGATATAAACAAGGATATTATATATTCTGTCAATGAGTTCGGCAGGTTTATTTTTACAGGCAATGAAAGTCTATTTTATCAGCCTGCATTAGACCATGAGCCGACTATGAGTGAGGCTCGAAAAGTTCTTTATACGAAAGAAAATGGCATAGCGGATATGTTCCTGGCATATAACAAATTACTTTTCAATGACAATCCCTCTTCTTTGTCTTATTTCTATAAAAACAAGGACAATGCGATAGATGTTGTCTTTGACCTAAATTATGAAAAGAATGACCAGCTTATCCGTCGTGCCATAGATTACGCTTGTCAAAATGGTTATATAGCCAATGATGTCAAGAATGTTTTGTTCTATAACAATCCATCAAGAGGATACAGGAAGAAATTAATTACCATGTTTTATCAGCAAGCGGCATCAAACAAAAGTTGTATGGAGGCTTTTGAAAACCTTGTTTATGCCTACTACAAACATTATAAGCAAATCAACGTGGAGCAGAAAGTGAAAGATGAATGTTTGGTATGTTTGTTGGACTGTTTGAATAAATATGACGAAGCACATCAAAGTAATATTCTCAAGGTAATGGATAAAAAAGCATACCAACATCTTTATAACTTTATGTTGGTTGACAAGGGACTTGCACAGAGGATGAGAAGAAATAATTATTATGGAAGAACTGCTTTGCGAGATATTTTTGAAGCAACTATTCTGTTAAACTCCACGACAGATGATCGAACAGATTATTATATCGAAGATTCAGATGGTTATACTAATATACGTGAGTCTGGAAGCCCTAAAGCTAAGATAATAACTCGAATTAAATCGGGGAGTTTTGTTGATGTTATAGACAAGAGTGGAGAATGGTGGAGAGTAAAGACTGATAACGGCAAGGTTGGATATATTCATAAAAGTAGAATTAGATGTAATTAGTTTCTTCCTACGTATCGGTTGAGATAGCCAATATCCTTTTATATTGTCTCTTATCATGCTTTTGTGTGTCATAAGATCTTTCTTACTAAAAATTAACTCACTACACTTAGCGGGCTATGCAAGTCGTTAAATGCCTCATTCTCTCATAGATTAGATTCTTGAAAAGATACAATTCGCAAAAATAGTAGATGTACATATTGAGTTAGCCGTCCTCTATATTAGACAATCTAAAGGTCTCTTTACGGAGTGTACATGACGTCTGGACGAAATGTACGAGGTGCTCGGACACATTGTCCGAAGCCTCCGGACACGATGTCTGGGGCATTCGGACAAATTTGTCCAGGACGTCCGGACAAATCTCTATTGGGCTAAAAAACAACTTAAAAGGAAACAAAGATGATGGTAAAAACGTATCTTAGCTTTTCCTCAAGATATAGAATGAAAGAATTTACAAAAGTAGAGGAACTGTCGTGTAAGTACTTGAATGTTTTCACACTTACAAATCTTAATACGTCATCTCTATGGTTGTTTTGTGAATTTAGTAGATTACATGCTTTTTGTTAGTCCTTCATGTGTGTGAATAGCTCCCTTCTCTTCCGCACTTAGAATGTGAAAGAAAGCGTACGATTTTGAGATACGCAAACTCATAGTTTATTATTTTATTTTTTCGAGTGAGTTCAATAACAAGATAAGGTGTGCCTGCTGATAATAGACCGACACATAAAAAAACACCATTTATTCTGTAAATAGTAATGGTCTACACCCCTTCTGTTGATCTTGTTGGAGTTTTAATAGAGGAAAACCATTTCTAAATTTGCTGTCATATCTGTCATTATCTATATTGTTATAACACTTTAGTAATTAGCATTTTACGCAAAATGTTAAAACTGACAGCAAATGAAAATAAAAATAAGTTAGGGTGTAAATGATGTAATCGAACTATTACAAGTAATCAAACTCATATTAAACTACAATTGATGATTTGTTCGAATAATAAGATTAGATACATAATCTCAATAAAGAAAAAATAGGGTTGTCTATAGGATTTATAACATTTTGTAATCATCATATTCTCATATAGTTATAAAGCATTTATACCATAACACCATAGGATTTATAAGAACTTTAGAGCTAAAAAAGATAGAAAAAGTTTGGTTAGTTCATAAAAAAGTAATACCTTTGCACTCGCAAAAACGAAATGAGCACCCTTAGCTCAGTTGGTAGAGCAACTGACTCTTAATCAGTGGGTCTAGGGTTCGAATCCCTAAGGGTGTACAAGAATTGATTTCTAACCCAAGTCTTTTCGTTTAGCATGCACCCTTAGCTCAGTTGGTAGAGCAACTGACTCTTAATCAGTGGGTCTAGGGTTCGAATCCCTAAGGGTGTACAAGAAGGATTTCCTCATATGAGGAAGTCCTTTTTCTTTTGTTTTTTTCTTATCTTTTCTACCGTATAATTCGATTATTTTGTGTAAGTTTGCACATTATGAAACGAACTCATTACAAATTATACATAATTGTTGCCCTTCTTTTGATAAGTACCACAATGTTGGCTTATAGTAGTGGGGTAGGGCTGATAAGTTATCCTGGAGGTAAGTGTTATATGTTTCGTGTAACATTAAAGGACAAGAATGGAACACCTTTTTCATTGGATAAACCTGATAGGTTCCTTTCAAAAGCTTCTATCCTTAGACGTGAACGTCAGGGATTGAAACTTGATTCAACGGATTTACCTGTATCTCCTGTCTATCTCCAGCAGATAAAGAAAAGAGGATGTAAAGTTGTTGCTATAAGCAAATGGAACAATTCTGTGCTTGTTCGTGGTGACAATCGACAGACGTTAGAAGACTTAAAGGTATTATCCTTTGTCAAAGATAGCAAGTTAGTGTTTACATCTCCAGATTCGATTCGTCCTTTTTCTCAGCGTGTACACTATAATTCAGAGCTTCAATCCCTTGATTCTTCCGTCCACGATTATTATGGTATGGGGAAAGAACAGATAGAGAACTTGAATGGAAGGAAATTACATAATCTTGGTTTCATGGGGCAAGGTATAACGATAGCAGTGCTCGATGCAGGGTTTATGAATGTTGATAAGATGCCTGCCTTTAAGAATTTAAGTCTTAAAGGAACGCGTAATTTTGTTACAGGGTCTAAAGATGATGTTTTTAAGGAAATGGATCATGGGACAAAGACGTTGTCTACTATCGCTATGAACCAACCCACTTTATTTGTTGGCACAGCTCCCAAGGCTGATTTTTGGCTGCTTCGCACGGAGGACTATCTAACGGAAAGTCCTGCAGAGGAAGATTATTGGATTGCTGCTGTTGAGTTTTCAGATTCTGTGGGGGTGGATATTATTAGTTCATCTCTGGGATATCATGGGTTTGATGATAAGACGCTGAACTATTGTTATTCTGATTTAAATGGAAAAACTGCGGCTATATCACAAGTTGCATCACGTTTAGCAGACAAGGGCATGATTCTTGTTAATAGTGCAGGAAACGATGGGATGGGAACATGGAAGAAAGTTAATGTTCCTGCCGATGCTTATAATATTCTCACAGTAGGTGCGGTTTCACCAGATAAGATAAATGCTCCTTTTTCTTCAATAGGTCCTACAGCTGATGGACGAATAAAGCCAGATGTGATGGCTTATGGTTGTCCGACAAATGTTGTATCGGGTAGGGGATATATTATTCCAGATAATGGTACATCTTTCGCTTGTCCACTCATTGCCGGAATGGTAGCCTGTCTGTGGCAGGCTGCGCCTAACAAATCAGCCTCAGAGATAATAAGTATAGTACGTCAAGCAGGAAGTAATTGTCAATCTCCAGATAATATTATGGGATATGGAATTCCTGACTTTTGGTTAGCATACCAGGCTGCTACTCGTTATAGTGAGAAGTAAAATAGTAGAAAAGAATCACAAAAAAATGACTAAGACACTCTCACTTTTCGAATTGAACAGTCTTGTGGCAGATGTTATTAACACTACGATGTCACGTTCTTATTGGGTAGAAGCAGAACTATCTGAAGTCCGTGAGAATCGTGGCCATTGTTATATGGAGTTGATTGAAAAGAATGAGAATAGTAATGTTCCTATTGCACGGGCTTCTGCTAAATGCTGGAGTAATATCTGGTCTGCTATTAAACCTTATTTCATTCGTATCACAGGACAACAGATAAGAGCCGGGATGAAAGTAATGTTACAAGTTCATGCTCAATTCCACCCTCAGTATGGTTTCTCCTGGATTGTAGATGATATTAACCCTGAATATACAATGGGCGATATGATGCGTAAGCGTCAAGAGATAATTCGTCAGTTGAAGGAAGAAGGAGTATATGATTTACAGAAGGAACTGAATCTTCCATTGTTTGCGCAACGAATAGCTGTTATCTCTTCAGCAACAGCTGCTGGATATGGGGATTTTTGTAATCAGTTAGAGAATAATGAGTTGGGATTGTTTTTCCATGTAGAATTGTTCCCAGCAATCATGCAAGGTGATAATGTTGAAAGTAGTATTATTGCATCCTTGGATCATATAAATAATCGTGAAGAAGATTTTGATTGTGTTGTTATCATTCGAGGTGGTGGAGCAACTGCTGATCTTAGTGGTTTTGATACGTTAGGTCTTGCCGAAAATGTAGCTAATTTTCCATTACCCATTATTACTGGGATTGGGCATGAGCGTGATGAAAGCATCTTGGACATGGTTTCATATCAGCGTGTAAAGACACCAACAGCAGCTGCGGCCTATCTTATCAATCATCTTACTTCAACACTTATAAGAGTTGAAAACGCCCAATCAACGATTATAGATTATGTAAAAAAAGCATTAGAAATAGAGAATATGCGTATTAAGCATATTGGAGCACAGATTCCTGTGTTATTCTCTATCGTCCGAACAAAGCAAGAAGCCCGACTTGAAAGTTTGTTTCAGCGTTTATTTACAGCGTCCAAAGAGCTTATGAAACAATCTGACTTTCTACTGCTCTCTTTACAACAACGGGTACAACCTGCAGTAAGAGGTCGGTTGTCTTCTGAGCATCATCGACTTGATGTACTTGAACATCGTGCTCGGTTGCTTGACCCTACTTTACTTTTAAAACGTGGGTATAGTATAACGTTACATAACGGTAAAGCTATTCATAATGCTAACGATTTAAAGATTGGTGATACGATAACTACTCTACTTGAAATAGGGCAGATAGAAAGTAAAGTTGAGAAACCATCTTAAAAGTTTATAAGCAAATAGATATAATTTATAAATAAGGAATAATGAAAGATATTAAATACGAAGAAGCTGTTCGACAGTTAGAAAAGATTGTTGATAAGATGGAGGGTGGTGAACTTGATATTGATTCAATGGCTGCACAATTAAAAAAAGCACAAGAATTGGTAAAACTTTGTAAGGACAAACTAAAGCGCACAGATGCGGATATACAAAAGCTCTTGGAAAAGGAATAGGGTTGAGTTATCCTTTATAAATTGAGATATAAGTATAATTAACTTGTGAATTGGTTGTATGATAAAATAATTTTGTTTACTTTTGTATTTAATAATCATGAATAATAACTTAACACACAAGAATATGAAAAATATCGAATGGTCAAGTTTAACTTTTGGCTACATGACAACAGATTATAATGTACGCTGTTATTATCGTAATGGTAAGTGGGGTGAAATTGAAGTCTCTTCAGATGAGTATCTAAAACTTCACATGGCTGCAACCTGTCTTCATTATGGCCAAGAGGCATTCGAGGGGTTAAAGGCTTATCGTTGTCCAGATGGTAAAGTACGTGTTTTTCGTGTAGAGGAGAATGCTGCACGTTTGCAGAATACAAGCCGTGGTATTGTAATGCCAGAAGTCCCAACAGACTTATTTGTAGAGATGGTAAAGAAAGTAGTCCGTCTCAACCAAGAATTTATCCCTCCTTACGAAAGTGGTGCCTCTCTTTATATTCGACCTCTTTTAATAGGAACTTCTGCTCAAGTAGGTGTACGTCCTGCCGAAGAATATTGTTTCTTAATCTTTGTTACTCCAGTTGGTCCATATTTTAAAGGTGGATTCTGTGCTAATCCTTATGTTATTGTTCGTGATGTAGACCGTGCAGCTCCATTAGGAACAGGAATGTATAAAGTCGGTGGTAATTATGCTGCGTCATTGAGAGCTAACCGTCGTGCACATGAGCAAGGTTATGCGTCAGAGTTCTATCTTGATGCTAAGGAAAAGAAATATGTGGATGAATGTGGCGCAGCAAATTTCTTTGGTATAAAAAGCAATACGTATATTACACCCAAATCATCCTCAATCTTACCTTCGATTACAAATAAAAGTTTGATGACGATTGCTGAAGATCTTGGTATGAAGGTAGAACGTCGGCCTATCTCTGAAGATGAGTTAGATAGCTTTGAAGAGGCTGGTGCTTGTGGTACGGCTGCTGTTATATCTCCGATATCTCATCTGGATGACATGACAACTGGTAAAGTTTATAATTTTGGAGACCAGCCAGGACCATGGTCAACAAAGCTCTACGAAACACTTCGTGGCATTCAATATGGTACGATTGAAGATAAGCATGGTTGGACTATGGTTGTCATTGAGTAAGTTTACTTTAATACGAAAAGAAATCTTGTCAAGTTAAGAGACATAATTATCAAAAATTACATCAAAGCATCGATAAGCTTATTGCTTAGTGCTTTGATGTATATTTTTATGCAGGTAAAACACGTTATAAAGTCTTTGGATAAAAGGAATTGATACTGTAGATAAATATTAATAAGTGAATTATTTGGAAAAATAACAATAAAGTAGTAACTTTGCAGTCGGAATTATGCTTGATGACTTTTTTATTAAGAATTAAGTTACATTTTAAATAATAATTGAAATGAATATATCAAAGAAAATGCAGGATGCGTTTAACGCACAGATTGCAGCAGAAATGTGGTCATCAAATCTTTATCTTCAAATGTCATGCTGGTTCCGTAAGGAAGGCTGGAAGGGTTTCTCAAGCTGGATGTATAAGCAGGCGGAAGAAGAAAGACAGCATGCAATGGATATGGCTCAGTTCGTTCTCCATCGTGGTGGTGAGGTTCTCCTTACCAGTATAGATGCTGTTAAGACCAGTTGGACTGATGCTAAAGAGGTATTTATCGAGACATTAGCTCATGAGCGCAAAGTTACTGATCTTATCAATAAATTGGCTGACGTAGCTGATGAGGAGAAAGATCGTGCTTCACAGAATTTCATTGCGAAGTATATCGACGAGCAGGTTGAGGAAGAGAAGAATGTTCAAGATATCTTGGATTCTTTCTCTCACTTGGAAAGTCACGCTATTGCACATATCGATAGCAAACTTGAGCAAGCTCGATAAGAAATGAGAAAATAAAAATGTCAGGGCATTTAGCTCTGACATTTTTGTTTGTTTGTATTAGTTAAAACTTGCGGATAAGATTATTCTTATCATATAGATTATTTATTTCCAACTATTTCTGATGTTGTTGGACACTTTTTGGTTTGAACTTTATCATATCTTTATTCAGATGAGTGACACTGATTTGCTGTCCACCCTTACTAAAAACAATTTTATAGAAACCTCCTGTTTTATCTTTCCGTTCGTAGGTGTAGGCAAACTTATTAATATTCCAACAAGTATCATGCTGTGCTGCAAGCTCTACTCTTTGGTAAAACGTCTTGTTAGGAATGGTGTCAAGTAGTAGAGTCGCAGTATAGTTACCACTTGCAACAGTCTCCTCATCAGCTGCTAAACTGACAGAGTCGGGTATGAAAGGAGTAGTCTTAGAGACTTTGTATTTAGGGAAATGAATAGAAGTGATGTTGAATAAGTCTATATTCAGTTTCCCATTCTCAACTTGTGGATTGAACTCCTTTGCGGCGACAGTATCCTCATCATTACTACCTTCAATTGCCTTACTTTTATGACAGGATGCAATGACAATAATAATAAGTACTATTACCAGTAATATTTTAGCTATATGTTTTGAAATACTATTCTTTTTTTCCATGTTTGTTATAGTTTTTTGCAGAGAGGTTTTAATTTTTCTAATCTCTTTCTTGCAGTAGGATTGTTAGAACAGAGTCTAAGCGCCTTTTCATAGTTTGCTATGGCTGCATGCGTCATAGCTTCCTGTTCACATTCTTTTCCCATCATAACATATTCTACCGATAATTCTTTTAGGTATTTATCCTTTTCTGCCTGTTCTTTTTTCAGCGTCTCAATTTCATCTCGTAGCTGATTAATGATATTCAGTTTTCTCCTGATAAATCGTTTTGCTGCTGGACGTTCAATATCGTATCGGCTATGAATAGCAAGGAAGAAGTTACTGAGGAAAGAATCAAAGTCGCCTTCGTTGAAAGCAGATATAGCGTCGTAGTACTCTTTATCTGCCTTACTCTGTTTAAGTGCTGTAGAGATAATATTATTATCATTATAGTGTTTGGCAAACTGTGTTACCTCACTTCTTACAAAAACCTCATTCCTTCGAAGTGGTTCTTTTAGTGTAATGCCCTCCAAACTTGTACACCGTGAAAGTGCAACGTATGCTTGTCCACCAGCAAAGACACCACCTGTGAAATCAATATTAACGTTCTTGAATGTAAGTCCTTGACTTTTGTGTACTGTAATAGCCCAAGCCAATTTAATAGGAAACTGTATATAAGTCCCAATCTGCTCTTCCTCAATTCGCTGTTCATCTTCATTAAATCGATATCTTATATTCTCCCACATCTCTCGTTGTACCTGTAAGTCGTTGCCTTCTTCGGTATGTATATATAGCATTCCTGCTTCTTCGTCTATACCGATAATGATGCCTAAGGTCCCGTTTACCCATTGCTTTTCTACGTCGTTCTTAATGAACATGATATGAGCACCGATTTTAAGATTTAGCTCTATAGGAGTAGGTAGACTACTTTCAGGGAACTCTCCTTTAATTTCTCCTAAGAACATTACAGCGTCCCCATTAAGGCTTTCAAGTCCTTCGTTGTTAATCCAGTCTACTGTATCTCGCTTGGTGGATAGTGTAATCATAAAATCCTCTTCAGTTTGGCCAGTATGTTTCAATTCTGCATCAACACGTTCATTAATCAGCTTAAAATCTATGTCAGTCGCTTGGTTGGTACGTATATGGTCAAGAATAGATATAAATAGAGGATCATTCTGACGATAGACCTTATTAAGTTCGATGCTTACAAGAGGATAATTCTGAAATACCTTAGCATCAAAGAAATAAGAACTTGGATAAAAAGGTTGTAAAAGTTTACGATCTTCCTCCTTTAGTACAGGCTCTAATTGATATATATCTCCTACTAAGAGAAGTTGTTTTCCCCCAAAAGGTTCACGCATATTACGATTATATAGACGGAGAACCTTATCTATAAAGTCGATGATATCAGCTCTAACCATACTGATTTCATCAATAATAATCAATTCTACTTCTCGTAATAGTTTGCACTTGTCACTATTGTACTTCATCGTAC
>ERZ772999.2434-NODE-2434-length-10053-cov-5.515403_pt1 | contig 10053 bp, 9 predicted proteins | sample MGYA00511467_ERZ772999 | MGnify/ENA primary metagenome ERZ772999 (study PRJEB29015, sample SAMEA2738064) | human oral metagenome | biome: human oral; feature: human-associated habitat; material: saliva | place: China | collected 2218 ...
AAGAACAACTACGTATCGAAAGTGCTAAGAAATTCTTTGAAGCACTTAAACAGGACGGCTTAAATGTTACTTTCAAAAAACAAATGAAACAAGATGAGATTATTAAGTTGATAAATGAGATTGTGGAGTAAATGTATGAGTAAATTAAAGTTAACTTCTACTGAAAAGGTTGTATTAAAACTAATACAAGAAGATATGAAATTTATATACAATGTTATTAAAGACATGGAAGTAAGGAAAGAATATAATTTTACTATCACCTTACTTCCATATATGGCTCTTGTTTATAAAGAAGCACATAAATGGTGTGAAAAGATTAAAAAATTAAAAAAATACATACCAAAAATTCCAAATGAAATTGAATTATATTATGAATATTATCGCGAATACAATAAACTTTTAAAAAATGATATTGTAACTATTAGCAATAATTATGAATATCAATTTAATAAAACTAAAAATTACTTTGAAAAAAATAGAAGCAACTTTTCAAAAAAATTAGGAATTTATAAAACATATGGAGTTGGAACTTATCAAGATAGCTTAACTAAAAAATTACCAATATATAATACTATATATTTTTCTGTATTAATTCCTAAATTTTCTTGGGATAATTTAAATGAAACTAGCAAAGATTTATATAGAATTTCTGAAAATATAGGTAAATTTTTTGGTATTTTTATACATCCTTATGAAGATAGGTTAACAAATAATATTAAAAGCATCAAAATTGTAGATTATGATTTTGGACCTCGAACCTCTCCTTTTCACAATGTGTATTCAGATAAGTTTCTTATTTTTGATTTATTGTGTAAGTGTAATTTTCTTCTATATGGTTTGAATAACTATACAACTATATTTAAAACTACAAAATTACGATTTACTTACAATTTATATTTTTATATTTGTGAAAATATAGATAAAATCAATAATTATTATAATACTGATTTCACTATTAATAGTAAATATAAAGATGATGAACTAAGAAGTGCATTTATGCATTATGGTATATGGAAAATTGTAAAAGATAAAGTTAATCCGTTAGATTCATTCGGTGGAATGACTAATATCAGACTAGGTATTGACTGGAATAATTTATTAATTTTTACACTTAGTGAAATAAAATCATTTTCTTTACAGTTAGATAACTATTTATCAAAAAATAAATTAACACACTCATATTCTATTTTTTCAAAATATTAACATACTACAATTTTCTCTACTACCTCCTCAAAAAAAGTAATAAAATTAAGAAATAACCTAACTTACAAATGTTATACTTAAGATAGCGTAGTATTTGCGATAACTACTACGCTATCTTTCTATCTATATTATACAATCGTATATTTTTGTTTATATTTTTTTTAGGGCTAACCATCAAGATTTTCTCTCTTATTCTGCCTTTATATATCTAATATATTTTTTTCGGCAATTTTTCAATACCTATGTACAATAAAAATCGTACTTTTATTCATTACAACAGCACTAAAAAAACTACTAACTGGAATTTCCTAACTTCCAATCTAATATTTTTAGATTTAACATATACCAAATATCAGTGATAGGCTTTATAATTTTAGATAACTAAATATTATTAAAAAAATTATTACCAACATAAGTTGATATAATTGGGTATTTTCTATACTATTAATATTTCTTCACTTTACTAGGCATATTATATTCACCACATTTCACTAATTCATATCAAATTTATCTTCCTTAAAAAGTCTAAGTGTATATACATTAAATTTTTATATTTTTAAGATTTATATTTTAAAAATCATTTTTTATTAGATTTATTATTAAACATTTCGTTATAATATGCCAAATTATTCTCAGAACATGATACTATTTCACTAATTTTAGAATAACCAGATTTTGCTAATAACAATCCCAAAATAAAATCTACTAAAACCAAACAATATGTTGGATGAGAATAGGTTTCAAATCTTGTTTTACTTGTTCTAAATGGACTTATCAATTTTCCGTGGAATCTCTCATTTCTAAAAGTATACAATATACCATTAATAAAAATATTCATTCTTTCTTCAAAAGAAAACATTTTACTTGCAACTTTTTTTCCATTTTTATCTTTTTCTATAGTTTCACCTGATAACAACTTTTGAAAAAATCTCCACCCATTTCTTACTCTCATGTAATCAACATCCGGTTTATAGCCATATTCATTTGATATAAAATGAATAATTGATTTTATATTACTATTATTAGTTGATTTTTCATAATCATACAAGCGTAAATGAAGTTGTCTAGTAGTTTTCTCAATTTTATCTATTATTATATTAGAATTATATTTTTGAAAAAGTTTTCTATAAATATACTTCACAGTTTTTTCAGGTACACATCTAAAATACAAATTAAATAATTGTTCTACATTTTTATTTTCTTGAGCGCACTTAGCTAGATACCCTATTAAATCCTGTTGTTGAGCTTTATTTGTTTTTGTTGAGTCACTTATTGTAAATAAAAAGTTGTCCAGTGCTTTCCAATAAAACTCAAAAGCTAAATCCGGTCTAGTAGGCATATTATCAAGAGCGTCCATAACATTTGAAACTAAAATATTATAATCTCTATTTTCATTAAACTCATAACAATATGGTTTAAATTGTACATTACATTTTCTATATCTCTGTAAATATTCTTTTTCAGCCTTGAACAATTCACAGTTAGGCCATTTATTAATATATTCTATTCTTAACTCTTTAAATCTTTTGTCAACCATATCCATTCATTTTCTCCATACTAATTATATTCAATAATTTTTATAATAAATCTTTTTAATGTTCCTGATGGTACTAATCATAATATTACCTTACTTATAACAAATACACTAAAAATTTTAATATTTTATGTACAAAAATAATTCTTATCATCATTTTTTATGAATACTTTATTTTTTATAGATTTTATTGAAATATATTTTCCTTTATAGAAAATATTGAGAACTCTTTTTCATTAATATTCTTTGCTTTATTATAGAAAAGTATCCATTTTATTTAACATATCTTATAAATTTTAAAATTAAAATTATTTCTTTAAATTCTAATTCTTAATTGTAATAATAATAATATAACCATATTTCATACTTATAGTACCACTTTTACTTTTCTCTAAATTTTACAATAAATATATTTCTCAAAAGAAAAAATACTGCTTTAATCGAGAAAGATGTTTTATAGTCAAAACTTCTTATAATCGTAATCTTTTAAATTAATTATTTATTTTCAAAGTCAAATATTTAGGAAAAATATTACGAATAATTTACACTACGATTACTCTAATTTCTACGAACATAGTTAATCAAGAAATTTTTAGTAAAATCAGTGCAAGTGGTACCCTCTTTTACGCTTTTATTTTAACATATATTCTTTCATTTTTAAATAATAACTTAAAAGATAAATACTAGCTCTTTAAATATACTCTTTAAATACTTTTTTTATTTTTGGCATAATATCGACTAACCACTCAAATTGTGTATTCCACGAATCTTTATTATCAAAGTCTACATCTTTACAAATTATTATTCTACTTCCTTTTCTTTCAGGGAGCTCTCTCCAATCAAAAATTAGCCCACACTTTTGTTCGATTTCATCTTTTTTGTTATAAAGAGTATGAAATAATTCTTTGTCTTCATTAATATATAATTCTACATCTAATTCATTTCTTTTTTGAATTAATGAAACAGCTATATTGCAAGCTGATGATCCTATATTAAAGTTCATCCAATGATCAAACGAAGGTTTTCTTCTTTTAAAACTTTTAGAGAAAGTGGCGTTTTTAAATGCATACTCCTGAAAAAGTGTCCAGTAATTATATCTAAATTGTTGTGTTTCATTTATTACTTCTGATTTTTTTATTTCTTTAACCCATACGTTTGGTTTTTCTATAACTTCAAACTTCACAGCTGGTTCTGAATTACCTATTCTATAAAGTTTTACTTCACAAAGAAAGAATCCAATTTTTTCATCTGTATTATTATTTAACCATTCAATTGCAGCCCTATGTTCTTCTCGTGCATTTTTCACTATCCAAATAATAATATCTGCGTCTTTCCCTGCTGCATATGTAATTAATTTTCCTAAATGATCATGATTCGTATCTTCGAGCTGATTTTCTATAATTATCTTTCTATCAGTTCCAGTTTCGTGTGCTGAAATATCAACATTAAAACTTCCTACTGAAGATTCAATTTCATCAACTGTAATATCAATCCCTACTGCATCTGCAAGTATGTTTATATTGTCATCTTGTGACAACCACGGCGTAAAATCACTAGCCTCGTGTGCCCAAACTGTTCTTAAATTTTTTACTTCCTTTAATATTTGTAGCTTAACCATATAATTAACCTCTGTTTCCAATAATAACTTCTTTTTTTCCTATTTCTTATTTTTATAAGTTCAGATTTTAAGTCGATATCTTTGCCTAACCTTCTACTTAATAAACTTCGTTATTTTACCTTCTTTTTTGTATGTTTCTACTGCTTTTGCTACTCTCTCGAAGTCACGTCTTAAGCTATAAGAATAGATATCTCTAAATAGCCTATATCCTAGTTTTTCATTTACTTCGAATGCTATTGTATATAGTTCATATGTTTCCATTGAATCAAAGTTTTCGTGAGCTTTTACTACATCTAGTAGTATATCGTCACAATGTTCGACTAATGCTTTTTCTAGTCTATCATTTAGAAATTTCGACTTTTCTAGAGTGTGTTTATATAGTGTTTTTGATGTAATTGAGAAGTCTGCTACTAAACTTTCTCTATCTAGTTTATCGTATAGTTCATATCCTAACTGTTCATTTACATCTTTTGCGATTTCTACCAATCTTTCATCTGACACAGGTTCTAAACTATATGCTGCATTATTAACTTCTGAAAATACATTTTTCTTTTCTTCTATCGCTTTTTGTAATAATTCTAAATTCATAAAGATCCCCTCAATACTATTATTTTCATTTATTCTTACATAATATTATACCATATTTATTGTTAATTATTTTATCACTTATTACTATATTTGTTCTATTTACCTATCTTATTAATTCTATTCTACACCTTTTTTTCATTCAAACACCTCTTGAAAAATCTGTAATTGTACGTTAAAATTAATGTATTAACTAAGGAGAGTTTTAAAATGAGTGAATCGAAAATTGTTTTAACTATTGATGATGAATTAAAAAATGAGGCTGAGGATTTATTCTTTAATCTTGGATTAAATTTAGAAACTGCTATTAGCATGTTCCTTACAAGAGCTATTAATGAAGGTGGAATACCTTTTGAAGTAAAACAAACAAAATTCGTTGAAAGTCCAGATTTTATCTCTAGTCACTTCACTATTAAATCAGCTGTATATGAGATTAATGAATACATAAAAGATAGATTCAACGAAGAACCATCATTTTACCTAGCATGTGAAAATAGAGGTCTTACAGACGATGAAGCTAGTAAATTATTCATTCTTTTTTCTAATAATACTGAAGAGATTGATCAAGAAGAATTCACAGAAAAAAATATTGATAACCTAGTAGAATTATCTACAATCGCCTTCCCAGCATTAAGACGACTATCTGATGAACAACTACGTGATATCGTGAATGCATATATCACAAACTACTATTTAATTAGATAATAATAAGTGACTAGTAAGTTTTTAAAAAGTATATCCAAAATAAAAACTCAAAATTCCAGAACTGAATTTTGAGTTTTTTTTTATTTACACTTTAGTTCAAAAGTTTTAGATATTGTTCTTCCTCAATTAACCAGTCGACAATATATTTAATTTCTATACCATCAATATGGTCTGTTCCTTCATATCGACCTGTAATTACTATTTTTTTATAATTATCTTTTATCATTAATAAATTATCAGTTTCATGTGAATTATTTGGAATTTGATATGCTACTTGATAGTATTCAATTACCCCATCTCTTTTAGCGATAAAATCTATTTCTTTATCATCTAATCTAACTATATCAACTTTATATCCTCGTCTCAGAAGTTCTAAATATACGATATTTTCTAATCGATTTCCTAAATTACCATCTTTATGACTAACAGCATGGTTTCTAAGTCCATTATCAGCTATGAAATATTTAGAGTTTTGTTTTAAATATCCTTTACCTCTAATATCATATGGCTTAGCTTCATAAAATAGATAAGCATCTTGTAATAATTCTAGATACCTATTTACTGTATGATTAGATATTGATAATTTTTCTTGTTTTAACATATTTGATATTTTTGTAGGATTTACTAATTGACCCACATTATCAGCTAAAAATGCAACCACTCTCTTTAAAACTAACGTATCTTTCACTGATCCTCTTATTGCTATATCGTTTAATAATATCGAATCATAAATTCCTGATAAAATAGTTGTCTTTATGGCTTCAGGTGACAATACAACTCCTGGGAATCCTCCATATTTTTCATAATCTTTATACGCAGAATCTACAATTCTAGAATTAATGTCAATGTTATTTATTTCTAAATACTCTCTAAATGAAAATGGATATATTTCTATTTCTACATATCTTCCACTAAGTAAGGTAGCTAATTCACCCGATAACAGTTTTGCGTTTGATCCAGTTATTACTATATCTATATCAAAACTAACTCTTAAACCATTAATTACTTTTTGCCAACCATCAACAAATTGAACTTCGTCTATTAATAAATATACTTTTTTTCCGTTATTTGGTAACAACTCTTTTAGAATCTCTGAGAATTCTTCAGAACTTTTTATATGTTGATACTCAAATGCTTCTAGATTTATATAAATTACATTTTCTTTATTTATTCCTTGTTCATATAAATAATTACTATATTGTTTTAATAAGACCGATTTCCCTGAACGCCTAACTCCAGTGATAACTTTTATAAAATCTGTATCTTTGAACGAAATTAGTTTACTTAAATAATTATCTCTTATATACATTTTTTCTCCTTTCGTTAATTTGATTATCATATTACCATTATCATACCATATTTCTTCATTAATTGGAAGTAGACTTCCAACTTTTATCTTTTTTACCTTAAATTGGAAGTTCACTTCCTACTTTTATCTTTTTTACCTTAAATTGGAAGTTTACTTCCTACTTTTATCTTTTTTACCTGTAATTGGAAGTAGACTTCCAACTTTCTTTTCTCCTTATTCCTTTTCTTCAGATTTTTATTTTTACAATCACTTTATTTTCTGATAAACTATAATTGTATATTAATAAAACACTTACATTTATGTAAATAAGAGGAGATTACAATGGGAAAATTCAATAAAAAAGTTGTTTCAATAGCTTCAATCGCCGCAACATTACCTGCCCTAATCGGTAGCTATGCAGGATATCAAAAATTACGTTATAAGCGTAGTGCAAAAGCTGGTCTAATCGAGTTATACCTTGGTAATAAATATAAGAAACTAAGAGATATCGATGAAACTAAACGATTAGAAAAACAAAAAGAAGATAAAATCGAAGAAACTGTAAATGTATATGAATTTGATACTAAGTCTAAATTCTATACTAGAATCGTTTCTGATAGACAGGTATGGCATTTAAATAGTGTAAATAGTTCTAACTCAACTATTTTCTATATCCATGGTGGTTCTTACGTTCATGAGTTCGTAGATATTCAATGGGAGATGGCTGATAAAATTGCTCAAGAAACTGATGCTGAGGTTATTATTCCTGATTACGGCCTAGCTCCACTATATACTTATAAAGATAGCTATGAACTACTAACAAAATTATATACAGACTATATTGTTAAAAATCCAGATAAAGATGTCTATATTATGGGTGATAGTGCTGGTGGTGGCTTAGCTCTAGGTTTAGTTCAAGATTTTGTTCAAAATAATATTAAACTACCTAAAGGTCTTATTTTACTAAGTCCATGGGTCGATTTAACTATGTCGAATCCTGATATTAAACAATATATCAAAAAAGATCCTCTACTACACGTAGATACTTTACTAGCTGATGCTAAAGCTTGGGCTGATGATGCAGATTTATCTGATTGGAAGGTTTCTCCATTATACGGTGAGATGAAGAATTTACCAGAGGTATTATTATTCTCAGGAACTCGTGAATTATTATATCCTGATATAGCATTATTAGCTGAAAAACTTCGTGAAGCAAATGTTAAGACTGAATTCGAAATCGGTAAAAACTTAAACCACGTATACCCTGCTTTCCCAATCCCTGAAGCAACTAAGGCTATTTCTAAAATAGTAGAGTTTGTGAAGAATAAATAATTAATATTGATTATAAAAAAGATGTACTCAAAATTATGATTAAATAATCTATTTTTTGGGTACATCTTTATTTAATATTTTTCTCTACATTTCAAACTATTGTTTAGATTTATATTATAAAAAATTTCATGAATTAATATCGCATATTTTCTACTTATACTTAATAGTTTCTTCTGCTATAGCATTCGTTAATAATTGTGAAAAATTAATATTATATTTTACTGCAACATCATTTGCCCATTTAGGAATAGACAATGTTTTTTTTATTAACGTACTACTATCTAAATATTCTCTCAAATCCACAACAACCATTGATACAAAGGATTTATTAAGAACATAATAATCCTTCATTTCAGGATCATCTTTAAAAGGAAAATCATCTTCTATTGACAACTCATTTATATTACTTGACTTAGGTAATCTTTCTCCATCTTCCAAATAATCACTAAGAGCTAATCCTAAATAATCCGATGCCATACTCATTGATTCTGCTATACCAGTCCCCTGTGTCCCACTTCCTTCTAAATCTGGAAAATATACATTATAAATTTCTTTCTCTTCATTTTCTTTATTAAAATAGAAAATAGCTGGATAACTTACTAACATCATATCACCTCATTAATTCGGAGCTGGATTATAATAATCCAGCATCCTTTAATATTCCCTTCTCTGTGAATTTATTCAATTCACCTTTTGGGATAATGATTGGTCTTTTCTGTCCAGGTTTATTCATTTTTATATGAGATCCCTTTCCGCCTTTACATAAAGTAAAACCGTACTTTTTCAACAGTTTAACCATCTCTTCTTGTGTCATCGGCATAATATTAACCTCCTGACACTTTAACTATACTACGTATTTATACGTATGTCAATAATATTACTTTTATTTCTCAAAATATATTCTGCATTATTGAATATTCTCAATTATCTACTCTTCTAACTACCTAAATCCAGCTCTATCCCTCAATGTTCACTTTTTCAACCATGAAAGTCCAGTTTTACTCCCCAATGTCCACTTTTCTATCTACGAATGTCCTGTTATATTTCCCAATGTCCACTTTTTTAACCTTGAAAGTCCAGTTTCTTTTCCAAATATCCACTCTTTCATCTATTAAAATCTAATTTTCTCAACTAATTACCACTCTATTTGAATTTAATTTAATTACCAAATACAACAAAAACTCGAAACAAAGATTTTTCCTTGCTTCGAGTTCGTTTTTTATTTTCGTTATTATCGTTTTGCGATTTCTTCTAATAACATTTTGTTGATCATTTGTGGGTTGGCTTGTCCTTTTGAGGCTTTCATGATTTGACCTACTAAGAAACCAATCGCACGGTCACGACCGTTTTTGTAGTCTTCGATAGATTTTGGATTATTATCTAATGCTTCGTTAACCCAAGCTAATAATTGTCCGCTATCTGATACTTGTACAAGACCTTTTTCTTTAACGATTTGTGCAGCATCTCCACCGTGTTCGATAAGCTCTGCGAATACTTTTTTAGCAATTTTACTTGAGATTGTTCCATCAGTGATTAATTTAATCATTCCTGCTAAACCTTCTGCAGTTAAAGCTGTATCTTTAAGTTCTTGTTGAACTTTGTTTAAGTATGCATTCACATCTACCATTAAGTAGTTAGAAGCTAGTTTTGGATCTGCTCCTAAAGCAACCGTTTGTTCGAACATGTCTGACATTTCTTTAGTTAATGTAAGAACGTGAGCATCGTAAGCTGGTAATCCAAGTTCTTCTTGGTATCTTCTTTGACGAGCATCTGGAAGTTCTGGAATAG
>ERZ772999.2444-NODE-2444-length-10030-cov-11.694236_pt1 | contig 10030 bp, 11 predicted proteins | sample MGYA00511467_ERZ772999 | MGnify/ENA primary metagenome ERZ772999 (study PRJEB29015, sample SAMEA2738064) | human oral metagenome | biome: human oral; feature: human-associated habitat; material: saliva | place: China | collected 2218 ...
GGAAGACCTATACCATGAGTCAGGTCATTTCCAAAGTCAATAAACCAACTCTGGTCATTGCTCATAACAAGACTCTTGCTGGTCAGCTCTATGGAGAATTTAAGGAATTTTTCCCTGAAAATGCAGTCGAGTACTTCGTATCTTACTACGATTATTACCAACCAGAGGCCTATGTCCCTTCTAGCGATACCTACATTGAGAAGGATAGTTCCGTCAATGACGAGATTGATAAGCTTCGCCACTCAGCGACTTCAGCCCTTTTGGAGCGTAATGACGTCATTGTCGTGGCTTCAGTCTCTTGTATCTATGGTTTGGGTTCGCCAAAGGAATATTCTGATAGTGTTGTTAGTCTTCGTCCAGGTCTGGAGATTTCTCGTGATAAACTCTTGAATGACTTGGTTGATATCCAGTTTGAACGCAATGATATTGATTTCCAACGGGGAAGATTTCGCGTTCGTGGGGATGTGGTGGAGATTTTCCCAGCTTCCCGTGATGAACACGCTTTTCGAGTAGAGTTTTTCGGGGATGAGATTGACCGTATCCGTGAAGTAGAGGCTTTGACAGGTCAGGTATTGGGAGAAGTGGATCATTTGGCGATTTTCCCTGCCACTCACTTTTTGACCAATGATGACCACATGGAAGTTGCCATTGCCAAGATTCAGGCGGAGTTGGAGGAGCAGTTAGCTGTCTTTGAAAAGGAGGGCAAACTGTTAGAAGCACAACGCTTGAAACAACGGACAGAGTATGATATTGAAATGCTTCGCGAGATGGGTTATACGAATGGTGTTGAGAACTACTCTCGTCACATGGATGGACGGAGCGAAGGAGAGCCTCCTTATACATTGCTCGATTTCTTCCCAGATGATTTCTTGATTATGATTGACGAGAGCCACATGACCATGGGGCAGATTAAGGGGATGTATAATGGAGACCGTTCTCGTAAGGAAATGCTAGTAAATTATGGTTTCCGCTTGCCGTCTGCCTTGGACAATCGTCCCCTTCGTCGGGAGGAGTTTGAAAGTCATGTGCATCAGATTGTTTATGTTTCAGCGACACCAGGTGACTATGAAAATGAACAGACCGAGACTGTAATTGAGCAAATCATTCGTCCGACTGGGCTTTTAGACCCAGAGGTGGAAGTGCGTCCAACAATGGGACAGATTGATGACCTCTTAGGCGAAATCAATGCCCGTGTTGAGAAGAATGAACGGACCTTTATCACAACCTTGACCAAGAAAATGGCAGAGGACTTAACCGACTACTTCAAAGAAATGGGCATCAAGGTCAAGTATATGCACTCAGATATCAAGACTTTAGAGCGGACAGAGATTATTCGTGACCTGCGCTTGGGTGTTTTTGATGTCTTGGTCGGAATCAATCTCCTCCGTGAAGGGATTGACGTTCCTGAAGTAAGCTTGGTTGCCATTCTCGATGCTGACAAGGAAGGTTTCCTACGTAACGAACGTGGCTTAATCCAGACTATTGGACGTGCTGCCCGTAATAGCGAAGGCCATGTTATCATGTATGCGGACACGATGACTCAATCTATGCAACGAGCTATAGATGAAACGGCTCGTCGTCGCAAAATCCAGATGGCTTATAATGAAGAACATGGTATTGTACCACAGACAATCAAGAAAGAAATCCGTGACCTAATCGCTGTAACTAAGGCAGTTGCTAAGGAAGAGGACAAGGAAGTCGATATCAATAGCCTTAACAAACAAGAACGCAAAGAACTCGTCAAGAAACTGGAAAAACAAATGCAAGAAGCCGTCGAAGTGCTTGACTTTGAACTTGCTGCCCAGATTCGGGATATGATGCTGGAAGTCAAGGCGTTGGGGTAGTGAAGGAGAAAAATAAATGGATCTTACTATCAAGCAGATGGAAACTCCTGAAGAGATAGAAGGTAAGTCCCTCGTTCATTGGCAGACGTGGAGAGAGGCTTATGACGACCTTTTACCTGCAGAATTTCAGGAGACAATGACATTAGAAAGATGTCGATTCTTTAGTCAAAAATATCCAGAAAATACATTGATTGCGATGGATGGCATGAAGGTAGTTGGTTTTATCAGTTATGGAAACTTTCGTGATGTGGCTATTCAAGCTGGCGAAATTATTGTCTTATATGTTTTAAAAGACTATTATGGAAAAGGTATTGCTCAGAAGTTAATGAAGGAAGCTCTGACGACTCTTGAACAGTTCTCTGAAATATTCTTATGGGTATTAAAAGAGAATAAGCGAGCCATTGCTTTTTATCAAAAAATGGGTTTTACTCTTGATGGTCAAGAAAAAATACTTGAACTCGGAAAACCGATCACTGAAATTAGAATGGTATATAAGAAATCATCAGAATTTGAGAGTTAAATGCAAGGACAGTTGTGATTTGTTTTCAGATTGCAAAATCAACAAATGATTACGTTTTAGAAAATATTTTTAAATAGAGAGAAGTTATTATGAAAGTAAAAGAGGCAAATTATAAGAAATCATCTGGCTTAGATTCAGTATGTTTTTGGTTACAAGGGCATCGATTTGTCAAATTTATGCTTGATATTTTCTTTTATATCATCTTGTTCCTAGTTATAGAATTCACAACTTCACAGAACAAAAGCATTCCAGCTGATTTTCGGTACAGAGAACTCTTGTTTCCATTGCAATTGAATCTTTTCATCTTGGGTAATAGGCTTTATGCTCTCTTTTTGTCAGTGAAAACGGAAAAAGAAAGGACTCTTAAAAAATTCTGTGAACCCTTTATTTATATCAATGTCCTTAGCTTCATTTTTCAACTGATTGGCGTGAGAAAAAGAGGAAGAGTTGTTCTTTCACCTTTGTTTTCATTGGAGTCATCCTATATCTGGTTTCCTATTGTCGTCTACCTTCTGGTCTTGATGTTAACTTTGGCAATCTTCTTTCTCTCTAAAGCTTCAAAAAAAAGGAGTAGATGAAAATGAAGATGAGTAGACAAATGAAGTACAAGACAAAAGAAAAGCCTTCTTGGACTAAGATGATTTATCTTTGGATGGAAAGGCACCGAAGGATTGGTCAACTCCTGGATACGAGTGTGTTATTCGGATCTTTGTTTGTATCATTTCTTGCTGCCTCTTTCATTGGTTCTCCATTCCCAAACTTAAACTATCTTTCTCCCTTAAGCTTTAATCTTTTCCTTCTGCTCTTATCAACCTATTTCCTTGTCTTTCGTTTTAGTAGTGATAAACTTCAGAAATGGCGTTACTTTTCATGGGGATTTATTGGGTTCAATGGTCTTCTTTTTCCCTTTCATCTCTTGGTGGGTCTGAATTGGCTAGGACGTCGTAAGTCAACGAATTTCCCCCCTATAATTTCTATGGATCCGGCCTATGTCTGGGCTCCTATTGTAAGTTATCTCTTTTTCTTTTTCTTAGGGCTGGGCATTCTGCTTTTGGTTATACGGATAGAAAAGAGAAGAAGGAGGCGTAAATGGAACGAAAGATTAAGAAACCAAAGAAGATCAAACAGCAGAAGATCAAAATGAGAAAAATTCATAAAAAGGATTCTTTGATAGCTCACGTCCAATTGTGGATGGAAAGGCATCCAAAGCTTGCTTCTTTTATGGATGGTGGCATAATATTATTTTCTATTTTTGGTATCATGTATGTGTTGTTCGGGACGTCACTTATCCCAAAACCATATCAGGAAATGTCCTATGTCTTGCCAATTATTATGAATTTTGTCTTTTTGGTACACACACTCTATCAAGGTATTTTTAGAGATGGTTTTAGCAATAAGGCTTCAGTACAAGGATTTTTAGAAACTTTTCTATTCATAAACGGACCTATTTTTCTCCTCCACTTACTTGTTGGGGTGAAAGGGAGAAATGTTAAAAAATTCCTTCCCTATTATTTATCGATTATCGCTACATCTGGCTTCCAATTACTACCTATCTAATCTTTTTCATCATTCCAGCGATATTGATGGTGATTTTGAAATATAAGGACAAAAAGAGGAAAAATCATGACAAAAGAAAATCTAACTAAGTTAATTTCGTTTAAGACACTTTATTTGGCTTTGCTAGCTTTTGTGATCCTTCATTTGATCTTGTTGGTTTTTGGTCTATCTTTTACGCCAGTTTTGTGGAATAGTTGGTTTTTCATTCTTTGTTTGACTTTCTTAATCCATCCATGGAGAATCTTTTATAAAACAAGAGATTTTCAATGGTATCACCTTATTTTTCAAATATTTAGTGGATTGGTGACATTTTACCTTTGGTTTGCAGCATTCTTTGTTTTATCAGTTATCTCAGATCCAGCCGTCCCTATCAATATAGACTATCGCATAGAAGATGAGGAAATTATCATTGCTAGAGGTTTTTTGGCCCGTACTACTTATGAACATCATGAATTGATCAATCCCTTTATCATGAAAGCAGAAGTAAAATACAACGAAGATACATTTTAATAACTTAGAAAGCGAGCAAATCTATGTCCCGTGCCCAAGCAACCATTTTAACCAACATCTGTCTGATTGAAGACCTCGAAACCCAGCGCGTGGTGATGCAGTATCGTTCACCCGAAAACAATCGCTGGTCTGGCTATGCCTTTCCAGGAGGTCATGTTGAGAATGGCGAGGCTTTTGCCGAGTCTGTCATTCGTGAGATTTATGAAGAAACTGGTTTGACCATTCAAAATCCCCAACTGGTCGGTATTAAAAATTGGCCCTTAGATACAGGTGGGCGCTACATCGTTGTTTGCTATAAAGCGACAGAGTTTACTGGAAATCTCCAATCTTCAGAAGAAGGAGAAGTATGTTGGGTGCAAAAAGACCAGATTCCAAATTTGGAACTGGCCTATGATATGTTGACTTTGATGGAAATGATGGAAGCACTTGACAAGTCTGAGTTCTTCTATCGCCACCGTACAGAGGACGGCTGGGAGAAAGAAATCTTCTAGTCTTTTACCAAATAACCCAACTGATCCAAGGCCTCCTCGATATAGTGGAGGTCTTGTTGTGTCTCGGCTTCAACAAGGTGGTAATGGATGCCGTCTGTCAATTCAGAAAGGGGTCTAAAGTCTGAATTCTCGACTTGTTCGAGAAAATGCTGGACATCTCGTCGGCAGGTGAGTTTGAGTAGGGTTTCAATTTCTCCATAAACGGGATGATCGATTAAGATATTTTGAACGCGTCCGCCATTGTCTACAATAGCTAGTAGTTCCTGACCGATTTCTTCCAGTTCATGTTTCACTTTAAAGAGTTTGTGCACGTAGGGGCTGGCATCATTTTCTTTGTAGATATAGCCACGATTGGTGGATAGGATAGGAGCTCCATCTGCTCGGAGAATAGCGATGTCCTGTACAATGACCTGGCGCGTAACATGGAAGTGTTCAGCCAAGGTTTGACCATTGAGAGCTTTTGGCGCCTCTTTTAACAGTTTGAGAAGAGCTTGTTTGCGATCCTTTGTCATAGTTTTTCCTTTTAGCGACGTTTTCGAAGCACTTTATAGACAGCTAGTGCTAATGTATAGTCTACCATACTATGGACGATTGTGCCAAAACCAACTAGGACAAAGAGAACATAAAACATATTTTCAACATTTGTCCCTGAAGTAGCATAGAAGATAATACAAGCTATTACTTCAGCGATAGCATGAACAACACCCAAAACAAAGTTAAAAATCCAAGATGTCTTTGGTTTATCCAAGGTTTCAGGGAATTTCTTTAAGTACAAAGCTCCCAAAGTACCAAAAACAATGTGAGAGAAGGCACGAAGTACAATAACAGGAGGATAGCCAGCCATCAGGAAACCAAGACTAGAAGCAATAATCACAAAAGCAGCCATCAAAGGAGAAAGAAACATGGCGATAAAGATGGGGATATGACTTCCCAAGGTGTAAGAAGCCGGTGGGATAACGATTTTAAAAGGCATAATGATTGGAATCAAAATCGCTATTGCAGTGAGTAGGGCAGTCATAGTCATAAACTGCGTTTTTTTCCGTATATCCATAAGAACCTCCATTTATCTGTATATACACAAGTATAGTACAATAAATCACCAATCAAGTCAAGAAGTATTATTGATTTTTCAGGAAAATTTGGTTAAAATGTGGTAAAGAATAATAGGAACTGAGGAGAAATTGTGATGATACTTTTTGTTTACCTAATCGTGGTAATCGTGATGATGTCAAAACAGAAAAGTGAAGGGAAAGTAGTCTCAGGTTGGACTCGCTTCCTAGTTTATAGTTTATTGGTCCTTTCGCTACTCTCTCTATTAGCAGGTGTTTTGGCTCTTTCACTTGTCTTTAATCCCTTAGTAGGATTTTACTATATGGAAGTTATAGGAATCATGTTAGAAATTGTTCATTTTGTCAATATGATGATTACTCTGGGTTTGATTTTATTGTCGGTAAGTATATACTTGGATAGTCAGAGAAACCAAGAACCAACTTCTCTTTCACATCACGTAGTGAGACTCGGTGTTCACATCCTTTTGATTATTCTCATGCTTTAAATATGAAAACTCCACCTTCAGTACGAAAGTGGAGTTGTTTTATTTTTTCAAGGTTTGTAAACGTGGGACAATTGCTACTGTGAGAACTGCAGAGATGACAAGCTCAGCAATTGAGTTGGTTGAAATAACAGTTGCAAGGAGTTTTTGGATATTGCCATCGAAGACATTTCCAAAAAGGAAGAAGATTCCCCCAAGTACAAAAACTGTATTTGTAAGTGAACCGAGAGCTCCGGCAATGATGAGACCCGTTCTGTTTTTCAATAGTTTATAAACTAAATAAGGTGTCAGACCGATCAAAATACGAGGTAGGATAGCTATCATTGCTGAATAGATGTTTCCGTTCGGTACGAATGGAGAGAAGAGGTAGCTAGTTGGAAGGATTGTAATCGTGTTAACCGTCAAGCTGAGTAGCCCCATCAAGAAACCGAGTGTAACACCAACTCGTGGGCCGTAAATAATACTTGCAATAATAACAGGAATATGCACGATAGTTGGTTTAATTGGGAATGGGAATAGATTAAATAAGAGTGAGCTCAGAAAGTGAATAACCAACATGGTCGCAAAAAAGATAGCAATCGGAGCAATATTAGAGCGTTTTTTCATTGAGTGTTTCCTTTATTCTTTCTAAAATAATATCCAGGTCTGCCAAAGCTCCCCTTCCGTAGTCACCACATGCAAGTAAGGATTCTTTCGGAGAGATGAGCTTGTAACCATATGTTTCTAAAGTTTTAAGGTTTGTCTGAGTTGCCGGATGGTCATACATCTTTGTATTCATGGCCGGAGCTAAGAGTTTAGGGATGTGTCTTGGTAGGGCAAGAGCGGTACTGGTCACCATATTATCCGCAAAACCGTGCGCAAGTTTGGCAATGGTATTAGCAGTAGCAGGGACAACGATAAAAAGGTCTGTTTCTTTTCCTCTTTCGATATGATTGACTTGATCAGGATAGGGTTCTTGCATGACATCAAGGTGAACTGGATTTTGTGAGAGCACCTGTAGTGTCAAAGGCTGGATAAACTCTCTTGCCGCCTCGGTCATTAAGACAGTGACATCATGGCCTTGTTTTTTCAAGGAACTGACGAGGTCAGCTGCTTTATAGGAGGCAATGGAACCTGTCACTGCGATCAGAATGTTTGCCATAGCTTTCCTTTCTATGAATCACATGCATGAATTTTCTCAAGGAGGAGGTTTGCAATTTCCTCTTTGGTTTGAACGGTTTGGAGTTGCTCTTTCTCAACAAAGATTGCATGATGCTGATTTGCTGAGATTTGAGTGAGGTCATTTGCAATGATTAAGTCTGCTTGGTTCTTGATAAGGCTTTTTCTAGCAATTTCTATGAGATAATCTTCAGAGACATCAACCAACAGTTTGAAACCAATCAAATGAATGGCAGGATTCCATTCTTTGACTAGAGAGATGATTTTGGGTGTTTTTTTTAGGAATAAAATCTGAACCTCGTCAGTTGAAGAAATCTTAGCTTGATGATTCTGCTTGTTTAAAAAATCTTCCAAATTAGAGCTAGCCTGAACCTCCTCAAGCCCCGTCATATAAACAGGTGTGTAGTCAGATACAGCCATTGAGTGAATCAAGACCTGATAATCTTGAACACGCTCTTTCATCTCTAAAAGAAGGTCTTTCGTATTTTTGATTTCTAGAATGGTTAGATGGGGATGAGGTTCTGGCTTAAGAGCACTAGGAGTCGTAATCATACAAACCTCATGGCCAGAAGCAAGTAGGGTTTCGGTGATGATTTTCCCCAAGCGACCTGTAGAATGGTTCGTGATAGAGCGGACACTATCGATGGCTTCACTCGTACCTCCTGATGTAACTAAAATTTTCATAGGACTATTGTACCAAAAAATAAAATAGAATCAAAAGAAAGCGTTTGTTATTTTATCTAATTTTCCAGCAAGATTATAGTTTTTGGCTATAAAAACTTATAAAAAGTAGAAAAGATGACTAAAATTGGCCTTAAAACTTGATGTTTATAAACTTTACTAAGTTTTTTGTATGTGAAAAAACTTTTTTTGTGTTATAATGAGTTATCATATTAGATGTTAGAGGAGTTTGCTATGAAAACAGATATTGAAATCGCACAGAGTATTGAGTTGAAGCCAATTGTGGATGTTGTGGAGAAACTTGGTATTTCTTACGATGATTTGGAATTGTACGGAAAGTACAAGGCTAAGCTTAGTTTTGATAAAATTCGTGCGGTTGAGAACAATCCAGTTGGTAAATTAATCTTGGTTACTGCTATTAACCCAACACCAGCGGGTGAAGGAAAGTCAACCATTACCATCGGTCTTGCAGATGCCTTAAACAAAATCGGCAAGAAAACCATGATTGCCATTCGCGAACCGTCACTTGGTCCAGTAATGGGGATTAAGGGTGGTGCTGCTGGTGGTGGTTATGCCCAAGTGTTGCCAATGGAAGACATCAACCTCCACTTTACTGGGGATATGCATGCCATTACAACTGCCAACAACGCCCTTTCTGCTTTAATTGACAATCACTTGCACCAAGGAAATGAGCTGGGAATTGACCAACGTCGTATTATTTGGAAGCGTGTTGTGGACTTGAACGATCGCGCTCTGCGCCATGTGACTGTTGGTCTTGGCGGTCCTCTAAATGGTATTCCACGTGAGGATGGTTTTGACATTACAGTTGCTTCTGAAATCATGGCGATTTTGTGCTTGGCGACGGACATCGAGGACTTGAAACGCCGTTTGGCGAATATCGTTATCGGCTATCGCTACGACCGTACCCCTGTTTCTGTAGGTGATTTGAAGGTTGAAGGTGCCTTGGCTTTGATCTTGAAAGATGCCATTAAACCGAACTTGGTTCAGACAATTTATGGTACACCTGCCTTTGTACATGGTGGTCCATTTGCAAATATCGCTCATGGATGTAACTCTGTTTTAGCAACAAGCACAGCCCTTCGCTTGGCTGATTATACTGTTACTGAAGCTGGTTTTGGTGCAGACCTTGGCGCTGAGAAATTCCTTGATATCAAGACACCAAACTTGCCAACTTCTCCAGATGCGGTAGTCATTGTTGCAACCCTCCGTGCCCTTAAGATGAATGGTGGGGTGGCTAAAGATGCTTTGACAGAAGAAAACGTTGAAGCGGTTCGTGCAGGTTTTGCCAACTTGAAACGCCACGTTGAGAACATCCGTAAATTTGGAGTGCCTGCAGTCGTCGCTATTAACGAATTTGTTTCTGATACAGAAGCTGAAATCGCAGCCTTGAAAGAACTCTGTGCTTCTATTGATGTGCCAGTTGAACTAGCAAGTGTCTGGGCCAATGGCGCGGAAGGTGGAGTAGCGCTTGCCGAAACGGTTGTTCAGACTATTGCTGAAAATCCATCCAACTATACTCGCCTTTATGACAACGACCTTTCTGTCCAAGAAAAGATCGAAAAGATTGTTACTGAAATCTATCGCGGTACAAAAGTCAACTTTGAGAAGAAAGCTCAAACGCAAATTGCCCAAATCGTTCAGAATGGTTGGGACAAATTGCCAATCTGTATGGCGAAAACTCAATACAGTTTCTCAG
>ERZ772999.2456-NODE-2456-length-10001-cov-12.815403_pt1 | contig 10001 bp, 9 predicted proteins | sample MGYA00511467_ERZ772999 | MGnify/ENA primary metagenome ERZ772999 (study PRJEB29015, sample SAMEA2738064) | human oral metagenome | biome: human oral; feature: human-associated habitat; material: saliva | place: China | collected 2218 ...
AACAACTTGCACACGTCATTCCTTGTACATCAAAAACTTTCTGATCCATAACGCCGCCTTACATAAAACGCTTAAAGAGGTCCATAACCTCATCAATAACTTCTGTGTCACCCGACTGGATGCGATCAACTACGCAAGACTCCAGGTGATCCTGCATTACTTCTCTTGAGATGGCCTTAACCGCCGACTCAACTGCTGCAAGCTGAATAAGAACATCTCCGCAATAACGATCCTCATCAATCATTGTTTTAATGCCATTAAGCTGACCAATTGCGCGGTTAATACGGCGAGAAACCCCACTTTTTAGCTCGCTTGAACGAGGAGATGATTTATATTCACAGTGATGACAAGATTTTTTTACTGCGCTCTGTGTTTCCATATAGCCTCCTCCATATACCCTTTTGGGTTATTAATATCTGAAGGAATTATACCCCCTATGGGTATCTCTATACAGTACTTACAAATGCATCCCCTCTATTTGCCCAGTGATTCTCTGCCTGCTGTTGCAAAAAGAGATAAAAGCAAGCGATATCAATATCCATAGAAATTCTAAGAACAACGCATAACCACACAATAGAAACGCATCATTTGTATTAGAACTCAAAAATAATCCGACACCATCAACAATCCATGAAATGGGAATACACTTACAGATAGAAATCAAAGGGTTTGGAAATAAATAAAGTGGTATAACAGCTCCAGAAAGTATGGGGATACTTATTGATAATAAGTTTAGTACAGCAAATCCATCAGTAAACAATAGACCAATTACTGAAGAAAATACTCCAAATATAGCACCACCAAGAGAAGCAAGAATAAGGGATATACATAAAGGAAAAAGAAGAGCCAGTACATCAGCACCCGCAATATAAAGAACAATAACTGAAGTTAAAAGAGAACTCATAAAACAAATAACGGTAATTGTTATGTACCTAATTAAAAAGAATACTATTGCACGATTTTGAGAAATTAAATACATAAAAATTGTTTTTGCAAATCGATCTTGAACAATAATATTGGCCGAACATTGCATTGCAGAAAGCCATGACGATAAGGTTAAAATTCCTATAAGCAATGACATGCTTGAAGCAGAAAGCTGCATACCGAACAGAATAAAATATAGATATGAAAAAATAGGTTCAATAATAAATTGAATGAAAAAAGCTAAAATAGAGCCGTAACTAGATAAGGAAGTCAATGCTATACAAATAGCAGGATAAACATATGAAGTAATTCTTTTCATAATTATAAATAATCTCCATTCTTGCGAAGATTTGAAAAGGCTAATTTAATCAAAAACCACCCTAAAAAAGCATAGGCAATAGAAAAGATCAAACAAACAAACGAATACAAGAAAAAATCTTGTATGGTAACTGAGGTAATTAACTTCACTGCTGAAGTCAAAGGATGTAAGTATGCGATTATACGCATTGGTAATGGAAAACTTTCTATTGGTAAAACTATACCAGACCCTATCCATATACCAGTTAAAATAAGACTTTCAAATGATGAAGCATTTTTTGTTAAAACATATAAAGAAGACAAAACCAAAGCTGAAGAGGCGCATGCAACTGTTGAAAAAAACAGTGCCAATATCTCATTTATGGAAAGAGTAATAGGAACATCAAAAAATAAACTAAGAAGAATAGAACACGGTACCCCAAGAACTAAACCTAGTGTAGTTGCAGAAAAAATAATTGGATAAAAAATATTAGCAATTCCCTTCGGACTTACAAATAGATAGTCCAAAGTTTCCTGATAACGCTGATATCCAATAATACCCGTTGAAAGAATAGTAGAAGCCCATATAGTTGCGATAGATGAATAAACCCAAAATGAATGATTACTAGACCCCTGAATCATTGAAAAAATCTTAAACAAAGAGAAGCTAAAACATGATCCAAGAACACTTATTAAAAAGAATGGAGTCGTTAAAAACATACTCGTATGAAAGCGTAGCATCCGTAATTCTGAGCGCATATCAAAAATTGAATTAACACTATCTTTCATTATCTTTTCCCATTACAGCAAGGTACACCTCTTCGAGTGAGGCACGTCTTTCATTGACTTTCTTCCAACCAAAATCATCGACACATAAATCAAAAACCATTTTCTTATTTCCTGACACATCCACATAAATTGAATCAAACTTCTCAAGAACTTCAACTGATGCGATTCCAGAACATTCCTTTAAAATTTTAATTTTAGATTCATCAAGACAATCAGTTATAAACGTGTATACGCCCTCTATTTTTACTTTCTGTCTTAACTCCTCTAAGCTGCCCAGAAAAATACACTTTCCTTTTTTGAGAACAAGCACGCGATCAGCTAATAATTCAACCTCTCTCATGCTATGAGACGTAAGTAAAATACCACTAGGGATATGACGTAACTCAGCGATAAGCTGCCTGACATCTGCCGCATTATTTGGATCTAAACCAGATGTTGGCTCATCAAGAAGTATTAAACTATGAGCTGAAATTAAAGCTCTTGCAAGATGAAGCCTTTGTCTCATTCCCCTAGAAAAAGTTGATACATTTTGATTTGAAAATTCGACTAAATGTACTTGTTGAAGGGCATTTTTAATTCTTGATTCTTGCTCATCAAAAGGAACACCACTCACTTGCGCAAAATATCTTAAGTTATTAATAGCAGTAGCATGAAGATAAAACCCATTTTCTCCACCAAGAACTAAAGAAATATTCTTACAAGCCTTGCGAGGACATTTAAGGACGTCTACACCACATGCTTCTACTTCTCCGCAATCTGGGAGTAAAAGCGATGAAGCAATTTTTACTAAAGTGGTCTTTCCAGCGCCATTCGGTCCGAGTACACAAACTATTTCCCCTAAATGAACAGAAAACGACACATTATCTAAAACTATACGTTTCCCTTCTTTCATCCTGTATGATCTACTTACTTTTTTTACATTCAGAGGAAGTAAAATATCATGGTCAAGATTTGATTCCCGCTGGATCATTTTTCATCTCCTCTCGGACCGTACTAAATTTATATTCTTCTTTGGTTTATCATAAATAACTTATCAATTAACAAAAAAGAGAGAAATCTACTTACTTCTCATCCTCATCTCCATCGTCTACCATGTCACTAATCCCCAATGTTTTTTGAGCTTCATCGAGATTTTCTAATGCGGTAACGGTTCTCAATTTTCTACTCATAACATTTGTTCTTGTAGTCAAAATGGTATCCAGAGCTTTTTCTGCTTTTTGCACTTGTGATCGAGCCTTTTCTAGCTGACCTTTATACGTCTCAAACTCTGTCTTAACTGCAGAGAGAACTTTTTGAATCTCGTCGGCGTGCTTCTGAATAGCAACTGACTGGAATCCCATTTGAAGACTGTTAAGAAGGGCAGCCATAGTGGAAGGTCCGCATACATTAACGCGATACTCTCTCTGTAGCTGCTCAAGAAGACCTGTCTGACTGACCACCTCTGCATAAAGTCCCTCAAAAGGAAGGAACAAAATAGCAAAGTTGGTTGTCTCTGGTGGAGCAATATACTTTGTAGAAATATCTTTTGCTTCAGCCTTAATACGGGTTTCCAAACCCTTTTTAGCAGCAGCAATAGCCTCTTCATTACCAGCATTGATTGCATCTACGAGATGCTCATACGTATCTCCAGGGAACTTAGAATCAATAGGAAGCCAAACGGTCTCCCCTGACTCTCCAGGCAACTTAACAGCAAACTCAACACGCTCAGTAGAACCAGAAACAGTAGCAACATTCTCTTCGTACTGCTCTGGAGAAAGAATGTCTCTTAGAATTGCGCCAAGCTGAATTTCTCCAACAATTCCGCGAGTCTTAACGCCAGAAAGAACCTTCTTTAAGTCTCCAACACCTTCCGCAAGACCACGCATTTCTCCCAAGCCTTGATGAACTTGCTCAAGTTGCGTAGATACGCGCTGGAACGATTGAGTCATACGCTCATCAAGCGTTTTCTGGAGCTTCTCGTCAACGGTCTGACGCATAAGCTCAAGCTTTGCTTCATTCTCTTTGCGCATATCACTAAGCTGCTTATCAACAGTCTCTCTAACCTTGCCAAGCTGCTCAGTTGAGGCCTTAGAAGTTGCCGTCATGTTCTCATCAACGCGGCGCTGAAAAGCATCAAAACGTGCATCAAGCTGAGCAATGCGCTGGTCAGTCTGCTTTGTCTGATCTTGCAGCGTAGTAGTGAGCTTCTGGCCAACTACCTCTCTTACCTGCTCAAGCTTTGTATCCATAAGCTGATACATGTTTGTCATGTTATCTGTAACACGACGCTCCAACTCTTGGGAGCTTCTTATAAGCTCTGCAGATGATGTTTGACTTTGCTCTTGTAGCGTCTTTACTTGCGAAAGCTTAGAGGATAGCGTGACAAGACCCGCGATAAGTAGAATAGAGACTGCAATTAAAACTAACAGCACAAGCAAATCCACAAGGCTCCCCTAACTCTTAAAACAACAAATAGACCTAACCGCCAGAGCAATGTAATGCTGAAGATTAACCAAAAATTCCGTAAATTGCTTCTGCAATGCTATTAGTAATGCTCTCTACAATATTCTCAAAAGGATTATCAGAATTAACGTCTTTATCTCCGTAAGGATTAGTAAAGTAATCCCAGAATTCCTGCCACCAATTTTGCTGACGATAATACCTATAGGAATCATCGTTTTCAGTACGATCCTGTTTATCATCAGTATCGTTTTTATTATTCTTGCTGTTCTTTTCTTTCTCTTTCATAGAAGAAAGCGTCTCATCAGAACCAAGCGTGACGTTGATGGTAAGGCGGTCTTCTCCACGCATGATTTCTACAGGAACTGTCTCTCCAATCTTGTGGGAGCGAACAGCAATGATAGCTGCATCAGCAGAAATTACACGCTCTCCACCAATGGAGATAATAACGTCACCCTTTTTAATACCAGCATCCTCTGCAGGACTATCATCAAGAAGGCCTGCCACATACGCACCATAATCTACCGAGAGGTCATTGCGCTTGGCTGCTCGAGGGGTTACGGTCTGCATAGAAAGACCAATATAGGCATGCTTAACCTGCTGGCCAGAAAGAATCTGATTTGCAATATCAATGGCGTAGTTAGCAGGAATTGCAAAGCCAATACCAGCAAACGACTGGGTGTCAGAAGAGTAGAGCGTACAAATACCCACGAGCTGACCATTGGAGTCAACCAGAGCACCACCGGAATTGCCTGGGTTAATAGCTGCATCAACCTGGATGAGGTTAGCATAAATAGTGGTTTCTCCGCCCTCTGTCTCAAGCATATCTCCACGAGAGAGCGCAGAAACAATACCTGCAGAAACAGAGTGATCAAGACCAAATGGACTGCCAACACTCATGACCCAACTACCAGGAGCCAGGTTATCGGAATTGCCAATCTCAATTGGAGTAAGGCTATCTCCCTTAAGGTCAGCATGAAGAACAGCCAAATCAGAGGTTGGATCTGTTCCTACAACAGTGCACTCATACTCTTTATCATTAACGGAGATAGAAAATGTATCCATACCCTCGATAACGTGGTAATTGGTAAGAATGTCTCCATTTGTGTTCAATACAACGCCAGAACCGGTTGAGCCTGATGAATCACTGGTAGCCTTAACGGACACAACCGAAGGCAAAACCTTAGAAGCTACCGTTTCTGCCGTCTTAGTATCAGTTGGTTCTGCAGCAGGACGAGACGTTGCTGCTTGAGAAATACTTGCCTGGCCAGATACTGCAGGAAGTTTAGAAATTCCCTCTCCCAAAGCAAGTGTAGGGACGCAAGCAACTGCAAAAGCAATTGCGCAAGCTGCTCTTTTTACGCTTGAGCTTTGAAGCTTAGACATAAACCCAGAAAGCTCAACTGGCGAGAAACCCTTATTTACAGCGGAATCTGTGGTTAAACCATGTACTTGGTTCTCCATAGACATCCTCCTTAACATCGCTCTGATGCAAACTGCCAACGCAGATAATTCTGCGTTAAACATCAATTTTTCAATATGTGTATTCTACCCGTTACACCGGACAAAAATTCGTCTCTCGTTGTGAGAACCACGCTTAAACGTTTTGTAAGCACATTATACGTACACAGATTGCAATAAAATCTTTCTGTACCTGCGATTATGCTCTAAACAGATAGCCTACGCCACGCACCGTCTCAAGATGAGCAGCTGCCTGAGGACCAATTTTTGAGCGAACACGCCTTACGTGAACGTCAACTGTTCTGGTGCCACCGCAGTACTCAAAGCCCCAAACGCGCTGCAAAAGAGCCTCACGAGAGTATGCACGAGACGGATGAGTTGCCAAGAATGACAGCAGCAGATACTCCATATACGTAAGATCAACGGGAGATTCATCGATGTAAACCTGGTACGTTGCCAGGTTAATCTTTATATTGTCAACAATAACCAAGTCTCTAGAAGTACTCTCGGTTCCTGGCCACAAAAGCAACGCGCACCTGAGGTTAAACTCCTGGATAGATGCAGAGGACAGGATAAAATCGCTTTTACCCTGAGCAGGAAGAACAAATTTAGAAAGATTATCAAGATCAGCAACAAACAAGCGAGCAATTCCACCATTTTGTGCAGAATAATTCTCAACCGTGCTAATAACATCTTGAGAAAGATCTTTTTGATCAAGAATAATCAGGTCAAAGGTATGACCAGAAGCCGCAGCCTGTGAAAATGAAGCAGCATTTGCAAGAGCAATGGAGACATCAATGGCATGCGAAAGTTCACGCATACGTTCATGTAAGCGTGTCGTTGCAGATACAAGAAGAATATTCTTGTGATGCATCGATTCCCCCTAGGATAAGCTTAATCTTATAAAGCATACCACAAGCTGCGAATAAAGAGCAGATATACCTCATTATCTGCATTTAGGGCGAGAAGATTTTCTCGCCCTAAATTATTTTGCATGCATACAGATTAGTTATAAAAAGTATGGGTTTTACGCAATAGCGCCAATAAACTCAGCTGTTCGAGGGTTCTGTGGATTGTTGAAGATGACATCAGGAGTTCCTTGCTCAACTACCACTCCCTCTTCCATAAAGACTACGCGGTCTGCCACATCTTTTGCAAAGCCCATCTCGTGAGTTACCACAATCATGGTCATGCCAGAGTTCTTTGCCAAGTCGCGCATGACGTCCAAAACACCGCGAACAAGCTCGGGGTCAAGCGCGGATGTAGGCTCGTCAAACAGAAGTACGTTTGGATGCATTGCCACAGCGCGTGCAATAGCCACTCGTTGCTGCTGTCCACCGGAAAGTGCGCCAGGCTTGAAGTCTGCTCTATCAGCGAGTCCAACCGCCTCAAGCTGCTTTAGAGCCTCCGCCTCTGCCTCTTCTTTTGACTTTCCAAGAACCTTAATCTGACCAATCATTACGTTTTCTTTGACGGTCAAATGACCAAACAGATTGAACTGCTGAAAAACCATTCCCACGTCTCTACGAAGGGCATTAACCTCGGCTTCATTAGTACCCGTAATCTCTTGGTCTTCGATAAGAATATGGCCTGCCGAAGGAGTCTCCAACAGATTGATACAACGGAGCATAGTAGATTTGCCAGAGCCGGAAGGACCAAGTACAACCACTACTTCACCTGGCCAAACAGTAAGGTTTACGTCACGCAAAACATGTGTGGTACCAAATGTCTTATTAAGGTGCTCAATACGAACAATAGGATGCTCGCCTGCTTCAAAAGCGTGGTTAGTAAGAGGATTATCGCGCTTGTATGCCTCTTGTGCAGCAACTTCAGCATCCAAGGCAGGATGTTCTATGTTTGATTTCTTTTTAAAAGAAAAGAACGACATTAGTTTTCCTCCTTGGAAAGAGCTTGGGTCTTACTTACTGCGGTGCTTGCTGTAGTGGTTAGTGCAGTGTTTGCTGTGGTGTTTGCTGCAGCGTTTACGGTTTTGCCTGTTTCTGACTGCTCCATGCGTTTCTCGATACTGCCAACCACCTTAATAAGTGGCAGCGTAATTGCCAAATAGAACAGAGCTGCTGTCATGTAGGGCGTCATGTTTCCCGTTGAGGTGGTGAGGTTTTTAGCAAACATCATCAACTCCATAACACCTACAGAAGAAAGCAGCGAAGTATCTTTATAGGACGTAATAAAGTCGCTGGTAAGAGGTGGGATTACTCGGCGGATAGTTTGAGGAATGATAATAAACGTCATGGTCTGGAAACGATTCATACCAAGAGAGCTTGCTGCCTCATACTGACCCTGTGGAATCGACTGAATGCCCGCACGGAAGATCTCTGAAAGATACGCAGAAGAGTTAATGGCAACCACAATAAAGCCAAGCAAATTAGTGTCCAAATTGATATTCAGCATAGGAAGGCCAAAGAACAGAATATAAATCTGCAGGAAAAATGGGGTTCCGCGCAACAGATTGATGTATACCACTGCAAGCGCGCGCAGGAGCGGATTTTTGGAAATCTTAAGCAGGGCAAATCCCATTCCCAGCACAATAGCCACGGGATAAGCGCAAATGACAATTGCCAGACAAACCAGCCATCCAGGGAACAGCATTACAACGGAAGAAACAATCAGCTGAGGCTTTAAGAACATGCCCAAGAAGTGATTGGAGTTCCATGCTTCAACCCAAGGCTGAGCGTCAAGCCAATTCACTATAGCCTGAACAGGCGTATTAGAAATAATGTTGATTTGAGGAGAAGAAGCAAGCTTTTGAGTTCCCTGCTCAGTGGTATAGGTTCCTTCAACAGTGTACGAGCCACCGTCAGCGGGAAACTTCATGCCAGAAATCTCTACGCGAATCAGCTTCTGAGCGTCCACCGGTGTTGCAAAAGAAATAACAACCTGGGTTCCTTGAACGCTTGCAGTTGCCTCGATCTTCTCGCGCGTAAGACCTGAAAGAACGGTCACCTTAGTGGTTGCATTCTGCAAATCAGAGCCCTCGGGAAGCTGCAACGTCAGCTGAGAGACCTGCTCGTCTTCAACTGTTCCCTCCCAGGTCAAACGGGTCTCTTTGCCGCCAATAACACCGTTGCCTTCCGTTTGGTTTGACTTAGCCGTTGCCTTGTTTGTGGTAAGAGCAAACGCGCTCTGAGCAGAAAACGTGCTTAGGGACATAAAGAACAATCCACTCAAAAGCAGTGTGGCGAAAAGAACTACAAGCAGTGAGGAGCACGCGCGGATATGCGAGCACTTTGACTCAGCCGAGTCATGAGCCGTACTTTGAGGCGCAGATTCAGCTTTGAAACTCGCAGATGACATGCACAAGGACAGTTGCTGTCCTGACATCGTTTTGTGCAAAAGTGCAATCACGTGATACTCCTTTAGAGCTTAGTTGCAATAAATCCTAATGAAAACAGTGAGTGCTTGAAGCCAAATCTGACTTCAAGCACTTTTGCTAATCTGGTGAAACTAGATGTTAGAGCCAAACCATTTGGTCTTGAGAGCAGTCATAGTTCCGTCCTTCTCCATGTCTGCAAGAACCTTGTTGATTGCCTCGGTCAGTGCAGGGTTGTCCTTGGAAACTACAATGCCGTACTGCTCACCTGTTGGAATCTCTTTTGCAATAGTCAGATCAGAATATGAAGTGCTAATCAGATTGGAAGCAACAGGCAAGTCAATGACCATAGCATCGTACAAACCGGTTTGGACTCCTGCCATTGCTGCAGCAACATCGTCTACAGAAACAATAGTTGCCTTTGGAAGGTTCTCCTTAGCCCAGTCCTCACCAGAAGTGCCTGTCTGAACAACAACCTTCTTAGAAGCGTCGTTGAGCGTCTGCTCGGTCTCGGTGCTGCCAGACTTAACAACCAAAGACTGATTGGAGTCAAGGTAAGAAGTAGTGAAGTCTACCTCCTGAGAGCGCTCGTCAGTGATGGTAATGCCTGCGATAGCAACGTCTGCTTTGCCACCCTGCTTAATAGTTGGAACAAGAGTGTCAAACTTCTGGTTTGGCAGGTACGTAACCGCAAGATTGAGTCTTTTTGCAATCTCGGTAATAAGATCAACGTCAAAACCAACAGGAGTGGTTGAGTTGC
>ERZ772999.2459-NODE-2459-length-9996-cov-6.869128_pt1 | contig 9996 bp, 9 predicted proteins | sample MGYA00511467_ERZ772999 | MGnify/ENA primary metagenome ERZ772999 (study PRJEB29015, sample SAMEA2738064) | human oral metagenome | biome: human oral; feature: human-associated habitat; material: saliva | place: China | collected 2218 ...
CTTCAATATAGTCCAAAGGATTAGAGATTTCATCTATTGCCTTATGGAAAGTTACTTCCATAGGAGCAGCTAATTCAACCAATTCTTTTGTAAGTTCTAAATCTATTTTGTTATCAGAAGTTAAAAAGCCAAAAACAACTCCCTTAACTCCTAATTCCTTAAAAACTTTGATATCCTCTTTCATAATTTCTATTTCTTCTTTAGAGTAGACAAAATTTCCACCTCTTGCTCTAATCATAGGAAAAATAGGAATATTTAATTTTTCTAAACAAACTTTAACAGTTCCATAAGAAGGAGTTGTTCCTCCAACTGCTAAATTTTCACAAAGTTCTATTCTATTTGCTCCATTATTTTGAGCTTCTAAAGATTTTTCAAAAGATTCAACACAAGCTTCTTTTATCATATTATCCTCCTATACTAAAAGTTTTAAAAGTGGTGCCCATACTAAAGTTAGAATTCCAGCAAATACTATTGATAAGGCACTCATAGAACCTTCTACTTCACCAATTTCCATAGCTTTTGAAGTTCCAACAGCATGGCTTGAAACTCCAATTCCAATACCAACAGCTACAGAGTGTTTCACTCTAAAAATCTTACTGATAAGAGGAGCTGTTACGTTACCAGCTATACCTGTAAGCATAATACTTACCACTGTTATTGCAGGAATTCCTCCAAGCATAGAGCTAACTTCGATCCCAAAAGGAGTAGTTATAGATTTAGGCATAAGAGAAAAAATTAATTTATCATCCATACCAAATAATTTTCCTAAAACGATAACAGATACTATACCAACAAAAGAACCTACAATTGCACCAGTCATAACAGGAACAAAGAATTTTTTGAATAGATCCCACTTCTTATATAGAGGGATAGCAAGGGCTACTGTAGCAGGACCCAATAGGAAAAGTATCATTCCTGCCCCCTTATAATAGTCATCAGTTGAAATATTAAAAACTTTTAATATGACAATAACTATAGTAGTCCCTATTAAAAAAGGATTACACAAAGGAGTTTGAGTTTTCTTAAACACCCATTTTCCAATTTCAAGGGCAAAATAACTTAAAATTAAACCAAAAAATAAATTACTAACAATTATCTCTTTCATTATTTTTTCTCTTTCCTTTCTTTAAGATCTATCATAAGTTGTACAACTTTCCCTGTTATACCCATAGTTAAAAATGTTGAAACTATTATAATTACTATAATTTTAAAAAGATCTTTTTCTAATAATTCATATGAATCTATGATTTTAACTGTAGGTGGCATAAAGAATATAGTCATATTCAGTAGCAGGAAGTTTCCAGCATTTTCAATTTTTTCTAATTTTAAAACTTTAAATTGTAACATTAAAAATAGCAGTAACAAAGATAGTATAGTTCCTGGTAAAGGAAGATGTAAAATCTTTGAAAGAAGTATTCCAACATAGTTAATTGTAAAAATTAACATAAACTCTCTAAGCATATAACCTCCAAAAAATAAAAATAAAATATATACAAATAGAAAGAGTGGAAACAAGTTCCACTCTAAAAAATTGTTTATTAGTCTCTTGGTTTCATTTGTGGGAAAAGAATTACGTCTCTTATAGATGGAGCACCTGTAAGTAACATTACAAGTCTGTCTATTCCAATTCCCATTCCACCTGTAGGTGGTAAACCATATTCAAGAGCTTCTACGAAACTTTCGTCTATTTCTGGTGTTGCTTCCTCATTACCACGTAATGCTTCTTCAACTTGAGCCTCAAATCTTCCTCTTTGGTCAGCAGGGTCATTTAATTCTGTGAAGGCATTAGCATATTCTCTTTTATTAATAAATAATTCAAATCTGTCTGTGAAATTTGGATTTTTTTCATTTCTCTTAGCAAGCGGAGATATTTCAACAGGGTGTCCATATACAAATGTTGGTTGAACTACTCTTTCTTCACATTTTTGTTCAAAAAATTCATTTATAACATGTCCAACACTATCCATATGGTCTGCCACTTCAACATGATGTTCTTTAGCTAATTTTTTAGCTTCTTCAAAAGTCATTTCTTGCCAGAAGTCAACTCCTGTAACATCTTTTATCATATCAACCATGTGTACTCTTTGGAAATTCTTTAAAGATAATTGAACACCATCATATTCAATATCAGTTGTTCCATTAACTTCTTGACATACTGATGAGATTATTCCTTCACATAGATCCATCATATCATTGAAGTTAGCATGAGATTGGTATAATTCTATCATAGTAAATTCAGGATTGTGTCTTGTAGAAATTCCTTCATTTCTAAAGTTTCTTCCTAATTCATAAACTCTTTCAAATCCTCCAACTATTAATTTCTTTAAGTATAGTTCAGGAGCTATTCTTAAGAATAGATCAAGATTTAAAGCATTGTGGTGAGTTACGAAAGGTTTAGCAGCAGCTCCTCCTAAGATTGGGTGCATTAAAGGAGTTTCAACTTCTAAGAATCCTCTGTCATCTAGATATTTTCTAACAGCTTTTATTATTTGAGTTCTTTTAATAAAAGTATCTCTTACATCTGGGTTCATTATTAAGTCAACATATCTTTTTCTATATCTGATTTCAACATCTGTTAATCCATGATACTTTTCAGGAAGAGATCTTACGTTTTTAGTAAGAAGGCTGATAGATTTTACTCTTAAAGTTAATTCTTCAGTATGAGTTACGAATAACTCTCCTTCAACACCTATAATATCTCCAACATTAAGCATTTTAACAATATGATCAAATTCGTTTTCACCTAATTCATCTTTTTTGATGTATATTTGAATTTTTCCAGATTGATCTTCTATATGAGCAAAGTAAACTTTTCCTTTACCTCTTAAAGACATTATTCTTCCTGCAGTTTTAAATTTTAAATTTTCTTCAGGCTTATGTTTTAATATATCTCCTATCATTATTTGCTTATCGTATTTACTACCAAAAGCCTTAATTCCATAGCTTTCCAACTCTTCAATTTTTTTCCATCTTTCAGCAATTAGAGGTTCTTTCTCTAATCTGTCAAAATATTTTTCCATACCTTGTATCCTCCTAAAAAGTTATTTTATTAAATTTGAAAGTGCTTCGCTTTTCTTTGCCCAAGAACTATTTGGAAATTCTTGTTTTAAAAGTCTTATATATTTTGTAACTTCAACTCTATTACCAAGCTTTGCATAAGAACTTGCTATATTATAATAGATTTCTGGTTTTTTGTCTTGTATTTTTTCACTAGAAAGTGATTTTTTTAAATTATCTATAGCAACTTTAGGGTTAGAGTTTAGATTTTTCATACCTTTTTCATAATAAGATTCAGTTGAAGTAGTCACTTTAGAGCTAGCAGAACCTACTGTAGAAGCTGTACTAGTTGTACCAGAAATTCCACCAACAACAGATCTAACTTTTTCTCTTGCATAGTCTACTATAGAAGTTTCATTTTCTGTTGTTTGAGTTTTAGTTTTATTTTTCTCTGTAGTTACAGTCCTATTATCTACTGGAGTAGATGGAGCTCTGTCTACAGGAGCTTTACTACTATTATTGTATTCATTTAAAGCATTTTTTAAATCTGAATTATTAGTATTATAAACTTCAGAAGGTATAAAAATGCTCTTATTTGCTAATTTTGCGGCTCTTAATATAGTTGCTTTTTCACTGTCAGAGTAAGAAGAAAAATCATTTTTTACCCCAGCTAAAGCTTCATTTATAAGAGAGTTATTTCTTATTTCATAAGCATATTTTAAGAATAGATAATTAACTTCTTTTGAATATCTTCCAGCAGGATATAGCATTTTATATAGAGTAACAGCATTTTCTACATCTTTATCTCTTTTTTCTGAATCTTGTAATATTAACTTATAAAGATCTTTTTCATCAAAATCATACTTAGATATAGCAGATACTGTAATTTTTCTATTTACACTTCCATTAACATAAGTTGATAAAACATATTGCCCTTGATACACAGTTCTAAAACTTACCTTTCCATTTGTAAGACTAACTTTTGGATTAGCATTTTTTGGAGAAGTTGAAAGTTTTATAGCTCTTTCATTATCAACAGGAAAAACTAAAGTTTCTCCTATAGGAACAGTATATTGATTTCTTATATTGTCATCTACTTTTTTTGCAGAAGTTCTTAAATTTGCTTTTATAATAGTTAGATAGTCGTTGACATTTTCATCATTAACATCTACAGATACAATTTTTTCTTCTTGTTGTGGTTTAGTTTCAACTGTCCCACCAGTTGTAGGAGTAGTAGTTCCACCTGTTTGTTGAGAACCAGCTATTTCAATTTCTCTGATAGATCCTCCACTGTTTTTGCCACCAACAGTGTCTAAATTATAACAACCTACAAAAACTACTGCCACTAAAGTTATAGCTAATTTTTTTAACATTTTTCTCTCCCTCCATTTAAACACGCTTTATAGCTATTTCAATCTTATTTATTTCATTGTGATTTATATCAAATAATGTATAAGAAAATTGAAATATTCCCTTCTCTTTATTATATGAATATTTTTCTCCTAATACAAGAAAATTTTGTTTGAAATTCCCAACTTCATAAAAAAAATTATTTTTTTCACCATTAAATTTTAAGTGTATATTTAAATTAGTTCCTGAATTTCTAATTAAAGATAACTCTTTGTTTTCTAATTTTATAGAATACTCATTCTCAGAATTTTCTAAAAAGAAATTGATATTTTCAATATCTTCTTTTAATTCTCCTTCAATTTCTCCTACTAATTCTTCAACACACTCTTCATTATAGCTATCTTTTGTCGTCAGAATAAAATTTCGTTTTATGATTCCAACCTCCTATTTATGATATTTTATATTATTAGATATTGCAAACCATCTATATATCTGTTCTAAAAGAATAAGTCTCATAAGTTGATGAGGAAAGGTAAAGTGTGAAAATTTTAATTTCATATCAACTGAATTTTTAAGTTCTTTATTTACCCCATTAGAGCCACCAATAATAAAATTTATACTACTTGTACCCTTATTTTTTAAGTCCTCAATATATTCAGACATATCTTCTGAGCTTAATTCTTTACCATTTAAATCTAAAAGAATATTGTAAGAATTAGTCTTTGAAAGCTGTTTTAATATATCATGACTTTCTTTGTCTATTGAAATATTCATATTATCTTCTTTATTATATTCTTTTAATTCAATAATATTGAGATTTGCAAAACTTGTCATTCTCTTTGAAAATTCAGCAATACCTTCATTAATATATTTATCTTTAATTTTTCCTATACAAATAATATTTATATTCAAGTTACCACCTTATTTTCTTTTAAAAAGTTTCTCTAAATCTAGTAAAGACATCTTTACGATTATAGGTCTTCCATGTGGACAAGTGTACTCTCCAACTTCATGAAGCTTTGCTACCATGGAATACATCTCTTCTATAGTTAATTTATGATTGGCTTTTATAGCACCCTTGCAAGACATAGATACTATAATATTTTCTCTGATATCCTTATCCTTATTTTTAGAAATATTATCTAAAATTTCTTTTATTATATTTTCATAACTATCTCTTAAATCCATAGTTGGAGTGGTTCTCAATAGAATTTCATTCTTTTCAAAATCATCTATATCAAAACCAAAACTTGAAAAGATTTCAGTGTTTTCAAGTGCTAGTTGCTTTTCTCTTGGATCTAGCTCAAATCTTATAGGAACTAAAAGATTCTGTTTAGTCATAGAGTGATTGTAGTATTCTTGCTTCAACTTTTCATATAGTATTCTTTCATGTATTATATGTTGGTCATATATTTCTAAAAGATTATTTCTTTCAACCAGGATGAAACTATCAAATACCTGTCCTATAACTCTAAAATCTATGTTTTTTAAACTTGAAAAATCATCAAATATTTTACCTCTACTAGTATCCTTAGTATCAAAAATATATTTGTCCTTTGTTTTTTCAGTTTCAACTTCTTTTTCTATTAAATCAAAGTCATTGTCTACTTTTTTGAAAGTCTCAATATTTTCTTTTATTTCATTAGAAGAAGTTTTGACTGTATTTTCAATATGAGAGATATTTGGCTTTTCAACTTTAATCTCACTATAATCCTTTTTTAAATAATCTTCTTTTTGAACAACAGATAATTGAGAGAAACTTTCTTTTTCATCTTTAAAATCATTTATATCTAAAAAATTATTGTTAGAATATTCTAATTTTTCTTCTTTTTCTTCAAAAGTTTCAACTTCTTCATCTTCAACTTCGATATGTGGTGAAATAAAATTCTCATCATCAGAGAAAAATCTTTCAATTTCACCTTTGACTAAATCATATATTTCAGATTGATTAGCAAATTTTACAATTTTTTTTGATGGATGAACATTGACATCGATTTCAGCTGGATCTATATCTAAGAAAATTAAAGCACTTGGATACTTTCCCTTCATTAGTTTTGTATGATAGGCAGCAATTACAGCTTCTTCAACTATCTTTGATTTTACAGAACGACCATTTATAAATACAAAGATAGAATCTTTATTAGCCTTAAATAAGTTAGCATTACCTAAGTAACCTAATGAAAATTTAGAGAAATTCTTTAAATAATTTTTTCCAAAGATTTCTAAAATAGCATTTTCTATACCATTTCCACTTGTTCTTATACTTTCCTTACCTTCAATATTTAAGATGAATTTAACATTAGGATTAGCTAGAGCCTCTCTTAAAAAGATATCCTTTATATTTAGATATTCAGTAGTATCCTTTCTCAAGAATTTTTTTCTTGCAGGAGTATTATAGAATAAATCTTTTATTTCTATCTGAGTACCTACATTTTTTTGTATATCTTTTAGATTTGTTACCTTACCACCTAAAACATTCATTTGAGTCCCATTAGGGGAATCTTCTGTTCTTGAAGATAGTATCATTTTAGAAACAGAGGCTATTGAAGATAGAGCTTCCCCTCTAAAACCATAAGTTCTTATATTAAATAGATCATCTTTTGTAGTAATTTTACTTGTTGCATGTCTTTCAATAGAAAGCAGTAAGTCCTCTTTTGACATTCCACAACCACTGTCACTTATGGAAATATCAAGACCACCATTCCACACTTCTAATTTTATTTCCTTACTTCCAGCATCTAGAGAGTTTTCAATTAACTCTTTAATCATACTAGTAGGATTTTCTACAACTTCACCAGCGGCTATTGCATTAGAAACACTCTCATCTAAAATTCTAATACGGTTCATTTCTACCTCCAGCATTAAATTTATTATTTTACAGTATAACATTGTGAATAAAGATTTACAAGGTAAAAATAATAAAATGGCAAAATAAAAAAAATATGCTATAATGTTAAATTGAGGTGAAATTATGAAAAAAATATTAGCATTATTGAGTTTATTAATTTTTATGGTGGCATGTTCCTCTTCTGATACGCCAGTAAAAGAGACAAAAGGAATGAGCACATCTAGAAGAACAAGTAGCAGTTCTTCAATAGGAAGTATAGGAAAATTTAAAGTAGATTCTGATACTTATGTATCACTTGGAAGAAATGAAAGAATACAATTTGTTGTAGTTCATTATACAGCAACAAATAATGAATATTCTATTAAAGAATTAATTTCAAACAGAGTAAGTGCACACTTTTTAGTTCTTGATGAAGATGATAACACAATCTATAATCTAGTTCCTTTAGATCAAAGAGCATGGCATGCTGGAGCAAGTTCATTTAGAGGAAGAACTAATCTAAATGATACATCTATCGGTATTGAAATTGTTAGTGATGGTATAGCAAGAGATCGTAGAAATGATCCTAATCGTTATCCACCTTATGATGCTTATCTTGAATATAAGCCAATACAAATAGAAAAAGTTGCTCAGATAATAAAATATGTTTCAGCTAGATACAATATTCCAGCAAGAAACATTGTTGCTCATTCTGATATCGCTCCAAGTAGAAAGAAAGATCCAGGAGCAAAATTCCCTTGGAAAGAATTATATGAAAAGTATGATATAGGAGCTTGGTACAATGAAAGTGATAAGCAAGCATTTATGAATGAAGAAAAATTCAATGCTACATCTATCAGTGATATCAAAGAAGAATTAAGAAAATATGGATATGAAATCAACAGAACTAATGAATGGGACAGAGACAGTAGAGACGTTGTCTATGCTTTCCAACTACATTTCAATCCTAAAAATGCAACAGGAAATATGGACTTAGAAACTTTTGCAATTTTAAAAGCATTGAACAAAAAATATCCTAACTAATGAGGTAGCTCTATGACTGAAAAAGAAATTGAATTATCTATGGATAAGGCTTTAAAAAAACTTCCTTTTGAAATAAAGAAGATAAAATTTGCTCTAGCTCTTGTTAAATTTTTTAAAAGGAAATAAAAGAATAAAAATCAAGAGGGACTTATATAAGTCCCTCTATTTCTCTAAATTTATATAGAATTATAGCAGATGCAACTGCAACATTTAATGATTCTGTATTTGAAAGTATAGGAATAATTGTTTTATAATCACTTATACTTACAAATTCATCACAAATTCCACGACCTTCATTTCCAAAAATCACAGCATTTTTCTCTTTTAATTTAATTTTATTGTATGGTAGAGCCTCTTTATCTAAGTAAGTGGCTATTACAGAGTAATTATTTTCTTTTAAAATTTTTATAATTTCTTGTTTTTCTAAGTAGAAAAGATTGACATTTAAGATAGAGCCCATAGTTGCTCTTATAACTTTTTCATTGTAAGCATCAACTGTCCCCTTAGTTAAAATTATATCTTTAAAGTTTGTAGCATCACAAAGTCTAATAATAGTTCCTAAATTACCTGGATCTGCTACATCATCTAAAATCACTAAATTATTTGATAAACAATTTAAGTCATTATTTTTTTTAGAATAGACAATGATTATTCCCTGTGAGTTTTCTTGTGAACTCAATTCTTGAAAAATCTTCTCATTCACTAGAATTTTTTTACATTCAAATCTATCTAATTTTTCCATATATAAATCTTTAACATCTTCTCTAATAACTATTATTTCAGGTACAGTACCATAATCTAAAAATTTATGTCCTTCTGCCAAAAATTGAGCTTCACTGTCTCTATATTTTTTTTGTTTTAATTTTTTTAAAAATTTTATTAATTTATTTTCTTTGCTCTCTATAATTTCCATAATATCATTCCTTTTTTTCAAAGATAATATTATTTTAACATTGAAAATAGAAAAGTACAACTAAGTCTAATTTTTTTATGTCTAATCTTTATTAAAAGATTTAAAAGGAAGTAATTATTATGAAATTTAATAGAAGATTAACATTTTCTGAGGAACTTGGAAATACAATCACACATGGAGTGATGGCGGCAGCAACTTTAGTGCTTTTACCTATAGGTAGTCTATGGGGTTACTTTCATGGTGGCTATGCTTCAGCAGTGGGAATAAGTATTTTCATAGCCTCATTGTTTTTAATGTTTTTGAGTTCAACTCTTTACCATTCTATGTATCACAATAGCAAGCATAAATCTATATTTAGGATTTTGGATCATATCTTTATATATGTTGCTATTGCTGGAAGTTATACACCAGTTGCCTTAGTTATAATAGGTGGTTGGAAGGGAATTTTAATTGTAGTTATTCAGTGGACTATAGTACTGGTTGGAATACTATATAAGTCATTGGCAACAAGAGCCATGCCAAAATTGAGTTTAACCTTGTATTTAGTTATGGGTTGGATAGCAATTTTCTTTTTTCCAACATTACTTAGAAGAGCAAATACAGTATTTTTAGTTTTAGTTGTGTTAGGTGGAGTGATGTATTCAATAGGTGCATATTTCTTTGCTCATGACTATAAAAAATACTATCATATGATATGGCATATATTTATAAATATTGCTGCTATTCTACATATAATAGGAATAGGATTTTTTCTATATAGAAAATGAAAAAAAGTAAAAAACAATTCGTTACTGAGTAAATTTCTTAACAATAAAAAATCAAGAATTCGCTGCAAATCAGGAAACTCACTTCGTTCAGACACTCC
>ERZ772999.2465-NODE-2465-length-9977-cov-3.546966_pt1 | contig 9977 bp, 5 predicted proteins | sample MGYA00511467_ERZ772999 | MGnify/ENA primary metagenome ERZ772999 (study PRJEB29015, sample SAMEA2738064) | human oral metagenome | biome: human oral; feature: human-associated habitat; material: saliva | place: China | collected 2218 ...
TGGCGGAAATAAAAGTTATTATTGATAATAATTTCGTCTGCGAAAAAGAAATTGTAAAAATCAGCAAAGGCGTTAGCGATATTTTTTGGTAGGGCGAGCAAAGTTTCTATTCCAAGTCCGTTTGCGCCTTTATAGCTAGATGGGCGGAGGTGGTTAAGGCGGCAAACTATTCTAAAAATAATATAATAGAGGCCAATACTGAATAAAATGATGAGAAGATTTTGGAAAAAGCGCTTCAAAGCACCAATTTCATTCGAGGTTTGTTTAGCCTTTTGTGGTAAATTCTTAAGAGAATTTTCGTTAGATTCAAGAATGATTTTAATAGTGTAAATGACTAGTAGACCAAGCAGAACGCCGAGGTAGGCTTGGTAAAGTGAGCTAACAAGTATGGTGAAAAGAATTGCGAGTAAAATCCAGGACTTGGAATGTTTAGTAGAGGTAATTTTCGAGAGTGCGTAAACTGCGAGAGTGGCACTGAAGAAGGCAAGGAGGTAGGAATCGGCGCAGTAAAGATACATATAAGTTTCCGTGAATTGAGGCGCGGTGGCGACGATGAGGCAAAGGAGAAAGAGATAGAGGCGATTTTTAAGATTGAATAATCTGCGAATTAGCATGAGCGCACCAGACATAAAGCCAAGAGCTAGTAAAATAATTAAAAGTTGATTGACAAAGCCGAAACGAAATTGATCTAGAAATTGAAGGCTGAAGCGGCCGAGTTGGAACTCCCATGGGCCAGCAATATGATGATAATTTTCAGATAAGGCATCAGGTGAAAGACCATGGCCGATGAAGAAATAAAAATTAGTGATAAGGCCGGCGATAAAAGTAGTGAGTAGGATTATTAGGTCAATGCGGTCAAATTTGTTTAGGAAATCACGAATGAATTTCTCGGGAGGTTTAATCATTAGTTCGATAGCCTTCTTAAAAATTAATATTCAGTTTAATGAGATTATATCTTAAGTTAAAATAAAAATCGAGAGATCGAATGATACCTTTTATGGTTTTCGTGTATAATAGAAATATATGAGGCCAGAAGATCAAAATGCCTGGGGTAATGCGATGCAGGAAAAAGCATCGCGACTTTCGGGTGCGAAAGCGATTGGTCAAACTTCAGAAAAAGAAGCGACAGAGACTGGTTCGGCGGCAGGCAGCATGGGAGTTGGTAATTCCCCATTCACTTCAGCTGTGCAAAATGCAAAAGAGGCAGAAGCTGGTAATGGATTTTTGAATAATGTGCAAGGAAAATCACTAGAGCAGGCAGCAACGGCGACGATGCCTGGCGGTAAGATGGTGGCGGGACAGGTGAAGAAATTCGGTCCGTTTGGTATAGTCTTAATAATTATGATGATTATGATGGGGGCGTTTGCTGGGGTGCAAAGTTTGGCGCCGTTTGCGTTAATTGCGAATGGACTAGACCAGTTCAATAATCTAAGAACTTCAATGAATAGGCGCAGTACATATTTTATGCGGTTTTCAATGGATCGAACACGAAATCATCCGATTACAAAACGAGCAAAGATTTTTGGTGCAGAGAAATTTAAGATTTCGAAAAGTCAGGCAAAGAAGCTAAGGAAGCAAAACGTATTTTATATTGATTCAGATGAGTTTAAGTGTCGATTTTTGGTGTATGAGGATGCCGATACTGGGAAAAAATATGCGATTGCGGCGAATGATGGTGATGTTGAAAAGTTGCCACATTCAGCAGAAATTGATCTAGATGGGAGCGGTAAAAAAGTTAAAATTGATTTTTCGGAGCGGGTGAAGCTAGATGATGCGCTGGCTGGTTCGGATAATTTTTCACGCTCGGTTGATGTGGGAACGAGGACGATGAAGGGTCATGTGGCGGGTTGGTTTGATGATTTGTCAGATAAATTACATGGTCGGATCGGGAGCTCAAGAAATAAATTTAAAGATGTTTCCGATACAGCTTCCGAGGAAGAGATTAGGAAAAAAGCACTACCTGGCGGAGGTGACCAGGGGATGGATGAGACGATTAAGAGAACTGGAAGTAATGATGCGGAAGAGCTACCCGATGAGCCTGATGGTAATGGCAAAAACGGAGAAAGGCCAAAACCGGTTGAAATGGAGGGGGATGATGATATTGGTAAAAATGCTTCGACGGATCAAATAAAAGCAGCCGTGGGGGCTAAGGTGAAGGCGGCGGTAGCGGCAATGGGGACCGGTGCTAGTGCGATTTGTGGTGCGATGAAGGCGTATTCGATGTTTGGGATGATGGTGGCTGGCGTAATGACGGCGAATATCCTAAACTATATCACCGGTTTTTTGGAGGCAGTGCAGAAGACTCAGATTGGCGATGGTGGTAAGACTGAACTTTCGTATTATATGACTGGGCTATCGAAAAAAGGTAAAACTTTAAATAAAGATGATAAAGTGGTGGCTGGTAAAGAAAATACTTCGTCGTTAGAGTCACCAGCTTGGAATCAATTTTTCTCTTCTGGTAATTTAACGATTAACCCTAATGATGAGGTGGCAAGAAAATTTAGTCGCGATGAAGCGCTTAACGTGGCTCTGGGTTGGGGGAGTGCTATTGGTGGTAGTATTGCAGCTTATCGAAATTGTGCGATTGCGCAAGCTGGGGCGGCTACAGTCGATACAGTAGTTTCGGTAGCGTTGGCTTTTTCAACTTTTGGGGTCGGCGCAATGATTAAAGAGGCTACGAAGCAGCTATTTAAGAGCGCTGTACTTAAGATGACTCAGAATGGAATCATGCTTGCGTTGGCATCACTTTTGCCATATTTTGCGCAGTGGATGGCAAAAGATTTAATTTCCAATATGGCAGGTGAAGATGCGGCGTATGCAATTAATTCGGGCTTTAATATATATTCTGGTCGTCAAATGCAGATGAGCTCAGGCCTTCCAGCAACAGAAGCGAAACTGATGGCGCATTGGCGGGAGCAACAAGAAGTGATTGCAGAGGAAGGTGCGCTGGAAAGAAGTTTGAAGTCACCGTTTGATCCGACTAGTAAATATACATTTGTTGGAAGCATTGCGAACTCGTTAATGCCAGTTGCGAGTACGTTTAATTCTCCGCTAACGACAGTGTCAAAAACGATGGACACTGTTGGTTCGGCGCTAGCTGGACTGATGCCGACAGCGCGAGCGGATGGAATGACGAAATTTGAAACTTCATTAAATAAAAATTGTCCAACACTAAGTAGTATCGGGCTGGTCGGGGATGCATTCTGTAATCCGTATTTTGTAACAGACTTTTCGACGATGGCCGAGGATCCGGCAGAAGTATTTAACAAGGTCGCTGAAAAAGATGCCAGGAACTTTGATTTTAATAGTGGTGACGATAACCCGAAAATTAAACCAGATTCGGAGCTTGGTAGATGGGTGGTGTCATGCGCCGTGCGAGACTCGCAATTTGGGCAGGTTGATGGTAATGTACTTAATGCAATTACTGGCTTAATGCATACTGGTAATTCAGCGCTAGATACTGCAGTTGAATCTGGCTTACAGCTAGTGCCATTCGTAGAAAATGGAGTAGATATAGCAAATGCAGCAAGAGAGTTATCGAATCTTTCTTGGGCTTCAGGTGAGAATTGCATTAAAGAAGAGTATAAGTACTACTCAAGGTATTCGGAGGATCAGCGGATGATGGAATCGGCGGGTATTATCGAAAAATCGGCAGTAGCAAAGTTGCTTGATGAATATGAAAGGAAGAACCCAATCGATAATTCATATGAAGGCACTATTGCTCGTTATTCTGGGTATACAAAAGAAGATGTGGTGGCGACATTAGAATCCGTTAGATACTTTGAATGGTTGGCAAATTATAAGCCAATGGATTACGGGCCAATGGAAGAAAAAGTTAATGACAATAGTTATTATTATGAATCGAAACAAAATGTGGCTGTAAAATATGAGAATTTAATTACTAGAAAGATTATTTATGATAATTTAAGAAATCGAACTCTCGTGATATGAAAAAGCACCTCAGATGAGGTGCTAATTTGGCCGGAGGGCTTTAGTTCGATTCGAAGAATCCAGGTTCGAACCCCGATTCGAATCTAGAACCCTTTAGTATATCCTTTTTTCCCTTTGCATTATCCAATAAACTGATTATTTCTGGTAATGCAGATATCACTTCGTACTGAATTAATATCTTCTCGTTATCGTAGTCGACCCTGATGTTTTTGGGGCCTTTCTTGAACTGAAAAAGCTTATCCTTGCCTCCGGACACATGCCCTACCGAGAATCCGTTTAATGTTAAAGCAAGCCAGGCATCTTTGTCCATTGATTGCAGGTAAGCGCCGCGTGTTATGATTGGATTACCGTCATTGTCGATACCGATCTGTACTTCTATACACTGATACTCATAATCATGATCTTTGGCATAGGCTTTTAGATCGAAAAAGTCCTTGTCAACCCAGTAGCTCTGAAAATTAAGATCTTTTATGCCATTATCAAGATCTTTTGTGTCAGTGCTCTCTTCGGTTTCGTTTGAAGCTAAAGAAGAAGCTGGGGATTGACTGCTGGACTCAGCTGAGTTTGATATTGTCGACTCAGAGTCAGTATTGTCATTAATTGTGCTCTTTGATGCTGTGCTTGTATCTGTGGGATTACTTATAGCTGTCGTTTTTTCTCCGCAACCAAATAATGTAACTGCGGTAAAAAGAATTAAGCCTAAAAAAACATACTTTTTCATAAAAATCCCTCCTTTTTAAAAGTACTACTGGTTGGTTACCTAAAGTTGATTATATTATAGCATAAAAACTATAATAATGCAATAGTAATACTGAAAAATATATCAAAAAGCAAGAATAATAAGGTGAGTGAGACACTAGCTATTAGCTATTAGTGAGAGCGGTGCGGACGGCGTTGAGGCGGGCAAGCACACGGTTTTGACCGAGAACGGAAAGTGTTTGATGGAGGGCCGGACTAAATGGCGCAAATGAAACTGCAAGCCGGATTAAGCTAAAGAACTCAGCTGGTTTTTTACCGGATTTTTGGAGGAGTTCGTTTAATTCGTTTTGAAGATTTTGTTCTGACCAATCTGAGACATCATTTAGGCGCTCAATTGTAAGCGTGAGAAGCGAGATGAGCTCGGATTCAGAGAGCTTTTTTAGGAACTTATTGTCTTTAATGAGATCAAGATTGATGATTGGATCGACAAAGAAATAGTCGGTCATGGTTTTTAGGTCGGAGAGGGTTTTAAGTCGGTCGTAGATGATAGAAAGGACTTGGATTTTATACTCATCAGGCTCAGAGCTAGCGCTAGTTGGCCAAAAGCCAGTGGTGCGAGCGTAGAGAGCTTCGATTCCCTGTTCGGTGGCGATTTTGCGAATCCACTGGCCATTATACCAGTAGATTTTAACCTCGTCGAAGCGGGCGCCGGAATTTTGGATGCGGTCAATAGAAAAAGCTGATATGAGCTCATCTTTATCGTAGATTTCCTGTTCGGTGCCATCATTCCAACCGAGGCAAGCGAGATAATTTAGCATAGCTTCCGGCAAAATACCATCGTCGCGATATTCAGTGACTGATTTAGCGCCATCGCGTTTTCCGAGTTTTTTGTTACCGGTTGGAGCGAGAATGTGGGGCAGGCTGAGGAAGAGCGGGCGGTCGATATTAAGGGCCTCATAGAGTGCGAGGTAATTAGGCATACTGGAAAGATACTCGACGCCACGAGCAATGTGCGTAACGCCCATCTCATTATCATCGATAATGTGAGCGAAATTATAAGTAGGCAGCCCGTCTTTTTTAATCAAAATGATATCGTCACAAACTTCTGGGCCGGTTTTTAGATCACCCATTACTTCGTCATGCCATTGATAGTCTTTTGGGATAGTTTTGAAACGAATCGGATGACCGAGGTCAAGCATGGCGAGATTTTCTGCTGGTGTCTTTGTTGCGGTCGTTGGGCGATGATTGCGGTAGAGATAAGGAACCTTGTTGGCTTGGTCTGCGGCACGGTACTGGTCGATTTGGTCACTCGGAGTAGGGTCAACATAGGCGCGGCCAGCTAAAATGAGTTTCTTTGCCCATTCTAAATAATGTGCTTTGCGCTCAGTTTGAAAATAAGGAGCGTTAGGGCCACCGACGATTGGACCTTCGTCCCATTCGAGCCCGAGCCAGTTTAGAGTGTCTTCGATTAGTTCGGTTGCGCCCTCGACGTAGCGAGCCTGATCGGTGTCCTCAATGCGCAAAATAAAAGTGCCATGATTTTGACGGGCGATAAGGTAAGGATAGATAGCACTACGGACGTTGCCGATGTGTATATAGCCGGTAGGGCTTGGTGCAAAACGAGTGATTGTATTTTTCATAGTTTAATTCCTAACTAAAATATATTATATAATAAAATAACCCTCTTTTAAAGGGATATTTTATTGTGTGAGTTTAGCACTAATTAAAGAGAGCTAACGATACTAATAATTTGTTTCTTGCTGAGGACGCCGGCATTTGCCGTAAGTTTATAGAAGATGCCATTATTTACCCAAGCGGCGTTACTGTGACTGATATAAATAGTGATGCCCTGCTCACGAACAGCATCGTAAGAATCGCCGTAAGCACCTTTGACATAGTTGGTGAGGAGAGCGGTTGAGTCCCAAGAGCTTTTTTCTTCAGCTAAGGTAAAGGTTTTACTATCAGGTCCAGTAAATTCGATGATGACGCTAGAGTTGTTTGTGTAAACGTCGCGAATGGCGAAATCGCGTGGCACGTAATTTGGATAAGAGGCTTCGACGCCGGTTTGTGCGGCAGCAACTTTAACGGAAAGATTAGGTAAATTAATTTTAACGAGTGCGGCAAGAGCGATGACACAGAGAGAGGAGGTAGCAAAAGCAAGTAGGACTCGGCCAGCCTTGTTCTTTTTGAAATGTTTGACGGTTTTTTCAGATTTTCTGAAATTGCGTCCAAGTTTTTTATCAGCATTCATTTCTGAACGCATAACGCGAGTAGCAATGCGTTCTTCTTGTAGATTTTTTGAATGGTGATTTTGTTCCATTTCAAAGAGCGCACGGTTGATTGCAGCGTCTTTTAGGGCGCGGGATGAAACTGCTTTTGCTAGCTGTTGCTGTGGCTTACGAGCGTCAAGGGCAGATTGATATGGATTCGGTGCTGGAGGTAAGATGGTTTGACTTGAATTGGAAATGCGAGGAGTTGTCGGCGCTGAAGTGATTTTTTGCGGTGCAAGATGAGAAATGCTTGGGCTAGCATAGGTGGTGATTTTATCATCACTAAAATTGCGGTTTTTGTGAAATTCGATTTGAGGAGATTTTTGGCTAGAAAACGATTTTGTTGAAGCGCTTTTATTAGCTATGATGGAAAATCGGTCCACATCGTCGGTGACGATGACTTTAGTTGGGCGCTTAACATAACGACGGTTTAAGGTGGAAGAGCGCTCTAGCCCCCTATGTGTGCTATGGCTAGTAATATGGACTTTGATTTCTTCCCTTTTGCTCATTTTTTACCTATTTAAACCTTAAAAACTTATGTCTATTATAAACTATAGCAGTATAAAAGCGCAAGAGGTTTAAACCTTAAAATAATGTTTATTTGTACTGATTTTAGTTTTAGCTGTTTAACTTAGTGTTTGCAAAAATTATAAGTTTTCTTTGACCAATTTAAACTCGGTGGCGGTAGTCTCAGTATTTGAATTAGGGGCTGTTTTAATAAAATAATAGAGATTTTTGTCATTAGGCGAGATTAGTGCATCAAAAGTGTTAACTGCGTTGTTGGTGGCGAGAGTGCGAACATTTGTGCCATCAAAATCCCAAACCAAGAATTTACCGGAGGCTTCATCGATGCGGTATAGAAGAGACTGATCGAGGAAACGAGCGTTTTCATCGCCATAATCGTACTCATACCAAAGTCCTAGTTCGGCGTCGAAGACAAGGGTTCTTGATCCTTCTTGAAGTGTAATGAATTCGCCGTTAGCGGAAACTTTTGTGTTGGTCGGTAGGATGCCAATTTTTTGATTAACTATTTGCTCCATTTCAAATTTAAGTCCGCCACCAGTTGGGAGGTTAGTGGATTTAAAAACGTTAAGCTGATGATCGATAGCGGTGAGAACATAGTATTCGCTGTTGTAGTGAGTTAAATTGAAAATTATATTAGCGGTGGATGGATGATCGATAGTGGCAACAATGGTAGTGTCTAGGTCACCAAAGCGGAATAATTTAAGCTGACTTTGGTTGTCGACTGGCGTAGTTGCATAGAAGAGCCAGGACTCGAGCAACTTAAATTGAGTGATGTTTTCTTCAATTAAAGTGGAGACGGTTTTGTTGTCAAGGTCAATGCGAACCAGTCGATTGGAGTTGATGGCGAGGAGGCGACTACCGGATTCATTCTCAAAGGTTAGATTGCTGAGATGGTTGTTGGTCTGGCTTAGATTGGTGGCATGCTTTAGGCTGAGATAATTTCCAGAAAGATTGATACTGTTTTTTGGCTCTCTGAGGTCAAATAAGATCCATTCTCCTCTATTAGTTTCCACTAGGACCTTCTCATTATTCTTGCTCCAAGTTAGACTAATAATTTTCTTCGCAGTGGTATCGTAATTTTGAAAAACATTATTTAAGGTAAGATTTTTGAAATTTGGCTCGCCGTTAAAATTTTCTGCAACTAGCCACTCATTGTCTTTATAGGAACCAAGTAAAGCAGTTGAGCGGTCAGGTGAGGCATGGAAAAAATCGAGTGAACTGAACGTTTTGATTGAGCGCTGCTTGCGATTTTGCTTAAAGAGACGAGGATATTCCAGACGCAATAACCAGCCTGGTGTAACCTGGACTGTTTTTTCCCAACGCTCGTAGCCAGTTTTTTCAATGGCAATTTTATGTTTTCCTTCGGATAGCATTTTTGAAAAATTAGAAAATTGAGATTCTTTTTTGCCGTCGATGAAAACAGTGGCGCCAGTAGGTTTAGTTCGAATTGAAACCAATCCGTTTTGCTCAACGATGAAATTAGAGTTAATTCGCCAGCCGTTTACTACCGCAGTGAGAATCATGACGATAGTAATGACGGCGGCAGCCATGAAGAAATCTGAGATAAGGATCTTTATGGCACGTTTTTTGCGAATTAAATCAATATCTTCCATGCTAGCGTCTTGAACCCCAAATAGTTTCAAAGAAAGTTTTTTCGTTGTCTGGCATTTTCTGATTGGTGCTATCTTGGGTGGAGTTTTGTTGCTTTAGGTTGAGGTCGTAGGCGGGGCTGATTTGTTCGCCAAAAATCAATAAGCGGTAACGAGAAGTGCCGAGTGGCCAACAAGTAATTAAAGTGAGGATTGGTTTATCGCCAGTATAGGCCAGAGCTGCAACATCGGATGGCTCTACGGTTTTACGATCATACATGCGGTAAGTGTAGCGAACTTTGTTGTAATCGATGTAGATTAAATCGCCGTTTACGAGGCGCTCAAGTCCAGAGAAAATGAATTTATATTGATTTGAACTATAAATGTCGCCGGCTGAATGGCCAGAAATGACGGTATTGCCAATTTGACCCGGAAAGGCGGCGGCATCTTTCACCATAAAGTGCGCAACACCATGGTTCATTGCATTATCGATGGTTGGGGTATCGTTAGAAATGCCGAAGTGAACTGGAACATCAATGTTGAGTTTTGGAATGAGTAGTTTATTAGTATCGGAAACTGCAGTATTGACGGTTGGATCGATGGCGGAAATTCCAGTGTCGGAACTATTACCTGGAGCGATATAAGCCATAATTGGGGCAAAAATGAAACGATTATATTGCAGAAATAGAACGAATAAAACGACGAAAATACCGGCCAGGGCTGGAATAAATTTATGATGTTTCTTTTTGAGTTTAAAGCGACTGTTGGCCTTTTGTTGAATAGTCTCGCGCAAGGTTTTTGCGACGATGGTATTGTCGGTGGCGCTAGGTTCAAGTTGTTCTGCCGAGAGAGTTTTTAGCTCAGATTCTTTAGCGGTTTTAGATTTTTCGGATTCAATATACTGCTTAGCAGCTTTAGCGTAATAATCATTATAGTATTTTTG
>ERZ772999.2468-NODE-2468-length-9972-cov-17.268529_pt1 | contig 9972 bp, 8 predicted proteins | sample MGYA00511467_ERZ772999 | MGnify/ENA primary metagenome ERZ772999 (study PRJEB29015, sample SAMEA2738064) | human oral metagenome | biome: human oral; feature: human-associated habitat; material: saliva | place: China | collected 2218 ...
AAATGACAAAAAAAGTTGGTGTCGGTCAGGCACATAGTAAGATTATTTTAATAGGAGAGCATGCTGTTGTTTACGGTTATCCTGCTATCTCCCTGCCTCTTTTGGAGGTGGAGGTGACTTGTAAGGTGGTCCCAGCTGAAAGTCCATGGCGTCTTTATGAGGAGGATACCTTGTCTATGGCGGTGTATGCTTCACTTGAACATCTAAATATCAAGGATGCCTGCATTCGCTGTGTGATTGATTCGGCTATTCCTGAAAAACGAGGGATGGGTTCGTCAGCGGCTATCAGTATAGCGGCCATTCGAGCTGTTTTTGACTACTATCAAGCTGACCTGCCTCATGATATACTAGAAATCTTGGTTAATCGGGCTGAGATGATTGCCCATATGAATCCGAGTGGTTTGGATGCCAAGACCTGTCTCAGTGACCAGCCTATTCGCTTTATCAAGAATGTTGGTTTTACAGAACTTGAGATGAACCTATCTGCCTATTTGGTGATTGCTGATACGGGCGTGTATGGTCGCACTCGTGAAGCCATCCAAGTGGTTCAAAGCAAGGGGAAGGATGCCCTACCGTTTTTGCATGCCTTGGGAGAATTGACCCAGCAGGCAGAAGATGCGATTAGACGAAAAGATGCTGAAGGACTGGGACAAATATTCAGTCAGGCACATTTACATTTAAAAGAAATTGGTGTCAGCAGCCCTGAGGCTGACTCACTGGTTGAAACGGCTCTTAGCAATGGTGCTCTGGGTGCCAAGATGAGCGGTGGCGGGCTAGGAGGCTGTATCATAGCCTTGGCATTCAATCTGGATCAAGCACAAGAACTAGCAAAACGATTAGAAGAGAAAGGAGCTGTTCAGACATGGATCGAAAGCCTGTAACAGTACGTTCCTACGCAAATATTGCCATTATCAAATACTGGGGAAAGAAAAAAGAAAAAGAGATGGTTCCTGCTACTAGCAGTATCTCTCTGACTTTGGAAAATATGTACACAGAGACGACCTTATCGCCTCTACCGACAGATGCGACTGCTGATGCCTTTTATATCAATGATCAGCTCCAAAATGAGGCGGAGCATGCCAAGATGAGCAAAATCATCGACCGCTATCGTCCAGCAGGTGAGGGCTTTGTCCGTATCGATACCCAAAACAACATGCCAACTGCAGCGGGTTTGTCCTCCAGTTCCAGTGGTTTGTCCGCCTTGGTCAAGGCATGCAATGCTTATTTCCAGCTTGGATTGGATAGAAGTCAGTTGGCACAGGAGGCTAAGTTTGCTTCGGGTTCTTCCTCTCGTAGTTTTTATGGGCCACTCGGTGCCTGGGATAAGGATAGTGGGGAAATCTACCCTGTAGAGACAGACTTGAAACTAGCTATGATTATGTTGGTGCTAGAAGACAAGAAAAAACCAATCTCTAGCCGTGATGGGATGAAACTTTGTGTGGAAACTTCGACGACTTTTGATGACTGGGTGCGTCAGTCTGAAAAGGACTATCAGGAGATGCTGCTTTATCTCAAGGAAAATGACTTTACCAAAGTTGGGGAATTAACGGAGAAAAATGCCCTCGCTATGCACGCTACGACAAAAACAGCATCACCAGCCTTTTCTTATCTGACGGATGCGACTTATGAGGCCATGGACTTTGTCCGCCAGCTTCGTGAGCAAGGGGAATCCTGCTACTTTACCATGGATGCGGGTCCCAATGTCAAGGTCCTCTGTCAGGAGAAAGACTTGGAGCATTTATCAGAAATCTTCGGTCAACGTTATCGCTTGATTGTGTCAAAAACAAAGGATTTGAGCCAAGATGATTGCTGTTAAAACTTGCGGAAAACTCTATTGGGCGGGTGAGTATGCTATTTTAGAGCCAGGACAGTTGGCCTTGATAAAGGCGATACCTATCTATATGAAAGGAGAGATTGCCTTTTCTGATAGCTACCGTATCTATTCAGATATGTTTGATTTTGCAGTGGACTTGACGCCAAATCCTGCCTACAGTTTGATTCAAGAAACAATTGCTTTGATGAATGATTTCCTCGCTGATCGTGGGCAAACCTTGCGTCCTTTTTCCTTGGAAATCCGAGGGAAAATGGAACGGGAAGGCAAAAAGTTTGGTCTAGGCTCTAGTGGTAGTGTCGTTGTCTTGGTTGTCAAGGCTCTGCTGGCTCTGTATAATCTTTCGATTGATCAGGATCTCTTATTCAAGCTGGCTAGCGCGGTCTTACTCAAGCGAGGAGACAATGGTTCTATGGGAGACCTTGCCTGTATCGTTGCAGAGGATTTGGTTCTCTACCAGTCTTTTGATCGAAAGAAGATAGCTGCGTGGTTGGAAGAAGAAAACTTGGCGACAGTTTTGGAGCGTGATTGGGGCTTTTCTATCTCACAAGTGCAACCAGCTCTAGAATGTGATTTTCTAGTGGGATGGACCAAGGAAGTGGCTGTGTCTAGTGACATGGTCCAACAAATCAAACAAAATATCAATCCGAATTTTTTAACTTCCTCAAAAGCAACGGTATCTGCTTTGGTAGAAGCCTTGGAGCAGGGGAATGCAGAAGAAATCATCGAGCAGGTGGAAACAGCCAGCCAGATTTTAGAAGGTTTGAGTCCAGATATTTACACGCCTTCGCTCAGACAGCTGAAAGAAGCCAGCCAAGATTTGCAAGCCGTTGCCAAGAGCAGTGGCGCTGGTGGTGGTGACTGTGGGATTGCCTTGAGTTTTGATGAGCAATCAACTGAAACCCTAAAAAATCGTTGGGCCAATCTGGAGATTGAGCTCTTATACCAAGAAAGGATAGGACATGACGACAAATCGTAAGGATGAGCATATCTGCTATGCCCTTGAGCAGAAAAGTTCCTATAATAGCTTTGATGAGGTTGAGTTAATCCACTCTTCGCTACCGCTCTATGACCTAGATGAGATTGATCTTTCGACAGAATTTGCTGGTCGAAAATGGGACTTTCCTTTTTATATCAATGCCATGACAGGTGGGAGCGATAAGGGGAGAGAAATCAATCAAAAACTGGCTCAGGTGGCAGAAGCATGTGGGATTTTGTTTGTGACGGGCTCTTATAGCGCAGCCCTCAAAGATCCAACAGATGACTCTTTTTCTGTCAAGACTAGCCATCCAAATCTCCTCCTTGGAACCAATATTGGCTTGGACAAGCCTGTTGAGTTGGGACTTCAGACTGTAGAAGCGATGAATCCTCTTCTCCTGCAAGTGCACGTCAATGTTATGCAGGAATTACTCATGCCGGAGGGAGAAAGGAAGTTCAGAAGCTGGCAATCGCATCTAGCAGATTACAGTAAGCGCATCCCCGTCCCCATCATTTTAAAGGAAGTCGGTTTTGGCATGGATGCCAAGACCATAGAGAGAGCCTATGAACTGGGCGTTCGAACTTTTGACCTATCGGGTCGTGGTGGCACCAGCTTTGCTTACATTGAAAACCGTCGCAGTGGCCAGCGTGATTACCTCAATCAATGGGGGCAGTCTACTATGCAAGCCCTTCTTAATGCCCAAGGCTGGAAAGACAAGGTCGAACTCTTGGTCAGCGGAGGCGTTCGGAACCCACTTGATATGATTAAGTGCCTGGTCTTTGGCGCCAAGGCTGTGGGATTGTCACGAACCGTTCTGGAATTGGTTGAAACCTACACGGTCGAGGAAGTGATTAGCATTGTCCAAGGATGGAAAGCAGATTTACGCTTGATTATGTGTGCCCTTAACTGTGCCACCATAGCGGATCTGCAAAAAATTGACTACATTCTTTATGGCAAACTTAAAGAAGCTAAAGATCAGATGTAGAGAGGTCGGGACAAGAATCCCGCCCTTTTTTGTAGCCTTTTGCCAACTATAAATACTTTATTAGAAGAATTTGAACAAAGATTAAAAGAAGATTGGTTTGAAAATCAGAAATTATACATTGAACAAGCTGAAAAAGTAGGTGAATTATTAGAGGATGTTAGGGGACGGACAGAAATATTACAGTCTGTAGCACCAGAATTGTCATTGGATGGTTACAATAGTAGATTAGAAGAAGTAGAAGAATTTTATAATAAGTTAAAGAATCAAGAATTTATACCACCTTTTAATCTTGAAAAATCCTTCAATAAGTTTAAGGAATTTTATATGGAGCAAGCAAATAAGAACGTGATTTCTTCTCTTGCCAATAAAATATATGAATTTGAAAAGTATCAGATTAAGAAGTATAAAGAAAAGATTGAAGAACAAAATAAAAATAGAGTTATAATTGAAATTTCGTTTAAACGGTATTTAGTCAAATGTTACAAGAATATAAGTGACTCTTTTTGGAGAAATGATTTTCTAAGCAATTTAGAGGATAATTTTGGTATAAAAACAAACCGCTAAGATTTTTTTCTTAGCGATTGTTATCTAGTTAAAATTTAATTTATGCATATAATATGTAAACCTTTACATCATTCAGGTATTTTGATATAGTTAAAGGAAGAAGCCTTTTTAAAGGTGTATAATTGGAGGATAGGATGTCAAAGAAAAAGAATCTTCAAGTTTTAACAACTGGTGTTGCGTTAGCGATTGCATCTATCGGGACAACAGCTTTGGCACAAGAAACAAGAGTAAAAACTACTGCAGTAAATGAACCTGCGTATCGGGTTTTACAAAATGAAGCAAGGAAATCATCTGACCTAAAACCACAGCTTGATGCTCAAGAAGTTGTTACTAAAAAAGCAGAGACTGAAGTTAAAAACAATCAGTCTGAACTTGCTTTAAAAGAAAAAGCTGTTAAAGATGCTCAAGTATCTGTAGTGAAAGCCACTCAAGCAGTTAAAGATACAAAAGAAAAAAATAAACAAATTTTGAAAAACGCATCCAAAGCAGATGCCAACCGTGCTCAAGCTATTAAATCAGCTGAAACAGAGGTTAATACTAAAAACGATGCTGTCAAATTGGCTAAAGAAAAATTGGCAAGCGCTAACCAACATGCTGAAACAGTTGAAAGCAAATTGCAATCAGCTCAAGCTGAACTAAAATCTGCTCAAGATAAATTGGCAAATACTGGTGTTGATACAGTAACAATCGCAGACTTGACTCAGTTCAAGAAAGATAAAGCCGAAGGCGACTCAGATTTCATGACTGACTCTGGCGCAACTGTTATTGAAAACTCTTCAACAAAAATCAGTGAAGCTGATAAGAAAAAAACTGTTGAATTGGATAACTTGACTGAAGAGCAACAAAAAGAAGTCAGCCTATATGCTGCAAAAGTGTTAACTGCAATCCATAAACAATTTGGATTGAATGAAGTTACTGTTACAGACTCTGATCTTCGAATTGCACGTGAACAAGCTAAAAAATATGTAGCGCGTGGAATCTCAGCAGAAAAAGCTGGTCACCTCAATGGTGCTTACCATGGTGAAAACATTTCACTTGCAAATGAAACAAAATCTATGACTATGTACGAACTCAAACAAAGAGTGTACGACGCAATCATGGGACAAACATTTGCAGACGCACCATCAAAATGGGGACATTCATATAACAACTTTGTTAACAACACAGTCGGAATTGCAACAGCTAACGTTGACGGACGTTTACACATCATCTCAACTCTTGACTTAGCTGGCGGAAACGTCATCAAAGACGAAAAAGACATCACATCCCTCGAAAAAGCTGTCGCAACAGCTAAATCAAATGTTGAACAAGCAACTACTGCATCAGAAAATGCTAAGAAAGCTTTGACCAAAGCTTCAACTGATTATGCAAGTGCACTTAGCTTGAAAACTGAAGCTGAAAAAGTCCTTGCAGACGCAATGGCTACACCACTTCAAGCTCAAGTTGCTGAAAACAACCTACGTTTGGCAAACATTGCACTTGAAAACGCTAAGAACCGTGAAGCTAAAGCAAAAAATAATGTAACTTCAGCTAAAGAAAAACTTAAAAAAAGTGTTTCGAAATTAGCTACAGAAAAAGAAAAACTTTCAAAACTGAAAGAACAGTACAAGAAACTTTTACAAACTGAATCAAACAATAAAGAAGTCTCTAAAGGTAGTTGGATTCAATCTTCTGGTCGTTGGTGGTACAAACATAACAATGGTTCATATACAACTAATGGATGGGAACAAATTAACGGAAAATGGTATCATTTTGATCGCTCAGGTTGGATGCAGACAGGTTGGTTGAAATCAAGTGGTTCATGGTACTATCTTAATAATTCAGGAGAAATGCAGACTGGATGGATGAAATCAGGTAATTCATGGTATTATCTCAGTGGTTCAGGATCTATGCAGACTGGATGGATGAAATCAGGTAGTTCATGGTATTATCTCAGTGGTTCAGGCGCTATGCAAACTGGATGGGCAAAATCAGGCAATTCATGGTACTATTTGAATGGTTCAGGAGCAATGCAAACTGGATGGTTCACAGTCTCAGGAAAATGGTATTATGCATACCGTTCAGGCGCTTTAGCAGTCAATACAACTACACCAGAAGGTTATAAGGTAAATTATAATGGTGAATGGGTAAAATAAGCACTTTTTACCATGCTAAAAAATCTTCTTACATATGTAGGAAGATTTTTTGGCTTCTCAAAACTAGTTTAAAAGATACGCTATTTAAACCATTTTTGAGAATGAATATAAAGGATATCCAGAAATCTAGTTGGTCAACCTTTGGTCAACTTTTGTATTTTGAATATACCTTAGATGTTGACGATGTCTTGGTATATCTGATACTCACTTATATATTATAACTTATTTCAACTAAGATAAAACTGTAGTGGTCTGAAAGAACCTAGTTTGTACGAGCGATTTCTGTCCTATCTCCTTTTTCCATCCTCAGACCGAGGTGACTTTTTTGAATTGTGATAAAATAGAAGGGAGAGGATGCAGCTATGAAAAAATTTCAAATCTTTTTATTTATTGAAGCCTGTCTGTTGACGGGAGCTCTGATTTTGATGGTATCAGAGCATTTTTCGCGTTTTCTGCTGATTCTGTTCCTCTTTTTACTCTTACTGCGCTATTATACAGGTAAAGAGGGCAACAACGTCTTCCTCCTTGTGGCGACCATTCTCTTCTTCTTCATCGTCATGCTTAATCCCTTTGTGATTTTAGCTATCTTTGTAGCAGTCATATACAGTCTCTTTCTTCTTTACCCAATGATGAACCAAGAAAAAGAGGAGACTGACCTGGTTTTTGAAGAGGTGGTGACAGTAAAAAATGAACGCAATCCCTGGTTTGGCAATCTTCATCATTTTTCTAGTCACCAGACCTGCCAGTTTGATGATATCAATCTCTTTCGCCTTATGGGCAAGGACACCATTCATTTGGAAAGAGTTATCCTAACCAATCATGACAATGTCATTATCCTTAGAAAAATGGTCGGAACGACTAGGATTATCGTACCTGTAGATGTGGAAATTAGTCTTAGTGTTAACTGTCTTTATGGAGATCTTACCTTCCTTCATCAACCTAAGAGATCCCTTCGCAATGAACACTATCATCAGGAAACCAGAGACTACCTCAAGAGTAACAAGAGCGTCAAAATTTTCCTAACCAGTATGATTGGAGATGTGGAGGTGGTCAGAGGATGAAAAAGCAATCTTATCTGTTGATCGGCCTGACTGCTCTCCTTTTTATTCTCTTTTTGACCAATAGTCTGCTTGATATTCTCAATCTTGATTGGTCCTATTTGCTACAGGATATCGAGAAAACAGAGAAACTCATCTTCTTGATCTTGGTCTTTAGCCTTTCCATGTCCTTCTTTTTTGTCCTTTTTTGGCGGGTGATGGAAGAAATTTCTCGCAGAAAAATGCAGATCAATCTCAAGCGACTGCTAGCAGGAAAAGAGGTGGTTTCTTTTGCAGATCCAGACTTGGATGCCAGTTTCAAGTCCTTATCTGGCAAGCTCAATCTCTTGACAGAAGCTGTTCAAAAGGCTGAAAATCAAGGCCTGGTCAGGGAAGAAGCACTTATCGAGAAAGAACGCAAACGGATAGCACGTGACTTGCACGATACAGTTAGTCAGGAGTTGTTTGCAGCCCATATGATTTTATCAGGTGTCATCCAGCAGGCTTTGAAGCTGGATAGAGAAAAGATGCAGACCCAGTTGCAAAGTGTTGCAGCTATTCTTGAAACAGCCCAGAAAGATTTGCGGGTCTTGCTCTTGCATTTGCGCCCAGTGGAGTTGGAAGAGAAGAGTCTAGTTGAGGGGATTCAAATCCTCTTAAAAGAGCTTGAGGACAAGAGTGATCTCAAGGTCAGTCTCAAGCAAAATGTGTCTAAATTGCCGAAGAAGATTGAAGAACATATCTTCCGCATATTGCAGGAATTGATCAGCAATACCCTCCGCCATGCCCAGGCATCTTGTCTGGATGTCTACCTCTATCAGACAGATGTTGAATTGCAGCTGAAGGTGGTGGATAATGGGATTGGCTTCCAGTTAGGGAGTTTAGACGACTTGAGTTATGGACTGCGAAATATCAAGGAGCGGGTCGAAGATATGGCAGGAACGGTTCAACTCTTGACAGCTCCAAAGCAAGGACTGGCGGTTGATATTCGTATTCCCCTGCTAGACAAGGAATCATAAAGGAGTATAGATGAAAATTTTACTGGTAGATGACCATGAAATGGTCCGATTGGGCTTGAAAAGCTACTTTGACCTCCAAGACGATGTAGAAGTTGTGGGCGAGGCGGCCAATGGATCTCAAGGTATTGACTTAGCCTTGGAATTGCGTCCAGATGTCATTGTCATGGATATTGTCATGCCTGAGATGAATGGGATTGATGCAACCTTGGCTATTCTCAAAGAATGGCCTGAAGCCAAGATTTTGATTGTGACCTCTTACCTAGACAATGAAAAAATCATGCCTGTCTTGAACGCGGGTGCTAAAGGCTATATGCTCAAGACTTCAAGTGCAGACGAACTGCTCCACGCTGTTCGTAAGGTTGCTTCTGGAGAGCTTGCTATTGAACAAGAGGTCAGCAAAAAGGTCGAATACCACCGCAATCATATAGAGCTTCATGAAGAACTGACTGCGCGTGAGCGAGACGTGCTTCAACTCATCGCCAAGGGCTATGAAAATCAGCGCATTGCAGATGAACTCTTCATCTCTCTTAAGACGGTGAAGACCCATGTATCCAACATCCTAGCCAAGCTTGAGGTCAGCGATCGCACCCAGGCTGTGGTCTATGCCTTTCAACACCACTTGGTAGGGCAGGAGGACTTTTAGATGAGTCTTGCAGATATACTTGAGGAGCTAGAAGCGGCAAAAGATCCGCATAAAGCAGGGCCCATGGAAGCCTATATGCGCTACCAATTTCCCTTTTTAGGTATTGCAGCTCCTGAAAGAAATGCCCTTTATAAAAAATACTTTCCAAGCGCGAAAAAAACAAAGCTCATCGATTGGGATTTTGTAGACACTTGCTGGGAAAAGGATGCTAGAGAATACCAGTATGTGGCTGCCAACTATTTGAAAGCTATGCAGTCTTATTTGACGGAGAATGATTTGCCTAAGCTTGAGCGTCTGGTTGTGACCAAGTCCTGGTGGGATACGGTAGATATTCTAGACCGAGTAGTAGGAAGTTTGGTATATGACAAGCCAGAACTGGGAGAAATCATCCTCCAATGGAGTTTATCAAATAATATCTGGCTGAGACGAGTTGCTATTGATCACCAGTTGTTAAGAAAAGAGAAGACGGATGTTCAACTAATGGAAAAGATCCTGCTCAATAATCTGGACCAGACAGAATTTTTTATCAACAAAGCCATCGGCTGGGCTCTAAGAGACTACTCTAAAATCAATCCGGAATGGGTAGCAAGCTTCATCGAAAAAAACAGGGAAAGAATGGCTGAACTCAGTATTAGGGAAGCAAGCAAGTACCTTTAGCATCATTGAAAAGCGCATTCATTACTTGAAAATTAACCGTGGTTTATGCTATAATAGACTGTATTTAAAAAATTTTAAGGAGAAATGACAGAATGTCTGTATCATTTGAAAACAAAGAAACA
>ERZ772999.2469-NODE-2469-length-9969-cov-6.097135_pt1 | contig 9969 bp, 7 predicted proteins | sample MGYA00511467_ERZ772999 | MGnify/ENA primary metagenome ERZ772999 (study PRJEB29015, sample SAMEA2738064) | human oral metagenome | biome: human oral; feature: human-associated habitat; material: saliva | place: China | collected 2218 ...
GAAAATTAACTCCTTACGGAGTTCTTTTTTTACGCACCTGGAGCGTCCCAAGGGGTAAACAGGTGCACCATAGAAAATTAACTCCTTACGGAGTTCTTTTTTTACGCACCTGGAGCGTCCCAAGGGGCAAACAGGTGCTACACAACAAAAAGTCTACCAAATAGGTAGACTTTTTATTACGGGGTACGATTCTTAACCGTCTTCTTCGTGGCCCAGTTCTCAATGTCAATGAAGCGATCTGTAGAAGTAACTAGGCGATTTTCTTGAGAGAATGCACGAACGTTGCGATTTACGAAGTATGGTAAGGTGGTTTGATACAAGCCAACAGCTGGCACATCTTCCACCCAGCGCTCGAGGAACTTCTGATATTTGGCGGCACGGAGATTATTATCCATAGTACTGCGGGCGCTAAGTAAGAGATCATTTACTACCTGATTTTTATAATTACTTAGGTTATGCCCACCTTCTGCTGCCTCAAGACTGTGGTAATAAGCTAGAACATCTGGATCAGCACCAAGACCAATTTCATAAATTAGAAGGTCGTATGTGCGAGGTCTGAGAATATTTAAAGTAAAGTCTTTATTTGATTCATGGGCAGTAACCGACGCATGGAGACCAAGCCCCTCAAGCTGAGATGCAATACGATTAGCAAACTCTTCCAAGTAGCCATTACCTTTAATGGTGACGATATTAATTTTTGCAGAAGCTAGATCTGGGGTTGCAACCTTCAGCCTTTCAATCTCGGCCTTAGCGGTGGTGACATCAGTCTTTGGAATACTTGGAAAAGTGATTGAACCGACCTGCGACTCAAGCAATGGATAATCAAGTGGTAATTCCCCACTGAGTCCGGTGCGTAGATTATTAAAATTCAAACCAAGACGTATAGCCTGCCTTAAACTTTTATCCTTAAGTATGGGGCTTTCGGTGTTAAAGAAGGCGAAAACGCCATAATTGACTGAATTCTGGTATTCGTTAATATTACCTACGCTTAATTCTTGCGCAAATTTGGAAGGCAAGTCAGCAGTTGCAGTAACAGTGCCACTACGAATAGCATTCTTGATATCATTTAAATTATTAAAGGCGTGAATTGAAAAGCTATCGAGCATAGGTGTGCCCTTATAATATTTCGAGTTGGCTGTGAGGTAGACAATTTTCTCACCTTCGGTGCCGATATTCTGTGTGGCATTAACCGTGAAGGCACCAGAAGTGACTGGGCGATTAGAAAACTTATTCTCAAGTAATAATTCTGGAGAGACATCCGCAAGGAGATGAGATGGTAGAATTGGGATATCAAGAGAGCCTTCAAAGAAAGCGTTAGGTGAACTAAGCGTAAATATTAGTTCCCCCTGCTCATTCTCAACAGCAGTAACACCAACAAGTTTGGCGGCAAAACTGGTTTTAATACGAGTACTTTGAATAGTTTTAACGGTATAAAGAACATCGGCGTTAGTAATTGGCTGATCATCAGACCATTTTAATCCTTCGCGGAGTTTCACGGTCCAAACATCGCCCACATCATTTGCGTGGATGGTTTCAGCAAGACCAAGGCCAGTATGACCAGAATAATCATTGGCGCTTAGGGTGGCGAAGAGCAGACGGGAGAGAGTCTCCTCGGACGAAGTACTAGCAAAAAGTGGATTAAAAGAGTTGATCTTTCCTAGAGTGGCTTCAGTATAAGTACCGCCACTCGTGTAGGTCTCGACGGCAAAGGAATTTAGATACCAGTAGGCCTGAGTAATAGAGAGTAGGATAATGACCGTAACAAGAAGAATCCATTCCAGGATATAGAGACGAACATCCTTAATGTGGGAGATGTGATCAATAAGATTCTCTTTAATATGCTCCTGACCATCACGATGCACTCTTTTGGAATAAAGAGAAATCTTTTTAAAAATTTTGCGCCCACTCTTTTTGAGATTTTTATTCATAATTTAGGTTATGCGGGAATTAATAATAATCCCAAAATTGAAAATACGAAGACTAGCGTGAAGAAAATTGTAACGTTAAATATAGAGCGATCTAGGCCTCGACGAGTTGTATATAACTCACCAGATGCACCGAAGCCTGCGCCAAGAGAGGCACCGCGTTGTTGTAAGAGGACTAGTAAAATACATAAAACGGCAGAGACAAGAGTGACAGTTTCTAAGAGATTTCCAATATTCATATATTAATTATAGGACGGGACTAGAAAATTAACAAGACTGTTTATGACGCTGATTAGTAGCCATGAGAGAATAACTCCGATGGAAGACATATGAACATGTGGGACAATCCAGATAACTAGGGCGATCATTAAGATATTAAGAATCAGTGTGAAAAGCCCCATGGAAAGAATAATTAGGGGGAGACTGAAGAGGGTGGCGATTGGCTTAACGATGGCATTGACTAGAGACATTACTAAGCCGGCAGCTGGATAGAGCCAGAAACTATTATAGCCAGCATCGATACTACCAAAGGCATTAATACAGATCCACATAATCACCGAGGAAACAAACCAACGAAATAGAAAAATGAGAAATTGTTTTTTTATCATAACCAAATTATAACATAAATTAGCGCCCGAGTAGCTGCTTGCTACGAAGTTGACGATGGTAAGTTATCGCAAAACGATGCGATTCTTCATCGATACGGGCAATTAATTTAGCGAGATGGGAGTCATTAGAATAGAGCTGCGATTTATAAACATAAGAGCCGTCGGGCTGGCGAACTGGGATAATTACGTTGACATCAGCGTTTCTCGTATGGTCACCCGATTTATTACGACCAATCACTGGAATGCGCGCTGATTCAAGCAGATGAATAACGGCGCTGAGCTGTGGCACTGCTCCGTCAAGAATAATTAGATCGGGAAAAGACCATTCTGGATGTTTTAAACGACGAAAAATCACTTCATACATACTTGCCGTATCATCATTCTTGCTGCTTTTAATTTTAAATTTACGGTATGCGGTGCGGTCAGAAGCTCCATTTTGAAAAACCACCATACTGGCCACAGTGTTGGAGCCTGAGATATGGGAGATATCGTAACCCTCAATGCGACGAGGTGGATCCTTGAGCCCTAAGAGCTGTTTTAACTCCAGGAGGGCCTGATCCGAGGATAAATCGAGAAACTCCTTATCAGAAAAGACGATCTTGCGTTTTAAGCCTTTCAGTCCAAAATACTCATCACGAAGTCTAGCAGCTTCTTCAAAATCGCCGAGTGAAGCGGCGGCCTTCATTTGTTTTTCAAGATCGACAATCAGTTTCTCGCGATCGCCATTTAAATAGCGAATCAGGAAGCGCAGGTTCTTTTTGTAATCCTTTGGCGTTGTTTTACCAATCTCAATCCCCGGTGTAAGTCCTAAATCAGAGTCGAGAGTCTTTTTTCCGTCATAAGGTTTTTCATAAAATGGAAAGATTTTACGTAGGATTCTAAGGGCCTTGAGGATGGTATTTTTCGCATAAAATGGCCCGATGTAAGTTGCACCATCATCTAATGGGTTTCTGGTAGTCGAGACGTAGGGCACGGGACTATTCATGTCGATGCGGACATAACTTACGGTTTTATCGTCGCGCAGCAAAATATTCCACTGAGGCATGTAGCGCTTGATCATCTCCGATTCAAGAAAGAGAGCATCCATTTCAGTCTCAACCACGATCCAGTCTGTATCAAAAATCTCTGCTACTAGCGCTTCGGTTTTGGGATCTTTTTCGGTGTTTTGAAAATACTGCCGTACTCGATTTTTTAGTACGGCAGCTTTCCCAACATAGATCACCTCGCCTTTTTGATTTTTATGAAAATAAACGCCGGGAGCAGAGGGTAGAGTTTTAAGTTTTGCTTTTAGATTTTCTGAAATCACATTGTTATTGTAACATTTTTGTAGGTTTTGCGATCTAGGCTTAGTCTAGACCAACTTCACTAATCTAAATCTGGATGTTCTCGCTCAAATTTTTTTGATCTTAATATCTCTTTTAGTTCTTCTTCAAGATTAGTATTACCATCTACTACGCCTTGATTTGAAAAGAGGCCCTTAATAATATCACCTATAGAAGTGGCATCACGTGGCGCAACTACTGGGGCTGAATTTTGATATTTAAAGTTAACGATGCCTGTAAAATCAACCTTGGATTCTGAGGCCTGAAGATAAGCACCTTTTAACTGATGTGTAAGAAAATCAATACCTAGGTATAGATTTTTAAGATGAGAGACGAAGTTTTGGACATCTGCTTTTGTAAGTTCCTGATCTTCCGTATCTTCCGTTTTATCATCTTCGTCAAATGCCCCGGAAGACTTTTCGATTTTCTTCAAACATTCGGCAATTTTAGTATTCTCTGCTGCTTGCTGATGTTTCTTAGTGAATTCAAAGAGTTTATCCGCATCTAATGAGACTTGGTAGAGATTGCCGTAGTCTTCGATTTTACCTTTGAGGGAGTCCTCTGGGAGTTTATCATAGCTTACAGAGGTAAGATTAATAAATGGATGTTCGAGATAGGTTTTTGCGAGACGGTCAGTCTGACTAAGTTCTTGTTTCATCTCATTAACAAGACAAACATAGGCCGAGCTAATATTTTCTTTGTCATTCTTCTCAAGTTTAAAATCGGTCTTATCAAGTGAACTTATAATCTCATTAACATCAATGCGCCACCATTTACCCTCAACATTCTCCAAGGATTTTTCGAGAAGGCTGAGAATTAGGCGAAGTTCGGGATCATCTTGCTTTAAGCCAGCAGCCTTAACTGCTTTTTGATAAGCCTCGGCAAGATTATCGATATTGAGATAGGCTGTACCATTTTCTTCAAGAAAAGTGCTGAGCTTAAAATGTAGATAACCATATTCACGTAATCTAATACCAAAATCAAATTCAGCGCTACGATTAAAATGATCGACATTAGTCTTAAAATCGAGGCGAAGATTTGAGATGTGCTGATAAAGTTCAGAATTAGTTTGCGGAGAAAGCTCAAAGCTGCCACTGGCTGCGAGCTTCTCGCTACTTTGTTTAATAAAACCAGAAATGGCATCGGCTGCCACTTTTTCAGGCATGTTGTAGTAAAAAGCAAAAGCTGAGCCACCTACAACTAGAGTGGCAAGGGTAGCGCCAATTACAATTAACGGAAGTTTCTTCTTTTTTGATTTTGGGGTTTCTGGTGTAGGCATAGAAATTGAAGTAGTTTCACTAGTGGAATCTTCTGGCACAGACATTGAAGTGGTTTCATCAGTGGAATCTTCTGGCGCCGACACTGAGGGGTCTATACTAGTCTCCTCTTCAGGAATAGTTGACCTAGGAACTGTAGACTCGACCACGTCCTCGACAACTACTGTTTCGGAAACCACATCGTCTGATTCGGGCTGTTCTGATATTAATTCCGAGGCGGCCTCTATAGCCTGAGCAAAGTTTGAATCACTACTTAAGTCACTATGTTTAGTGGAGTCGATTTTGGTATCAATACGAGTCTCTATCGGATTGACGTCAATGTCGCCATATTTTTCTTCTGGCATTACACACCTTTCGTTTTATAAAGTTTTTTCTTTACTACATCATACCATAAGTGTTTTTAAAAATGCTATAATGCAGATATGGATAACTTAACGATAAAAGAAATCAAAGCAAGACAAATTCTCGATAGTCGTGGCAACCCAACGGTGGAGGCGGATGTATTTCTATCTGATGGTAGTGTAGGTAGAGCAATGGTTCCATCTGGCGCCTCAACCGGATCAGGTGAAGCATTGGAACTTCGTGACGGCGATAAGAATTATTACGGTGGTAAGGGGGTAATGAAGGCCGTACATAATATTAATCATCAGATTCGTGATCACCTAGTGGGAACAACCGCTGAGCAAAATACAGTAGATCAAACAATGATCGAACTAGACGGCACCGAAAACAAGTCTAATCTTGGAGCAAATGCTATTCTTGCCGTTTCAATGGCAACCGCAAAAGCAATGGCAAGAGCAAAGCGAATGCATTTCTATGAATATATTGCCAGCCTCGCTGGAACACAGAATGAGATGTCGCTACCAATGCCAATGATGAACGTAATGAACGGTGGCGCGCACGCAGACTGGAGTACTGATTTCCAAGAATATATGTTAATGCCAGTTGGTGCAACTAATATTTATGACGCAATTCGAATGGGTGCGGAAACTTTTCATGCGCTTAAAAAGGTACTAAAGGAACGTGGCTATACGACGACAGTTGGCGACGAAGGTGGTTATGCCCCACGCGTAAAAGATGGGAATAATGAACCCCTTGAATGTATTAAGCTGGCGATCGAAGCGGCTGGTTATAAACCTGGTCAAGACATTGCGATTGCTATGGACATCGCATCTTCCGAATTCTATAAGGACGGTCATTATGAGATTAAAACCTCGAATGAGACAAAAACTTCTGAGGAGATGATCGATTGGTATGACTGGATTTTAGAAAATTATCCAGTAGTATCGATTGAAGACGGCCTTGCCGAGAACGACTGGGAAGGCTGGAAGCTTTTAACCAAGAAACTTGGAGAGCGAGTACAGCTTGTTGGAGATGACCTATTTGTAACAAATACCAAATTACTACGTCGTGGCATTGAAGAGATGGCTGGAAATGCCATTTTGATTAAACCAAATCAGATTGGTTCCCTTTCTGAGACAATCGATGCAGTAATGATGGCAAAAAAGAACGGATTTAATACTGTAATCTCGCACCGTTCTGGTGAAACTGAAGATAATTCAATTGCACATCTTGCAGTAGGTCTTGGTGCTGGCCAAATTAAAACTGGCTCGCTATCACGCTCCGAGCGTATTGCCAAATACAACGAACTAATGCGCATTGCAGAAGATAACGAAAGCTTAAGCTTAGTAAATCCTTTCAGCAACTAAGCATAGATATAAACGTAAAAATCACCTCAAACGGGGTGATTTTTTATGGATGAGTTTTTTAATTATACGTGAAGAAGTTCGAGGAATTCCGCTTCATGTATGACTGGGATACCCAACTTCTCTGCTTTTACGGTCTTGCTACTACCTGGTTTTTCACCAACAATTAGAGCAGTAGTGTGTTTAGTTACAGAGCCAGTAACCGTGGCGCCTAGCTCCCGGAGTCTTGCCTCAGCCTCATCGCGCCCCATTTTGGAGAGTGTACCTGTAACTACATAGCTTTGACCAGCTAGTGGCTTAACTGTTTGGTCATCATAGAATGGGTTAACACCCAATTCACGCATTTCTTGGAGCTGTTTAAGATTGTCCTCGTCTGCAAAATAAGCCAAAATAGATTCGGCAACCACCTGCCCAATATCAGGAATAGAGAGAAGATCGTCGGCTGTGGCGTCGATTAACAACGAGAGCGACTTAAAACGATCGGCAAGTGCGATTGCGGTTTGTACCCCCACATGACGGATTCCCAGTGCAGTGATAAATTTTGCGAGGGGCGCAGTCTTTGAATTTTCAATGGCACTAATTAACTTATTTGCCGAAACTTCAGCAAAGCGTTCTAGCTGCGAAACCTTGGCGACATCTAGCCGGTAGAGATCTGAGAGGTTCTTAACTAGGCCAGAATCTACTAAGAGGTTAACATTTTTCTCGCCGAGGCCTTCAATGTTGAGAGCAGGCTTGCTAGCGTAATACTCGATCGAGCGCTTCAAAATAAGACCAGAATCAAGGCCTTTAACACGGTAAACCACTTCGCCAACAGGTCTCTCAAACTCTAGCTCTGGATACTGAGATTTGAGTGCCTCTTCATAATCGAAGATTGGTAAATTGTCTGGGCGAAGAGAGGTGAGAACTTCTTTGATTTGAGGTATGATATCACCTGCTTTATAAATAATTACGGTATCACCAATACGTAAATCAAGGCGACTAATTTCATCGGCATTATGCAGGGTCGCGTGACGAACTACACTGCCAGCGACCTCTACTGGATCAAAGATGGCGACAGGCGTGGCAGCGCCAGTACGGCCGATAGAAATAACAATGTCACGAACTTTGGTGGTTGCTTCCTCGGCGGGATATTTATAGGCTACCGCCCCTCGTGGGGTTTTGCCGATAATTCCGAGTGATTGATATATCTTACGGTCATTAATTTTAATTACTACACCATCCGTACCAAAAGGAAGAGATTCGCGGATTTGACCGAGATGATGGATTTCTTCGAGAACCTGATCGAGTGAATCAAAGGTTTGATCTTGCATAGAGGTCTGAAAACCATACTCGCGGATCCTCTGATAGGCAAGCTGATGGGTTTCTAGGTTTGGGGTGACTAGATCATAAGCCATAAAGCGTAGCGGCCTCGAACTGGCAATTCGGGGGTCAAGCTGGCGAATGGAGCCGGCGGCCAGATTGCGCGGATTCGCAAATAACTTCTCGCCTTTCTCTGCTTGTATTTGATTGAGTTTTTCAAAATCGGCCTTAAAGATGATTACCTCGCCACGTACCTCAACATACTCAGGAATGTCCTCAGGATCGCCGCTAAGCTTAAGAGGGATATTATTGATGGTGCGAACGTTCATCGTGACATCTTCGCCAATAAGTCCGTCGCCACGGGTAACCGCTTGGGCAAGTATACCGTTATGATAATGTAGAGACATGGCAAGACCATCCATCTTAATATCGGTAAAAAAGGTAAGCTGAGTTTTGGCTGGTACCAATTTATAATTTCTAGCCACCCATTCCCTAACTTCTGCTTCAGAAAAAACATCAGCGAGGGAAATCATGCGAGTCTTATGCGTAACCTTATTAAATTTATCTAGAGGCTTACCAGCAACCCTTTGAGTAGGCGAGTCGGGAGTAATAAGCTCTGGGAATTTTTCCTCAAGGAGAGTTAATTCGTGTTTTAAGGAATCGGCTACCGATTCTGACATGATGGATTCATCAAGAACGTGATAGTGATAACGATAATCATTAATGAGCTCACGAAGTTTGAGGATACGAGATTCAGCCTCTGTTTTTGTCATAGAATTAAGCTGGCTCATTTGTTTTCTTTACCTCCTTTATCTTCTTGGACTTCTTTCTCTTAAAGGTAACAAGTGGATAAAAATCATCTTTATAGTCAAGAAGTTGGCGATAAAACAGGTAGACATAAATGGAGATAAAGATGAAGATAAAGACAGTGACGATAAGAAGGACGAATGGGACGAAAGGAATGCCGAGGTCGTTTAGCCATGGGAAGGCACCTTTAACTAAGATATCAAGCAAGATGGCTGGGAGAACAATGACGATATAAATTAAGGCTACCCAGAAAAAGAGGTAAAGGATACGCACAAGAAAACGAATGCGGCGGCCGGCAATTAGATTACGAGCGGTCTCAATGGCAGTGAGGGGATAAAGACCTGGCGCAGAGACGGCAATTAACCCCATTAAGGAACTAGAGGTGAGATAGACACTGAGGATGGTCATGAGACTGGCAAAAATAAAATAAACCAGGGCATAAAATGGAGTTTTTAAGAACTCTGTTGAGACGGCAGCTTGATAAGTGATAACAACAAACATAATGGGAATTAGCTCAATAAAGACGATTAACGCGACAAAGAGCGTGGAGATTAGGGGCGAAAGCGCGTTATAGAGACCATCGCGCATGCGAGGGTGATGACCAGCGAGTAGGTGACGGGCAAGATAGATAGAAACGAGCCAGGTAATCATGAAGAGGAGGATGGAGAAGATTTTCTGTGCGTCATTCATTGTGGTGAGACCGCCGGTGGTGACAGTACCGACTAAGGTTAGGCCAGCGCGACCAAGGTTACCAAGGCGACCACTCACTAGCTCTTTATTGGTATTATCAATTGATTCTTTGAATTCTTGAAAAGTACTCTCGCTCATTAAACCGACTAAAGAGATATAAAGTAAGGCAATGAGGCCGATGAGTGGAAGAAAAATCTTAAAGTTTTGTCGAATAATCTTGAAGGTAGCAGCGATGTGAGACAGAAGGCCAGGTAGTTCGGTTTGGCGCTCATAGTCCTCGCGATAGGAGCGGCGAAATGAGCGGTGCAGTTTGACGCGTCCAGTAGTTTTTTCAT
>ERZ772999.2473-NODE-2473-length-9961-cov-10.134565_pt1 | contig 9961 bp, 9 predicted proteins | sample MGYA00511467_ERZ772999 | MGnify/ENA primary metagenome ERZ772999 (study PRJEB29015, sample SAMEA2738064) | human oral metagenome | biome: human oral; feature: human-associated habitat; material: saliva | place: China | collected 2218 ...
GCAGGTATGTCAGCTATACCAAAAGGTGTATTTGATATGACTTTATTTCCCAAAACACGGTAGGAAATTATGGCGTGTAGATTACACTATATATCATATAAATAAATTGTATTTGATATAAAAATATAATAAAAAAGAAAGAGTAAAGAGTCTGACTGATACAAGCTATTGAATAGCGGATAAAAAGCAGCTATTTTTCATTTGACACTAATAGTTATAAAAATATTAAGGGGTGACTTTATGAAGAAAACTGTATTACTATTACTTTTAGCTGGAACATTAAGTTTTAACTGTCAAGCAAGAACATCTGAAAGTGTTCATTCTGGTGATGGTATTGGTCCATATAATGGGTGGATTGTTGCAGATATGTCTATGGAGAGTGGTGTTGTATCAAGTATCGCATCTTATTCAATGCGTACTTATAAAGACTATGGATTAATTCCTGTAGCATATTGTTCTTCTGGTGGTAGTCATTTAGGTTCTTATTATACTTATTATGTGAACCCATATAATGACTGTCTAATTATTGGAAGATCAGGAATGACATCACATAGTACAATTTATGATGATAATCTAAAGAGCTATTCTGAGACTGGTAAATTTATACGCTATACTGATATAGGTGAACATCAAGATTTATATAGACGTATTATAGATATAGGTAAGGCTGAGTTTATAAAATATCAAAATATGCTAAAGTAACTCAATACTTCGATTAAAAAAGCCTGTAAAGCTATACAACTAGCTTTACAGGCTTTGATCTTTATATACGCTTGTTATGGTATGCATGTGCCATATGGTATTTAACTATTATTGACTGCTTCTGTACGCGTATCAATGTAAATTTTGTTACCTTATAATTTATTTGGCTGAGAACTTTGAATATTTTTATCTAAGTTGTTACTATCTGCTGCTATTTTTTGATATTCATTGATAGCTTGTCCTTCAGCATAGGTATAACTTAATTGATGGTTATATGCTAGTTTAAAATAGTTAGATAGCTCTTTGTTTGTACAGTAAATATAACAACCCTTTTGACCTCGTGTCATTAATGTTCGGTAGGTATTTTTTACAATCTCATTGGCTATACGTTGTGCTTCTTCAGGATTTTCCTTTAAAAGTTTTTTGATACCTTTAATAGATTGATCTGTTTTTGCACGTTTATTAATATCTACGATGAGTTTGCCATTTTCATAACGTAAATCATCACCAATAATCACACCTACATACTCAAACTCAAGTCCTTGGGTGGTATGAATGCATCCTGCTTCATTGATAGAGTCAGGATCAATAGCATATGTATCAGAGTTACCTAGATTCCAGCTGATTCCAAAATTATGTTCTGGTATTTGGATATCTTTTATAAGCGAGGTTATACGACCTTCTTTAGGCCAGTCCCAACAATAACCTGCTAGAACTCGAGATTTATTGTTTAATTCATTCTTTGCTTTTATAGCATCATACATTTCATGAGGGTTATCAAAGATTCTAAAGTCATAATCACCTTCAAAACCATCATAATTAGCTGTTTCTGCAATTTGAAGAACGTTGTCTAACCAGGCTAAATAGCCGTCAGATCCATTACAACGAAATTGAGATTCTAGTGCACCTTCATAAATAAGAGCTTTTTGGTCTTTACTAAACTTTAATATTTTATCGATAGTACCAGCATCTTTGAAGGTAACACGTTGATTTCGATCAATAAAGAAGACACTAAATAGAGATGCATTAATAATTTCTTTGATTTGGTCTTCACCTTCATTTTGGTACATTCCAGATTTTTCACGTAGTCGATGAGCTTCATCAACAATTGCAATTTGAAGTGCATTTTTAGAGCGTGTATGGAAGGTACCACTACTTTGAAATAGTGCTTTAATTTCAGATTTTTTATAACCTTGTTGCAGCATGGCACTATATACATTTCGTGGAGCAGCATTTGAAGTAATATACTGTGCCATATAACCATTATGAATACATTCTGCTAATAAGTTGATCGCTACTACACTTTTACCAGTACCAGGACTACCACGAACTATATACACCGTTTTTTGATTATTTTTAATAGCATCAAGCGTCGCTTTTTTTATTTGTTCAAACTCAACCTTTTGGTCATCAATAAGAACAAACTCCTTATTGCCTTTTAGCATATTTAAAATAGAATCTTGAAGTGATTTTGATGGTCTCAACTTACCATGTTCAATAGACTCCATGATATTTGTAGTATCAGGCTTTGGAATATAGGTTTTGATAAAGTTACGTAAGCCGTCCATTTGTCCCAATGTGAACATAGGAGAGATATCTAAAATATTGCTATAGATTGGATCACGGAGTTCAGGTGAGATACTTTCATCAAAGTTATGTAAAAAAGCACATGGATGTAGTTCAATAGGTCGAGTTTGTACATCTTCATTGAAATTTTCAATAAGGCTACAGTATGACCAAGCCTGATATGATGGGTGGGTTACTTCATGGATTCCACCACCAAGATAGGTAGATACAATATTATCTTTATCTGTTACTTTGAAAGCTTCGCCCCATTGTTTAAGCTCAACAATGACTACATGCTCTTTATCCTGTTGATCTAGTCCAGTAATAATAAAGTCAACCCGTTTTTGTGTATTTGGAACAATATATTCGATGGCAACACCAGCTAAGTCAGGTATAGCAAAGTCACGCATAACATTAGCCATATAAGATAATGAAGCTTGCCATGAATGAATTTCAGATTCGCCAACACGGCGATATTTTTCTGTTAATGTTTGATGTAACTTTTTTACCAAGACACCTTGTTCAAAGTCTTGGATAAAGGATTGTTTGTTGGATGAGTAAATAATCATTTTTATATATTGCGCCTTAATATTATAAGAATTATATAGTTAAAAAATATTGAATAACTATCATTGTGACTATATTATATAATATAAGTTTGCAAAAAGAGATATTTGGACTGTAAAAAGTGATAAAAATCAATTATAATAAAATATATGTTCGTAATATAGAAGGTGTATATATGAAGTTGTCTTATAAAAAATTATTTAAATTACTTATAGATAAAGAAATTTCTGGAATTGAATTAATGAATAATGCTTCGATTAGTAGAAGTAGTTATTATAAAATAAAAAATGGAGAAAATATAACTACGGAAGTACTATTGCGAATTTGTTGTTTTTTAAACTGTGATATTTCTGATATTGTTGAATGTATTCATGAAGAGGAGTCAAAGTTAGATTGTGAAAAAATATAAGGTATTATCACTTTTTTCAGGTGCCGGTGGCCTTGATTTAGGTTTTAAGCTAGCTGGATTTGAAATAATTTGGGCGAATGATATTGATAAATATGCAGCTGAAACTTATAAAAAAAATCTGGGGAATCATATTATATTAGGTGATATTAATAATATTAATTTTGATACTATCCCTTGTGCAGATGTGATTATAGGTGGATTTCCATGTCAACCTTTTAGTATAATGGGCAGTCAACTTGGCTTTGAGGATACGAGAGGAACCGTTTTCTTTACCATTGTAAGTTTAATTAAGCATTTTATTAAAAAGAAGTCTAAGCCTAAAGTTATCGTTTTAGAGAATGTGAGAAGATTATTGACTCATGATAAAGGAAAAACATTCAAAGTTATAAAATATATATTGGAACAAGAGTTAGGATATAAACTTTATTATCAAGTACTAAATTCTGTAGATTATGGTGTACCACAAATTAGAAATCGTATTTTTATAGTTTGCTTTTCTAATCATAATATTGAATATGAGTTTCCGAAGCCAGTAACTTTAGAATATACATTACAGGATATGTTAGAAACGAATGTCGATTCTAAATATTTTTTATCTGACAAAATTCTACCTACAATTTTGTCGCATGGATCAGGAAATTATCATGCTGTTTCAGAAATAGATCTAAAAATAGCCAGACCACTATGTTCAACAATGCACAAAATGCATAGAGCTAATCAAGATAATTATGTAACGGATAAAGGTAGAATTAGGAGATTAACTCCTAGAGAGGCTGCTAGGCTTCAAGGATTCCCAGATAGTTTTGAAATTATTGTATCTGATACACAGGCATATAGACAATTCGGTAATGCTGTAACAGTAAATGTTGCATATGCAGTAGCAGAAAGTATAATGGAGAAACTTAATAATGATTAAATTACACATGGACTCAATTGAGTTGAAAGAAATATTAGGAATTCGTACAGATTTACTTATAGATGAATTTAAGACAGAATATTATGAAAATAACTATAATTTACTTATTATGAAAGGTGATGATGATTACTTAAATAATAGAGGTGAAAACTATAAACTGGATTTGGATAAAGATTTAGAGTTTAAAGATAGATTAGGTCGTTTGAACTTTAGTTCTATTAAAGATAAATATATACTTAAATATTTTAATAGTTACTGTTATAAAGAGCGTTCTCAAGAGAAAAATAGTCCTAATTTTATAGACTTATTTTGTGGAGCTGGAGGATTTTCTTTAGGATTCGTTCAAGAAGGTTTTATTCCTATTTTTGCATGTGATATTGAATCAGCTTGTATTGAAACATATAGATTTAATCATCCTAATGTTGAAAGTAAATATATTATCAATCAAGACATTGAATTAATTAAAGATGATATTTATGCATATTTAAATCAAAAAAATGTAGATATAGTTATTGGTGGGCCACCATGTCAGGGTTTTAGTATGGCAAACCGTCAAAGGTTAATTGATGATCCAAGAAATAAGTTGTATAAAGCCTTTGTCGAAATTGTTTCTTCCACTAAACCCAAATTTTTTATAATGGAAAATGTTAAAGGGATGTTGAGTGTTGCATCCGAGGTTTGTGATGATTTTAAAGCTGTGGGATATAAAGTGTCTTATAGAGTGTTTAATGCAAAGAATTTTGGAGTTCCACAAAATAGAGAACGTTTGATTTTTATCGGAACTGCATCCCATATTAATATAAATGATATATTTGAAGATGTTGGAACTTTGATTAAAAATAATGGTTTTGAAAGTGTGTTATGGGATGCAATCGGTGATTTGAATAGTTTAGAGGCATCACGCAAAAAAAATTCTACACAGATAATCAATCAATTAAATGGTGGGATAGTTATTAAAAAAAATAATTCAAAATTTAGTAATTCATATTTAGATATAATATCTAACAATAATCCAGTAAAGGAGGTGATTTTTAATCATCAAGCTAGATATAATAATGATAGGGATATTGAGATATTTTCAAGACTTCATCCAGGTGATAAATCAGATGATCCTAAAATAAGTGATATTATGCCTTATAAAAATCGAAATCATATTTTTAAGGATAAATATTTTAAATTAAGAGGTGAAACATATTGTAAAACAATTACTGCGCATATGAAGTATGATTGTAATATGTATATTCATCCAACCCAGGCACGTGGTCTAACACCTAGAGAGGCTGCGCGGGTTCAATCTTATCCAGATGACTATGTATTTAAGGGAGCATATACTAAAACCTATATGCAAATTGGGAATTCAGTACCTCCATTAATGGGACGTTTTTTTGCTAAAGTATTGAAGATGTATGTTTAGGAGAGTTCTATGATATTTTCGAATGATTTAAATATAGTTAAAGACATATTAAAGCAGGAATATGAGATTAATTTAAATGAAGCGGCTATAGATGGAGTCATTGTAAAAAAGATGGCTAAGACTAATCTATTATCTACTGGCAAAAATGAGCGAAGTAATCAAACTCATATTGCTATAACAGGTAATCAAAGAGATTTATTTCCATATATATACTCTCCTTTATATGACGAAGAAGGTAAAAATAGTAATAAGAATTTTTTTGTTATAAAAGCTGATATAGAAATTTTTTATAGTAACTGTGTAAGATTTGATAAACAAAAAATTGATTTTAACGGTAAAAGGTCATTAAATGAAGAAGTTTGTATTTATCATCGTAAAGATAATAGTGGATATCAAATACAACTTTCTATGATTAAAAATGGTGATAGTAATAACTTCATTAAATTTAGAGAACTTATACAGCTTGATGATTATTTAGTAATTATAAAAAATAAGAATTCATTATCATATCAAGCTTTTATAATTGAATCAAAATTTCTCAATGAATATAATACTAAATATAACTCTTTTGTAGAACTGGAAGATGATGTAACAACCTTTGTAAAATCAAATGATATAGTAGAAGATATTAATAATAAATCTAAATTTACATTATGGTTAGAAAAAATACCTTTAGCTGAAATGACAGTTCGTAATTATGTTAAAGCAATAACTGATTTACCTCATAAATTTACATTTAGAGAAATTTCTTCTATTTATGATATTTATGATTTAGCCACCATTCAAGAGTATAATCAGTATCTAAGTCAAAATTTGGAATTTAACGATTATAATAAAAAAAATAAAAATACACCAAGTTGTGCACTAAAAAAATATATTGAATTTCTTTCTGAATACTATAAATGTTTCTTTATTACATCTGAAGTTGATAAGCCACATCAAAGAATATTTTTTGGTGCTCCTGGTACTGGTAAAAGTTATAAGTTAAATCAAGAAGCAAAACAATATTTTGAAGATAATTTTAAACGTGTAACGTTTCATCCGAATTATATGTATGGTAATTTTATTGGACAATACAAACCATATCCTGCTGAAGATAATCATGAAAAGATTACATATAAATTTGTTCCAGGGATATTGATTAATCAACTAGTAGAGGCACTAAAGAATCCAGATAAAAACTATTTAGTTATTATTGAGGAAATCAATCGTGCTAATGTCGCATCTGTATTTGGAGATTTATTTCAGTTATTAGATCGCAATAGTAATGGTGAAAGTGAATATAGTATTTCTATTACAAAAGAGTTGCAAGATTACTTTAAAAATGAAGCTTTTGTAGATGAATCATTAAGTGAGAGAATTCAAGATAAATTAGGAGATGATTTCTCTACTCTTTATTTACCTAACAATTTATATATATGGGCCACAATGAATAGTGCCGATCAAGGTGTCATGCCTATGGATACCGCATTTAAGAGACGATGGGAATTTACATATTTGGGTGTAAATGATGCTGTTGATAATAATTCTGATGAATTTGAATCATATATATTTAAAGTTGGGGATGAACAATATAAATGGAATGATTATCGTGAACAGATTAATGATAGACTTTCCAAGTTAAACATTCCAGAAGATAAACTACTAGGCCCATATTTTCTTTCGAAAAATGTCTTGACTAATGAAGATAAATCATATGTCTCGGAAGTATTAAAAGATAAAGTGCTTATGTATCTATATGAGGATGCAGCACGAGCTTTTAGAGGTAAATTATTTAAAGAGGGAATCTATGGAACCTATTCGCAATTGTGTAAGGCTTTTGGTGATAACCCTCTCACTATATTTAAAGAAGAAATAGATATTAATACTATTAATACGAATAATACTCAGGATTCGACCAATGGAAATTAAATTAGTCCAAGAATGGAAGGCTTATACGCGTGATGAATTTGCAGGTTTATTAAATTTAGAGGGTAGAAAATTAAGTGATGCAGCACGTGAACTTAGAAAGTTAAATATATTAAAATGTACTTCGATATCAAAGGTTAAAGATTTATCAATTCTTATGGATGAATCAACTTTATTTTCCTTTAGTGAAAATTATAAAGATATTTATTACTTTCAATATGTGGGGATTTTAAAAGTCGGTGATAATTATTTATTTGTTTACCCCAAATATCTTAAAGAATGCACTTACATTAAGGATAGATCATTAGGCTATCCACTCTTTAAGTTAATTTTACAAGTTATAGAAAAATATAATTATAAAGAGCAGCAACAAATTAGTGATAATAGCGAAAAATCAGAGTTTATTAATATGTTATCCGTTGCAATTCAACTGTTAAATGATTATATTCAGAATGGACTATATGAATCTGAGCAGAATATTATAGAAGTTAATGGTGAAGGGCAGATACTTTGGAATCAGACTATTTCTATGAGTGATGCTTATATTATTGAAGATACACCGATTTATTTTGATTGGTTTACATTAAACCAAGAGAATAATATTAATAACTTTTTTTATCGGCTGCATAGAATTGTATTAACTCTAATATGTGTGGAGTTTCAAGAGATATTTTCTATATTAAATATTACACCTGTTTTTTTATCTGAAGAAAGTATTACAACATTAGGGGATATTGATTATATTATTAATCGTATAAATCAAGAACTATCAGTGCAGTTTCGCTCTGATCGACAAAATATACTAAAGCTTTTAAAAGATTATTTATTAGAGAGTAAATCTAATAATCTTTCCGATGAAATATCTTTTATTGGTACTAATAGTTTTAATCTAGTGTGGCAAGATGTTTGTGCGGTTATTAAGAAAAATTGTTTAGATAAAAAATTATTTGAATTAGGCTATACTTATAAAAATATGATTCAGAAACGGACATGCTTAAAGAATATTATAGATAAACCTGAATGGAGACAAAAAGACTCGGATCAGTATGATACTACTAACACATTAATGCCAGATATTGTTACTTTTGAAAATCATAATTTAGTTATTTATGATGCTAAGTATTATAATACATCTTTTGATGATAAAGGGAATATAAGTAATGTCCCAGGTATTGAGTCATTGACAAAACAGATTCTATATGAATTAGCTTATCGAGATTTCGCTACTGAGAATAATATGGTAATTGCTAAAAATAGCTTCTTGATGCCTACTGAAGGAACTGAAGATTATATATTGGGAACAGGGTCTTTAGGACTACTTAAAAATCATACTAATGGTGATATTAATGATATTACAATTGAAATGATCGCAGCAGAAAGGGCATTTCATCAATATTTGAAGTAGACTCTCTAGACAGACCTTTTAATAGTTTATAATATCTTGAAACAAATAAGTTATTTTGCAATAAAAATAATATTGGATCTCGTTTATGAAAAGATATATAGTAACTATATATTTCTATACAAAAAAGGAAGTTTTATATCTGCTATTAATCTTTTAATTTTTGACTTATTAGGAGTATAATCAACATGAATTTTTTTGATTATATAGACTGATTTACTTATATATACTATATATTTGCATTTATAGCACTTTCTATATTGATATATAGAACTTATTACAAATATCAATATGATAAAATTCATGGTTTAGGCAATAAGAATTTTTTATATATAATGTGTTGCTGGATAGAAGAGATATTGATTTTATTTCTTATTATTCCTGGTACCCTATTAATGAGCATTGCAACAGGAGAAAATATTGATTTATCATATCCCACTTTAAATAATAACCATAAAGATTTATTGATAGCTTCATTGACAGTATTTTCTATTACGACAGCGATATCACTAATTTGCATTGGTTTTGAAAAAAATCTTTTTCTTAAATTGCAATATGAAATTGAACAGTATCCAAATCTACAATTTTATTAACTTCTTCAAGAAAGACATCCAAGAGGGTTCTATAATTTAGAAGCTTGCGTGGCAAACTATTACACCATTGAAGTGTTCGTTGAATTGTTTCCTCTGAAACGGCTTTTATGGGCATTCCTTTCGGTATACATCTACGAAGTAAACCATTATGTCTTTCATTCGATCCACGTTCCCAAGCAGAATAAGGTCGAGCAAAATAAATAGACAAAGTTTCATTTTCTAAATCAGATATTTCTGAAAACTCTAAACCGTTATCTGCAGTTATTGTTTTACATAAACAAGCTAGATTAACATCTTTAAACGTATTTAACCATGCATGCAATGTTTCTTTTACATCAGTAGCTCGTGCTGAGGAACATCGTAAAGCCACATACAATCTACTTTTACGCTCAAGCAAAGAGATTAAAACATGGTCTGTCTTATCTTTTATTCCACGGACGGTATCTAATTCCCAATGTCCGAATTCCTCGCGCGTTTCAATATT
>ERZ772999.2480-NODE-2480-length-9945-cov-16.273003_pt1 | contig 9945 bp, 5 predicted proteins | sample MGYA00511467_ERZ772999 | MGnify/ENA primary metagenome ERZ772999 (study PRJEB29015, sample SAMEA2738064) | human oral metagenome | biome: human oral; feature: human-associated habitat; material: saliva | place: China | collected 2218 ...
AGAAGCCAGACGGCAGATGTGCCACCTGCCCACGATGGGACAGATGGCACATCAGGATACCTAATTCTGAAGACCAACAGAAACTTATCAGACTCTATCGCAAGTCGGGAGCAAAGACAAAAAGCGATTTTGTCCGAGCAAGGCTTTTGGGTGAAACCTTTAAGGTCATCACGGAAGACCCTGCAAAAGAGCCTTACTTGGAGAAACTCTCCGAAATCGTCGCCATGATGAATAAGATAGGCGTGCTGTACAACGAAGCCGTGAAAGCCCTCAATACTTATCATTCTGTTGCCACTGCCCAACGATTGCTCAGTAAACTTGAAACTTATTCCCAACTTCTTATCAGACTGCAACTGCAAGCAGTGCAACTGACAAAATCTCTTGAGAGTAAACAAGAATGAATGCTGATAAATCATAATGCCCAACGTTAGTATCGTGCTGTGATTGCCCAATCCCTCTTTGGTCAGTTGGGTGATTTTGGAATCGGTGTCAGGAAGATAGGCATTGTAGATGTACTCGGTAATAAAACGCTTGTGGCAATGTTTGCATTGGTAGCGGTGTCTGTCATTGCAATTCTTCCCACTTTTGACGATAGACTCAGATTGACAATAGCGACATACAAACTTAACTCCCAATCTGGAGCATAAAGTTTCAAAACTATCCTGTTGCTTCATTTGCTTATGCTATAATTGCGAAAATAATGCGAAGGCAAAGCGCTAATTCCTGCCTTCGCATTTTTAATTTATCAGATAGTCCTGATAATCAAGACCCTATTTTCACAACTCCCAATCTGAAGCATTACCAATCACTATCATTAAGAAAAGAAAAACTGAACCAGTTATATTGAAAAGTACCATTAATAATTGGGACGGTAATACTAATTGCTTTATCTTGATAGATAATTATTTTAGGAATTTCTTGCCAATTATGTTTTTCTAATCGATACGCTTTTCCGCATACGTAATATATGGGAATATTTTCGTCGTTAACTCTTGAAGTAAACAACCAAGTCAGAGGACAATCATATAAGGATTGTTCAAGACTCCTGTCTATTTCTTGTATTTCGTTTCGGGATGGTATCAACTCATATCCTCTAGTTTTATCATCTGAAATAAATTTGTAATAGATAATTGAGTGAGTACTGGTGGTAAAAACATCACAATGATTCGTGATTAAGTTAATCTTTAATCTTTCACAGTCGATGAGATATAATTTGTCCTAGACAAGAATAACAAAACAAGATTCAATGGCATACGATATAGGAATCGCCCCCTCTATCTCCATACCATTTAGCTTAATTTTCTTTTCAAAAAGAATATTCATTTTCTTTCCCATAATTGTTAATAGCATCTCTTCTGCTTCGTAATCTATTCGACTCACCATTAAATAATCCCTATTCCGACTTTGAGCTAGGTTCACAATGGGTAAATTCTGCTTTGAATGCCAATAAATATATTTTGCATTTTGAGGAACATGCCAAAGTATAATATTCCTACCTTTTGCATATATCAGTGCAGAGTCCGAGATCTTTAAGCAATTCGAGGTCATGGTTGAATCGATACAATAACTGTGGTTGCGGTAATTCCTTATATCCAGTCTTTGCAGTTTCCTTTCAATCGCTTCCGTATCATCGCTATTTTGACAATAAACCAAATATTTACCTATTGTACAAACAAAATCTCCGTGAATGCACAAAGTATCCTTATTCTGTGAATAAATAGGTAATCCTATATAGCAATACAATATAATTATGCTTAAAAAACATGCCCTATATTTTTTCATCGCTTTTGAGTTGCAATATGAATATGATTATTATGCCCAGAGATCCTCTTAGTTTTCCCCTCTTTTTCTTGTATATTAGGTCCAAAATTCTCTCTTAAGATAGGATTCTTTCTAATTGCACGTTGAAAAGCATCAACTTTTTCATGTGATTTAGGATTTTTAACTGAGATTCCATTTACCATGTCAATGTCTATAGCTCTTCCTCCATTTGATGCATAATGATTGCTTGAAGGGGAATGTTTCCCAGTTGTAGTTGTAGAAACATCAATAGAAGTAATTCCTGCGCCAGAAATATTAGCATCGTTTATCCCTTTAATTAATAAACTAACAGCATCTTTTGACAATGCATAATCACCATAACCCCCAGTTGGACTCTTATACTTAAAAGTTACACTAACTTTAGTTCCATCATCTGTTATAAAACTCTTAGGTATATATTGCCCACCTTCTACATTAAACCTACCACTTGCATCGGATACTTTTATAATCTTATCCTGCTGATAATCGTATCTCATTCCAGATTGATATATACTATATGTTTCACCTATATTTCTATACTCCTGACCATCGTATGTTATAGAGTTAGCATTCCCTTCCTGCCAGAAAATAGCAGCAGTTTCATCATTTCTATACCAATCTGTACCAGTTGGATCAATATACTTGACAGGATTATTATTTGTGTAGCAATATCCTGTTAAATTCGGATATTTCTCCGTTAGCGGATCAACCCCCAGCCACATAGAATTTTGGGGATCCATATATCTTGCACCATAGTAGTACATACCTGTTTCCTCATCAAACTCTTTAGCGTTGAAGAGGTACGGCGTGTTCCACGTATTGTTGCGTTCTTCTATGAACACCTCACCAAACGGTACATACTCGATGTGCTGTGTCACCTCGCCGTCAAGATTGGTGATGTAACTACTGCTGCCCAAGTGGTCTGGGTGGTAGTAGAACTGCATCTTTTCGTAATTGTCCTTGTCATGAAAATTATTATCTACAGCAGAACGTGTGCTGGCATTCATAGCCCTTGTCTGCGCAGCTTCCGGCGTGCCATCGTTGCAGCAGAAGCCTTGACCATTCACGTAGTCATCATTGTCCTTACCATTATAAGGTTGGTCAAACGCCTTGTAATTGTCTTTAATGGATTGTAACTGCTGGTTGTACTTATCCTTGTAGTTAATGGTAAGACCATCAGCTTCATTGCCTGCATACGGAATTCGCCTTGGGTCTGCGCCATAAGATGCCAAGTCGCCCAATTTAGAAACGATTCTTTGACTACCGATGTAGATGTGCTTGGTGTACTTACCACCTTGCCCTGCAACGAGGTATGGGCTGACATAGAGTGAGAACCTTGCCGTACCAGTATTACCACCCGAGAACTCGGAGTTCACATAAATGGCTTCATTCTCACCACTCGTCTTCACTGTGCGCTCACCATCGGCATCATACCAGTAGTTAGATACAAAGCCGTTCTCATCGGCTGCCAACAAGCGATTCTCCTCGTCCCACTTGAACTTCTGCTCACTTGCCTTTTCATCCTCCTTGCCGTCTTTCTTTACACGAGAGGTATTGATATAGACGAGGTTTCCGTTGGCATCGTAGATGTACTTGTGTCCGTTGTTGATGTTCGTGCTGTCCGTAGGAGTTTCTTCCGTGCGGTAGTTGATATCACGAACATTGTCGAGTTGGAACTTCTTACCGTCTGCCTTTTGATAAGTATAGGTGAGGTCATAGCCTGCGTGGAGCGTGCCGTCGAACTGTACACCTGTCTGCGAGAGATGTTGCTTCTTGCTCGTGATGCGGTGCATATTGTCGTAGCCCATAGATAACGTATAAGAAGCGGCTTTATTGTCCGTTCCCGTATAAGTTCCCGTTGCACTTGCCAAACGATACAATGGGCTTCGTACTTTTAATACCCATATAAGGGTAATAATGAACACCCATATAAGGGTATTGCCTGTTACCCTTATATGATGGTATGTTATATGGAGATTCAAATGTCATCATATTCCATTGAACCCTGTGAGACTCTCGTCTTTATTTATCTCATAGAGATAAATGTACCCTGTAGGTTTTTCATATTCTATAAACACACATTTTTTTTTGTATTTCATTGCTCTTGCATAACTAGGGGACTTATCATCACAAAATGTTGTTTTTAGGCTGTAGTACATATTCTTTATTGGGGCACCAAAAATTAAAATATATGTATATTTTTCAAAGTCTAATTTCCTAAATTCAAAATTGCAACTTAAATTTATAGTATCATCAATTAATTCAGTATATTTTTCAAAATCTTCTCTTGTATTTATAAATTTATATGCATCAGGATAAAAAGATGTCTTGAGCATAGGGAATTTATAACAAGCATTATATTTAATATAATGCTTGTTATAAATAAAATACATAAGCAATAAAACTATCGATATAGTAAAGGCGGCACTAAAGAGTTTTCTCATCTTCTTTTTCTTTGCATTCTTATAGGGTTGTTTGGATTGTAAAACATATGCCACTTACCATCATTCGCTGGATAAGGCCTCATATAGTTTTTTGAGAAAGATGTCGTGCCGTCAGTAAAAAACGAGTGATAATTTACTGATTCTGCTGTACCTCTAACACCATAGAACTGAAATTTTTGTGCAAATACATATGCAATAGGCAATTTACTTCCAGCCAAAGCTCCTTGGCGATGATCTCCTTCTCCATGAGGTTTTGGATTCATATCAGCAGAATGGCATGAATACATATATAGCATTGCTTTATAAATATTACCTTTAGGCTGTGGAAGATCCTGGATATTAGGAGCAGGTGATTTTGCTATATTAGTTTTGCCATCTCCTGTAGCAGTAAACTGCTGACCATCACCAACCATAATTGACTGATTTTTTCCATGTGTCATGATTAACACTTCTGAAATGTTAGTACCATTCATATTTTTCCAATCTGTGGTAAAAGATTTTGTTGTACTGGTACGGCTCATCGCCACATTGCCTGCTCCATACTTTTTAATACCATCCTTATACTGAACTTTTGCTTGATCACTAAATTCATCTGAGTAAAATATGAATTTCTTTACATTTCTGGTGTCTTTTATGACTTGACCATCTATGTCTGTCCATTCTTTTCCATTAAAATCAATATTTATTATTGGACTATTACCAGAAAAACTATATGATGAATAGTTTAAAAACTTTTCTTGTTTAGGATCCGTTGATATCCACAGACTCACCCTTGGATCATAGTACCTTGCACCATAGTAGTACATACCTGTCTCCTCATCCAATTCCTTGGCATTGAAGAGATAAGGCGTGTTCCACGTATTGTTGCGCTCCTCTATGAACACTTCTCCGAACGGAACGTATTCGATATGCTGTGATACTTCGCCATCAAGGTTGGTGATGTAGCTACTGCTACCCAAATGGTCAGGGTGGTAGTAGAACTGCATCTTCTCGTAGTCGTCGTTGGGCTTGAAGTTACCATTTACAGCCCTTGTGCGTGCCGTCGCCCTTGCCTGTGCCGCCTCCGGTGTAGCGTCGTTGCAGCAGAAGCCCTGACCGTTTACATAGTCATCATTGTCCTTACCATTATAAGGTTGGTCAAACGCCTTGTAATTGTCTTTAATGGATTGTAACTGCTGGTTGTACTTATCCTTGTAGTTAATGGTAAAACCATCAGCTTCATGTCCTGCATACGGTATTCGTCTTGGGTCTGCACCGTAAGAAGCCAAGTCGCCGAGCTTGCTGACAATTCTCTGACTGCCTACATAGATATGCTTGGTGTACTTGCCACCTTGCCCTGCCACCAAGTATGGGCTGACATAGAGCGAGAAGCGTGCTGTACCGGTGTTACCACCTGAGAACTCGGAGTTCACATAGATGGCTTCGTTCTCACCACTGGTCTTCACCGTACGCTCACCATCGGCATCGTACCAATAGTTGCTTACAAATCCGTTCTCATCGGCTGCCAACAAGCGATTTTCCTCGTCCCAACGGTACTTCTGCTCGGTTGCCTTTTCATCTTCCTTGCCGTCTTTCTTTACACGAGAGGTATTGATGTAGACAAGGTTTCCATTGGCATCATAGGTATATTTGTGTCCGTTGTTGATATTCGTACTCTCCGTAGGAGTTTCTTCCGTGCGGTAGTTGATATCACGAACATTGTCGAGTTGGAACTTCTTACCATCTGCCTTTTGATAAGTATAGGCGAGTTCATAGCCTGCATTGAGCGTACCGTCGAACTGCACACCTGTCTGTGAGAGGTGTTGCTTCTTGCTCGTGATGCGGTGCATGTTGTCGTAACCCATAGACAACGTATAAGAAGCGGCTTTATTGTCCGTTCCCTTATAAGTACCTGTTGCGCTTGCCAAACGATATAGTGGGTCATAAGTATAACTATGGCTCATCTGTCCGCCTGCCTTTCCACTTTGTGGGAGTGGAGCATTGTTCTTAATACCGAGCACGTTGCTCACAGCGTCATAACTGTAGGCATTGTCCATGATAGTACCAGCCTTAGCATTCACCACGAGGTTCTGCAAACGTCTGCGTGCAGGGTCATAGCTGTAGAAGGTCTCGGCTCTGTTGCAATACTTCAGGTAGGTGCGCTGCTCAATGATGTCAGTTCCTCCACACATATCAATTATTTAACGTTGTTTTTTTCTGTTTATTGCTTACGGCTTTTAATACCCATATAAGGGTAATGATGAACACCCTTATAAGGGTATTGCCCGTTACCCTTATATGGGTAAGTTCAAACAATCTATATGTGGTTTACCATAGACTTGTAGTTTTAATATTATACATTCTGTTCTCTATCGCTATTGTAGCTTGCGTTTTCGTACCACGTTTTTTACTCTTTTGTTTATGACGTCATTTTTACCAGAATTAGACGTCATATCTGTCAGATTGAGACGTCATATTTTAGAGTGTATGACATCATATTTTGGACCTTAATGCTCATTCTTTAAGAATCAGGTAGTTATTGGGATTACTCCCGATTTGGAGCATTACCGTCATATTCAAATGAGGTGTCATAGGAAAACATATTACTTAGGAAGGACTAATTCTTCAGGAACGTTATCTCTATTATATATTAGATTCTTTATTCTTAAGTAACTTTCCTCAGAAATATTGCTATCTGTATACAAATTTAGCAAGAGCGTGTCTTTTTTATTTCCTCGTATGAATATAAGAGCATTTTGATATCTATCAATGATCTTAAAACATTCAATAATGGATAAAGGAGATATCATAAGAATACTATCATCTACCAACTCATTCTCCATATTTATTTTGTATATAGTATCGTTACTAATATATAACACTTCAAATGCTTTGTGATACAAATCTATATTTTCGCCAAATCCATTCTTTAGAGTGTCCCATTGTATTTCTTTCGGAACATATAGTTTATTTGAAGTATTGTTCTGATTACAAGCAACCAAAACAATACTCGTTATGCCTATTATGGTAAGACTGAAATATTTCATTTATCGTACATATAATGGAATTCTTCCTCTAAAGCCTTTACCTACTCCATAGAGGAAATAATTCTGGATTCTTTCTTTTTTATCGCAAAGGCATCCATGTGTCCAAGAATGCGTATCTAATTTACCATGCAAATATAGACCCCTATCTTTTGAATTATTGCCCAAATCTTTTGCTGGTATAAGCCGAATTCGTGAATAGCCATATGCTTTGGTAATAACGGAATTGGATAATTTTGAATTACCATTATATACCATAGTGCCATTTTTCGGAAAGTTCTCTAATCCCCACTGTATTTCAGGCTGTGGTCCTTCTGCTGTGTTTAGTAATTTTACAGGATTTGAAGTTGTTCTTATATCCAATCGCATATAGTAATCTCCATTAGCTATCGGCAAAGTACTTTTATGGTTGCTATTTCCAGAAAACGCTTGTGAATCAACAACTTTTTTGTCTTGATGGAAAAGAACTAATTTGCCACCAGTTCCTCCATCTTTATTCTTGTATGTTTTTGTAAACATAGCTAAATACTCAAAGCCATTATTTGATGTATGTTTTTTCCCATCTGTACCAATATATATTGCTGAACTTCCTTTGTGATAATGCCAAGTTGCAGTTTTTTCATTCTTTGCTTGGTATTTAAACCAATCTTTTCCATCAGGATCTATGAAAATAATTGGATTATTTATCGTATAACAATAGGTATTAATATTAGGATATTTCTCCTGCAACGGATCCGTACTCATCCACAAACTCAGCCTCGGCTCATAGTATCTAGCACCATAGTAGTACATACCTGTTTCCTCATCAAATTCTTTAGCATTGAAAAGATAAGGTGTGTTCCACGTATTGTTGCGCTCTTCTATGAACACTTCGCCAAACGGCACATACTCGATGTGCTGCGCCACTTCGCCATCAAGGTTGGTGATGTAGCTACTGCTGCCCAAATGGTCGGGGTGGTAGTAGAACTGCATCTTTTCGTAGTCGTCATTCGGCTTGAAATTGCCGTTTACAGCTCTTGTGCGTGCCATTACCCTTGCTTGTGCTGCTTCTGGCGTGCCATCATTGCAACAGAAGCCCTGACCGTTTACATAATCGTCATTGTCCTTACCGTTATAAGGTTGGTCAAACGCCTTGTAGTTATCCTTAATGGATTGCAGTTGCTTTGCATACTTATCCTTGTAGTCAATAGTAAGACCATCAGCTTCATTGCCTGCATACGGTATTCGTCTTGGGTCTGCGCCATAACTTGCGAGGTTGCCGAGCTTGCTGACGATACGCTGACTACCTACATAGATGTGCTTGGTGTACTTACCTCCTTGTCCTGCAACGAGGTATGGGCTGACATAGAGACTGAACCTTGCCGTACCAGTGTTACCTCCAGAGAACTCAGAGTTCACATAGATGGCTTCATTCTCGCCTGACGTCTTCACCGTGCGCTCGCCGTCGGCATCATACCAATAGTTGCTTACAAAGCCGTTCTCATCGGCTGCCAACAAGCGGTTTTCCTCGTCCCACCTGTACTTCTGCTCAGTTGTCTTCTCATCTTCCTTACCGTCTTTCTTTACACGAGAGGTATTGATGTAGACAAGGTTTCCGTTGGCATCATAGGTATATTTGTGTCCGTTGTTGATATTGGTACTCTCCGTAGGAGTTTCTTCCGTTCGGTAGTTGATATCACGAACATTGTCGAGTTGGAACTTCTTACCCTCTGCGCTACCATAGGTATAGGTGAGGTCATAGCCTGCGTTGAGCGTGCCGTCGAATTGTACACCTGTCTGCGAGAGGTGTTGCTTCTTACTCGTGATGCGGTGCATGTTGTCATAGCCCATCGCAAGGGTGTAAGAAGCCGTCTTATTGTCCGCTCCTGCGTAGGTTCCCGTTGCGCTTGCCAAACGATACAATGGGTCATAAGAGTAACTGTGGCTCATCTGTCCGCCTGCCTTTCCACTCTGTGGGAGTGGAGCATTGTTCTTAATACCGAGTACGTTGCTCACTGCGTCGTAGCTGTAGGCATTGTCCATGATAGTACCTGCCTTAGCATTCACCACGAGGTTCTGCAAACGTCTGCGTGCAGGGTCGTAGCTGTAGAAGGTTTCCGCTCCGTTGCAATACTTCAGATAGGTGCGCTGCTCAAACTTGTCATAACCTATCTTGTTCACATAATCGTAGCCATAGGACTTGTAGCCACGCACGTGGTCTACCTGTCCACCGAGGTTGTAGCCGTAGGTTACTTTCTCCTCATCGGGGTAAATCATCTCCAATAGACGGTCATGGCTGTCATACTTCCACTGTGTGACGTAGGTTGCCACTGCCTGATTAGGTACAATCAGCGTGCGCACGGTCTTCAGGACTTCGCCCATCTTGCCATAGTAATATTCGATGGCACCACTACCGTCCTCGCGAAGCATCAATCTGCCGATACGGTTGTAAGAAGAGTGAATGCCACCATAGTGGTACTTCACGTTGTTCTCCGGATGGTCGGGGTAGCTGATGGCTGTCAACCTGCCGTAGTCGTACTCGTAGTTGATGGTCTTTCCCTCCTTCTTAAGGTTGGCGGTCTGCTTGGTTATCACATTGCCTAAAGCATCGTAGGTAAAGGTGGTGATACCGCTTGCAGGATGGTTTACCTCTGTGCGACGATCGCCCATATCATAGACGGATGTCGTTACGTTGCCCT
>ERZ772999.2483-NODE-2483-length-9938-cov-2.306385_pt1 | contig 9938 bp, 8 predicted proteins | sample MGYA00511467_ERZ772999 | MGnify/ENA primary metagenome ERZ772999 (study PRJEB29015, sample SAMEA2738064) | human oral metagenome | biome: human oral; feature: human-associated habitat; material: saliva | place: China | collected 2218 ...
TAGCACCGCGACGACTTCCGATCGGAAGAAGATTGATGTGACGGCGCTGAGCTATGATGTGTCCCGGTTCACACTCCCGGCGGATGCCAAGTCCCTGATTGTCGTCGAGGGCTTTGCGGTCAAGGGCGGCAAGGACACCTACCGCGAGACCAAGGTGAGCGACGAGTCGCGCTGGAACAAGGCGCGCGTCACAGTCTTTGTCAAAGATGAGGCGGGGCAGTGGCAGGCAAAAATCCAGTCGGCGGGTGTCTACGGCTACGGCGGCATGTCGGCGACGCGGCACAGCGGCGACGGCACCACCCCGATCGGACTCTGGAAGACCGATACGCCCTTCGGGCGGAACGCGGCCGAGGAGGGCTTCCCGTCCGATTACACGCACATTCAGGCGGAGGCAAAGCGCCAGTACTGGTCCGACCGCACCAATCGCCTCGAGAGCGCGGACAAGGCGGCCGAGCAGAAGGGCGAAAAGCTCTGGGAGGACTGGGCAAAGAACATCTACGCCTATGCGCTGAACACCGGCTTTAACAAGGACAACCGCCAGCCCGGCACGGGCTCCGCGCTCTTTTTGCACTGCACGAGTAACGGCAAACCGAGCACGGCGGGCTGTGTGGCCATTCAGCCGGAGGCAATGAAGGCGGTGCTTCGCCAGTACGCAAAGGGCGGTATGTACATTGCGCAGGCTCCGGAGGGTCAGTTTGAGCAGATCTACGGCGCGTTCAGCGAGAGCGGCGCGGCGGCAAAGGGAGAGTTTAAGGCTTCGACCAAGGAGCTCCCGGCGACCGAAACCGTCGTGTTGCAGTGAAATTTGTTCGGCAAAATAAGAGAGACGGCGAAAGCCGTCTCTTTTTCTTAAGAGTATTGTCGCTTGCGACAAGCGCAACGGGACCTTAAGATAGATGCAAAGCATAGAAACGCAAAGCGCCGGGGAGAAGCGCAAGCGAGAGGAGAAAAAATGAAAAAGGGATATCTGACGGCGGCGGCCGCGGCGGCGCTCAGCGCAGCCATGGCCTTCGGCGCATGGGCAGCTTCGTTTCAGACAGTCAATCAAGTCATGTATGTCAATGCGAGCAGTTTAAATGTGAGAACCGAACCCTCGGCGACAGCGGGCAAGGCGCAGAGCCTTTCTCGCGGCACGGCGGTACAGGTGAACGGCCTGTCCGGAGAGTGGGCGCGTATTTCGCTCGGCGGCAAGAATTACTATGTCGCGAGCCGTTACTTAAGCAGCGGAAACAGCGCGGCGGCGAGCACGGCAACGGCGGCAGCGAGTACGCCGGTCTCTGTCCCGGAAGGGGTCACGGTCAGCGACATTACGCTCAGCGACAACCTGCGCTTTGCCTCGTCCTCGAAGATTAAGACGGGAACGGCAAAGCTCTATAAGAATACCAAGGGCAAGTACGGCGATAAGGTGGTCTGTGTGAATGCGGGGCACGGCACGAGCGGCGGTGAGCGCGTCAAGACGCTCTCGCACCCGGACGGCAGCCCGAAGGTAACGGGCGGCACAAACCAGCGCGGTGCGGTGGAGTCCATGGCGGTGTCCTCGGGTATGACCTTCCAAGACGGAACGGCGGAGAGTACGGTGACCTTACAGGAGGCACAGATTCTGCGCGACGTGCTTTTGCAGCGCGGCTTCAGCGTACTCATGATACGCGAGAGCAGCGATGTACAGCTCGACAACATTGCGCGCACGGTGCTCGCAAACAACTATGCGGCCTGCCACATTGCGGTTCACTGGGACAGCACCTCTTCCGATAAGGGCGCGTATTTCATGAGCGTGCCGGACGGTCTCAAGAAGATGGATCCGGTCTCCTCGACCTGGCAAAAGAGCGAGGCCTTCGGCGAGGCACTGATCGGCGGTCTCCGCGGCAAGGGCGTCAAGATTTTCGGCGGCGGCTCTATGGATGTGGATCTCACGCAGACCTCGTATTCGACGGTGCCGAGCGTGGACATTGAGCTCGGCGACAAAGTCTCGGATCACAGCGAGGCGACACTCCGAAAGCTCGCCGAGGGGCTTGCGGACGGCGTTACGCAGTACTTTACAAAATAAGACGGCACCGGAACGTGCGGGGAAGTCTTCCGAACGGCAGGGAAGACTTCCCTTTTCCTGTGCAACGGGCTGTTTGCCCGGGGAGGAAGCAATGGGAGAAAAGCTGACAAAGGCAGATGTCAAAAAGATAGAAGAGGAGATTGAGCACCGGAAGCTGGTGCTTCGCCCCGAGCTCATTCAGGCCGTCAAGGAGGCCAGAGCCCAGGGAGATCTCTCGGAGAACTTTGAGTACTACGCGGCAAAGCGGGAAAAGAACCGGAACGAGAGCCGCATCGCTTATCTGGAGCGCATGCTCAAGTTCGCGACCATCATTGAGGACCGCGCCGCGGCCGATGAAGTCGGGCTCAACAAGATGGTGGAAGTCTATTTTGTCGATGAGGATGAGAGTGAGCGTTACAAGGTCGTGACTTCGATTCGCAGCGAGACGACGGAGGGGCGCATCTCGATCGAGTCGCCGCTCGGCAAGGCGCTGCTCGGACACAAGGTCGGCGACCGCGTGCAGGTCAGCCTGCCGCAGGGCGGCTATGAGGTCGAAATCCGCTCGATTGCCGAGGATCACAGCGATGATGCAATTAGTTCCTTTTAAGAAAAGAGTCGCGAAATATCGTAAAATCGCGTATCATGGAAGTATATTTCGCACGCTTTGAAAAGGAAAGCAGGCGATCACAGGAGGAAATGCATATGAAAACGACACTGGTGGTGCTCGCGGCAGGCATCGGCTCCCGCTTCGGCGGCGGCATCAAGCAGCTCACGCCGATGGGGCCGAACGGCGAGATTATCATGGACTATGCGATCTATGATGCGAAGCGCGCGGGTTTTGACAAGGTTGTGTTCATCATCCGCAAGGACCTCGAGCAGGACTTTAAGAGCATCATCGGCGACCGCATTGCAAAGGTCATCGAGACCGACTATGCGTTCCAGGAGATCGACGATCTGCCGGCGGGCTTCTCCGTGCCGGAGGGCAGAAAGAAGCCCTGGGGCACCGGGCAGGCGCTACTATCGGTGCGCGGCAAGGTCAATGAGCCGTTTGTGGTCATCAACGCGGACGATTACTACGGCCCGGAGGGCTTCCGTGCGGTCCACAAGTATATGACCGAGGAGATGGATTTGACGGGCGAAAAGCTCGACATGTGCATGGCAGGCTTCATTCTGAAGAACACGCTCTCGGACAACGGCACGGTGACGCGCGGCGTCTGCGAAGTCGATGAGAACCATATGCTGAAGAGTGTCCGCGAGACCTTTGAAATCCGCATGACGGAGGAGGGCCTGCAGGCCAAGGACGGCGCGGGCAATCCGGTCTCCCTGACGCCCGAGCAGTATGTCTCGATGAACATGTGGGGCCTGCCGCCGCGGTTTCTCGATGTCCTCGCCGAGGGCTTCCCGACCTTTTTAGAGGCGCACGGCACGGAGCTGAAGAGTGAATATCTTCTGCCGACCATCGTGGACAGCTGCATTCGCTCGGGCGAGGGCAGCGTGAAGGTGCTGCCGACCCACGACAAGTGGTTCGGTGTGACCTATCAGGAGGATAAGCCGACCGTCGTCGCAGCGATTCGCGCGCTGATTGAGAGCGGCCGGTATCCGGAGAAGCTCTATGACTAAGAATTGCCTCACGCTGATCGGGATGCCGGCTTCCGGCAAGAGTTCCGTCGGCGTTGTGCTTGCAAAGAAGACAGGTCGCCGTTTTATAGACGGCGACCTTCTGATTCAGGAGCAGAGCGGGAAGCTCTTAAAGGACCTGATTGCCGAGCGCGGGGACGACGGGTTTCGCGCGCTGGAAGATGAGACCCTCGCGGCGCTCGAGACGGAAAATGCGGTGATTGCGCCGGGCGGCTCGGTGATATACGGCGAGAAGGCAATGGCCAGACTGAAGGCGCTCGGAAAAGTCATTTATCTGAAGCTCTCCTACCCCGCGATTCAGCGGCGGCTCGGAGATCTGACCGCGCGCGGCGTCAGCATCAAAGAGGGACAGACACTCCGGGATCTCTACCGGGAGCGCACGGTGCTCTATGAGAAGTATGCCGATCTCGTGATTGATGAGAACGGACTCAGCACGCGGAAAGTGGTCGAGGCCATTGCGCGGGCAATCGGCGAGGGTAGTGATTTGCCCGCGCCGCCGGAACCGAAAAAACAGCGGAGAAGAAAGAGGAGAAACGATGGCAAAGGAAGTGTGGCGCGGCGGAAACATGCTGTATCCGGTGCCGGCAGTCATGGTGAGCTGCCGCGGCAACGACGGAAGAAGCAATCTGATCACCGTCGCGTGGGCGGGGACCGTGTGCTCTGACCCGGCAATGGTTTCCATCTCGGTGCGTCCGGAGCGCTTTTCGCATCAGCTGATTGCGGAGAGCGGCGAGTTCGCAATCAACCTGACCACGGAGGCGCTGGTCCGAAAGGCCGATGAGGCGGGCGTGCGCTCGGGGCGCGACTGCAATAAGTGGGAGCTGCTCGGACTGACCGAGGAGAAGGCGTCTAAAATCAAGGCGCCGCTCGTCAAGGAGAGTCCCGTGAACCTCGAGTGCCGCGTGACAGAGCGCATCCCTCTCGGTACCCACGACCTCTTTCTCGCGGAAGTGCTCGCGGTCGATGTGGACAAGAGCCTGATGGACGAGAAGGGGAAGTTCTGTCTCGAAAAGGCAAAGCTGGTCGCATATTCCCACGGGGAGTACTATTCCCTCGGCGCGCTGCTCGGCACTTACGGCTACTCCGTCCGGAAGAAGGGATGAGCATCGGAAGACAGCTGCGGCAGGTTGCCGTGGCTGTCTTTTTTTGGGATAATAAAAAGATAGCCAATGACCATCGCGCAGGAGGAGAGACATGAGAACACTCAGCGAACAGGATATACGTCCGCTTGCTCCCAATGACAGCGCTTTTCGAAACGGAAAGAAAATTTCGGACAGCGGTGCCTTTACGGAGCGGGTTTGTTCCAAGGACGAGAGTTACTACGCAGGCAAATGCAAGGGGTCCGGAAAGAGCCTCTATCAGGTTTCCGCCTGCTTTGAAGAGGGCAAAGCGCCTGTGATACGCTGCAGTTGCCCGAGCCGCCAGTTTCCCTGCAAGCACGGGATTGCCCTTCTGTTTGAGATTGCCGCGGGCAAGGACTTTGCCGAGACGGAAATCCCCGAGGATATCGTAAAGAAGCAGGAAAAGCTCAAAAAGCGGGACGAGAAAAAGAGCGAAGAGAAGGCCGAGCCTGCCGAGGGAAAGCCGCAGACAAAGAAAAAGAGCGCGAGCGGACAGACTGCCTTCCGAAAGAAGACGGAAAAACAGCTTGAGGGCCTTGCGCTCCTTGACGAGGCGCTTTCGCGGCGCATGAAGCTCGGTCTGCTCTCGGGCCTCACGAATACGAAGGAAGAGGACGCGCTCCTCGTGAAGCGACTCGGCGATAGCTATCTCTCCGGGCCGCAGCAGCTCTTTAAGCGCTTTACCTTTCTGCTTAGCGAAGCGGGGACTGCGCGGGAACAGGAGAAAAAAGAGAGCTTCTTGAGGGGCGCCGTGCGGGAACTCGAAAAGCTTCGCACCCTGGTGCGCCGCGGCAGCGCCTACTTAACGGAGAGACTGGAGGCGACTGAGCCGGATGCGAATCCGCTCTACGATGCGCTCGGCGGCGTGCGGAAAAAGGAGGAATTGGAGACACTCGGCTTAAAGCTCTCCGAGACAGCACTGCTTCAGCTTGCCTTCGAAGTGCGCTACGACGAGGCGAAACGGGAGTTCCTGGATCTGGGACATTGGATTTCTCTCTCGGACGGAACCCTTTACCGCGAGATGAACTTTAGACCGCTCAGCGCAAAGAACTACATTGCGGAGAAGGACAGTTCCGACCGGAGACTCCGCGCGGAGCGCTTCCCCTACTACCCGGCCTTCCCGGGGGAGGCAGCGCGCATACGCCTCGAGGACGCAATTGCGGAGCAGCCGGAAGCGGCGGATTTTGCGCGTATTATCGGCTTTGCGGCGCCCATCGCGCAGGCGGCAAAACAGGCGGCCAAGGCGCTTCAGTCGGTGCTCGCGGAGGACAGGGTGCCGGCGCTTTTGCAGCTTTCGGAGATAGCGGTAAAAGAGGACGCAGTCTACGTAAGAGATGCGGCGGGTAGCCTGCTTCGCGTCACGGACGCAAACGGCAGCGAGGCAGCGCTTCGTCAGCTCTCGCAATTTGATACCGGGAAGAGCGCAATTTTCGGGCTCTTCTTTGCGGATGAAGTGCGGCGAGAACTCTGCTTTTTGCCGCAGAGTCTGGTGACCGGGCGGGGCATCATCCGCCTCATGCTCTGAGCGGGGAGGGAAACACATGAATGCGGAAATTTTGACTTCGATGAGAGAGAGTCTCTTTCAGTGTGCCCTCACGGGGAGCGAGCGCATTGCGGAGGATCCCCGCTTTTCGCGCGCCCTCGCGGAACTCGGGAATCACCGCGGCGAGGCGAAGGTCTTAGAAGAACTCGCGCGCCGCGGAGAACAGCTTCTTTTGCCCGCGGAGGAAAGAGGTGCGCAGATTCTGGACTTACTGGCGCTGCTCGATGCGGTCCTGCTCACGCAGAGCAAAGCGGCGGGAAGCGGGGACGAAGTCCTCTTAGAGGAAGCCGTGCAAAAGGAGGCAATCCCGGAGCTCTATTACCGGCAGGAGAGCTACCGAAGCCTCGAGAGCCTGCGTCTCGCCCTGACCGAGAGCGGAAAAGGGCGCATGGAAGTGCTGAAGGCAGCAAGAGAGAGTAAGCGCCCCTATCTCGAGGATCTGAGACTTTGTCCGCTCTTCCTAAGGGCTCTCGGCGACCGCTATGCGGAGTTTGCGGATGCGGTCGAGACTTGGATCCGGGAGGAGCGACCGCAGAGCATGTTGCCGCTGCTTCGGCACGCCTTTGCACCGGAGCAGAAAGAAAGAGTGCAGTGCCGCTACTTTACGCTGATCGATGCGCTGAGCGGCGGGGAGAGCGAGTCCTTTTATACGGATGTCATTGCGAAATCGCAGGGAGAGCTGAAGGAGACAGCGATTGCGGCGCTCGGCAAGCATCCGGAATTTTACGGAACCCTCCTGTCTCTCGAGAAGACCGAAAAAAACAAGGCGCATGTCGCGGTGATTGCGGCGCTCGCAAAATACCCGGAAGCGGAGGAAGTGGTCAGAGAGAATTTCCTCAAAAACCCCGCGCGCTATCTCGATGCGATTGCGCACTGCCCCTTCCCGTACGCGGCGGATCTCGTCGCGGCAGAGATGGAGAAGATGTATCCGGATGCCGAGAAGGAAAGAGAAAACCGGACCTATCTGGAAAAGATGAAGGAACTCTGGTATGCGGCAATCGACATGGAGAGCCCGGCACTTCTTCGGCAGCTCACGCGAACCGGCGAGATTGTATCGCATGTGCGTCGCATCTATCTCAATTCGAGACTCTGGAAGACACCGCTCAGTGCGGACTTCCGCGCGGCGCTTCATACCCTGCTCCCGAGTCTGCCGCCGCGGGAACAGACCAAACTTGACTTTTTGCTCGCCCTGGAAGAAAAGACGCCGGCAGAGGTCTATGAAATGTTCTCGGGGCTGTTTGCGGAGAGGCAGGGGATCCTTGGTAAAGTGAAGACGGCGCTCGGCTCGCAGGCGGAAAATCAGGAGAGGCAGGACGGCATTTTTGAGGCGACGGAGAGTTTCTGCTTCCGTCCCGCATACGGCTGGGAACATATGGACCCGCGCTGGTATCCGCTTTTGTTGCAACAGAAGCGCTACAGTGAGTACGAAAAGGGACTCCGTGCGCTGTATCGCGAGGACATTCCGCACGCAAAGGAGCTCTGGAGCGCCTGGGAGTATCATAACCTCCACCACCGTATCGCAGAAGCTGAGGATTTACAGCGTCTCAAGGACTACGGCTGGACAGATTTCAGTGAAGTCTTTGACGGCGGTATTAAAATCTGGAGGGAGCGCACTTTTTATACCTATGATCTGAATGAGCTGAACCAGAAGCTGCTTTTACTGAATCTGTCGAAGGGGAAAATGCTTGCGCTGCTCGAACGGATTTATCAGGGGGTGAGTAAACGACAGAAGAGTTACGGCGATGCGGTTCCCAAGCTGTATGCAGAGATTCAGGCGCTCAAAGACGGCACGGATCCCGAAGAACTGTGACGATGAGAAAAGGAGACAGGATGGAACAGAAGGAAGTACAGCGCCGCGCGGCCGAGAGCCTGTTTGCGGATGAGATTGCCGCACTTAAGGCGGCGGAACAGAACGAAGTCCCCGAGGGCTGGAACATGTCGCCGCGCTCGGTGCTCACCTATATTCTCGGCGGCAAGGCGGGAGATGTCGAAATCACGCCGAAGTACATCGGAGACCGGCGCATTGTCGAGATTGCGGTCGCAACGCTGCTCACGGACCGCTCGCTCCTCTTAATCGGCGAACCCGGCACCGCAAAGTCCTGGCTCTCGGAGCATCTGACCGCGGCCATCAACGGGGATTCGGGGCGTGTCGTGCAGGGCACGGCCGGTACAACCGAGGAGCAGATTCGCTACTCCTGGAACTACGCGCTCTTGATTGCCGAGGGCCCGAGTGAGCGGGCGCTCGTAAAGACGCCCATTTTCCGCGCGATGGAAGAAGGCAAGATTGCGCGTTTTGAGGAAATTTCCCGCTGCGCACCGGAGGTGCAGGACGCCCTCATTTCCCTGCTCTCGGAGAAGCGGATTTCGATTCCGGAATTGAACCGTGAACAGGCCGCCCTGCGCGGCTTCTCGCTGATTGCAACCGCGAATACGCGCGACAAGGGCGTGAACGAAATGTCCGCCGCGCTGAAGCGCCGCTTTAATATGGTGATTCTGCCGAGTCCGAAAAACCTCGAGGCGGAGGTTGAGATTGTCGAGAGCCGCGTGAAGCAGCTCTCGGCGCAGCTCCGCCTGCCGGCGGCTCTGCCGGAGGAGGAAGCGGTTCGCAAGGTCTGCACCGTGTTCCGGGAGCTAAGGAACGGCGAGACCCTGGACGGCGGGCAGAAGGTAAAGAGCACGCAGAACGTGCTCTCGACGGCAGAGGCAATCTCTCTTCTCGTAAACAGCATGGCGCTCGCCGGAAGCTTCGGAACGGGCGAGGTGAGAGACAGAGACCTTGCGGCAGCGCTGCAGGGAGCCATCGTGAAGGACGAGGAGAAGGACAGAAAAATCTGGGAGGAGGACCTCGAGCACATCATGAAGCGACGCGGCAGTGAGTGGGCAGAGCTATACGATGCCTGCCGCTCGCTCTGAGACGCGGAGACACTATGAAGGCTGAGGAAAAAAGCCCTGTCTTGATCGGCATACGCCATCACTCGCCGGCGGGGGCATACTATATACGGGAGTTGCTCCGGGAGACGAAGCCGGACTGCCTTTTGATTGAGGCACCGGCGGACTTTTCGGAGCTCATCCCCGCGCTGACGGACCCCGCGCTTAAGCCCCCCTTTGCGGTTATGGCCTACACGGTCGAGGCGCCGGTTCGGAGCGTACTCTATCCCTTTGCGGTCTATTCGCCGGAGTTTCAGGCGATGCTCGCCGCCAAAGAGCTCGGCATTGCGCTCGCTTTTTGCGACCTGCCCTCGCCCTACATGATAGGTCTGCAGCTCGCGGCGGAGAACTATTACGAGCGGCAGAGCGAGGAAGAGCGGGAGGCGGCGCGAAAAGAGGCCTCCGCGCTCGGCGACACCGAGAGCTTCTGGGAGCGTTATCTTGAGCAGAGCGAGAACTTAAGCGCGTATTTGGAGCGCTCCCGCATTTTCGGCGAGGGCGCAAGAGAGGCAGCGCCGGGCGAACGCATCGAACAGGCTTGGAACGGGCTACGTGAAGCCTATATGCGCCGCATCATTGCGGAAAAGCGGGCGGCCGGCATTGCGGCGGATAAAATCGTCGTGCTGACCGGTGCCTTCCACAGCGCGGCGCTCTATGAGGGCGAGTGCCTTGACGACACGGCGCT
>ERZ772999.2489-NODE-2489-length-9919-cov-8.988037_pt1 | contig 9919 bp, 6 predicted proteins | sample MGYA00511467_ERZ772999 | MGnify/ENA primary metagenome ERZ772999 (study PRJEB29015, sample SAMEA2738064) | human oral metagenome | biome: human oral; feature: human-associated habitat; material: saliva | place: China | collected 2218 ...
TCATCAATTCCTGGGCTAATTCAGGGTTGTTTTCGACAGGTAGGTAACCTCCCTGTTTGAGTTCAACTTCTACTTCCATATCAAAAGCAGCTGCTACACTTTCTGCAATGGCTTTGACACGTTTTTGTACCAGAAGGCTCATCTTATGTGTTAAAGCTCGGATAGTTCCATGCAAAAAGGCCTTATCAGTGATAACATTATTGGCAGTGCCGGCTTGAAAGACACCAAAAGTTACAACCGCTCCCTCGATAGGATTAACATTACGGCTGACGACTGATTGGACTTGAGTTACAAAATAGCTCGCAGCAACCAAGGCATCTTTGGTTTCATGAGGGAAGGCTGCGTGTCCACCTTTTCCCTTAAAATGAATCTTGACCTCGCAAGTTCCTGCAAACAAAGTGCCTGTATTGGTAGCAATCTGTCCAACTTTTAAGTCTGGTCGAACGTGAAGAGCGTAAAATTGGTCAGGCAACCAGTCTCCAAAAGCTCCATCCTCATACATGAGCATTCCACCTGCTTCATTTTCCTCGGCAGGTTGGAAGAGAAAGAGAAGGTTATTTTTTGGTTGTTTTTCTAAGGCACGTTCTAGACTTCCTAGGGCAATGGTCATGTGAAAATCATGTCCACAAGCATGCATACGGTCTGGGTGCTGAGAGGCAAAGGCAAGACCTGTTTGTTCAACGATTGGGAGTCCGTCGATATCTGTCCGCCAACCGATGGTACGTTCTGGCTGACTTCCTTGCAAATAAACCAAGATACCGGTTTGCCAAGTTCGAACATGGGCAAAATCCTTACCTGCAATCAAGTCTTCTATAACTTTTAAGAGGTAGGCTTGGGTTTTATATTCTTCTAACCCAATCTCAGGGATTTGGTGAAGATCTCGTCGAATCTGAATCAAATCTAACATACTTAGATCCTTTCTACTAGACAATAAAGAGGCAGAAAATTCCGCCTCTGTTCACTTTTACAAGGTACGAAGCGCATCTTCAAGCGCTGTTTTTTGTTGAGTTTGGCTATCAATTCTCTTAATGATACGGGCTGGGACTCCAGCGACAACAACATTTTCAGGGACGTCTTGAATCACGATAGACCCTGCAGCAACGACAGATCCGCTACCGATTTGAACACCTTCGATAACCACAGCGTTAGCACCGATAAGAACATTGTCGCCCACACGAACAGGCTCCGCACTAGCTGGTTCGATGACACCTGCAAGAACAGCTCCCGCACCCACGTGACTATTTTTACCAACAATAGTACGTCCACCTAGAATAGCACCCATGTCAATCATAGTGCCAGCACCAATTTCAGCACCAATATTGATCACAGCTCCCATCATGATAACAGCGTTGTCGCCAATCTCAACCTGGTCACGGATGATAGCCCCTGGCTCGATACGAGCATTAATAGCGCGTTTATCCAGGAGAGGCACAGCTGAGTTGCGTGCGTCTTGTTCAACAACATAATCTTTATTTTCTGTTAGTCCTTCAAGAAGAGGTGCGATATCCTTCCAGTCTCCAAAAAGAACATTTCCAAGTTTGGTAACAGAAGCAGGGATAGCTCCGGCAAGTTGCCCCTCAAAGGTTACCTTGACACTTGTCTTTTTCTCAGCATTTGCGATAAATTGGATAATTTCTTGTGCATTCATTTTTGTAGCAGTCATGGGGGTTCTCCTCACTCTTTGTAATGCTTACTATTCTACCAAAAAAGGCTTCAAAATAGAAGCCTCAACCATTAAAAGGAGGAAGATTTATTTCCTTCTTTTGCTTTTTCAACAGAGAGAAAAATCATAGGGATTATAATTAAAATCATGGAAATCAGTAAAAAGCTATCTAATACAAGGCCTAGAAATAGGACGCTGAGAATTGCAGATGACAGGGGTTCACTGGCACTAACGACAGATACGACTAATGGAGAAACCAGGGATACAGCTTTCATAGAGAGGAAAAAGGCAAAGGCAGTTCCTAAAAAAGCAATTGTTAAACAGATGGCAATACTGATCCAATCAAGCTGAAAGCTTATTTGATAGACAGGATAGAGAAAATTACTAAAAGTACCTGCAACAATCATTCCCCAACCGACAGTTGGAACAAATCCATATTCTTTGGCAAATTTTTGTGGCAAAATCACATTAAACATGACTCCTAGAGCACTGAGTAGCCCGGTGACTAAGGCTAAGGGTGTGATTGATAAAGTTGACAAATCTCCTTTTGTCGTCATCAAGAAGACTCCGACCATGGCAATTAAAACATATAGGATTGCATTCCTAGAAGCCTTCTTTTTATGGATAATCCGATCATAAGCTAAGATGAAAATAGGACTAATGAATTGGAGGATGGTAGCAGTCGTTGCATTTGAGTATTCGACGCAGAGATAAAAGAAAAACTGAACAGAGAAAATTCCCAATATAGCATAAGCAAGAAAAGAAAGATAATTCTTTTTATCACACCAAATATCGAATAAGTGAAATTTAAGCTTGTAAAATGCCAAAATGAGTACAGAGCTACCAGCTATTAGAAGCCTCATAGAAGTAATCCAGCCTGAAGAAACCTGATAATGTGCAAAAAAGTATTCCCCTAAAATACCACATATTCCCCAAATTAAGCCTGATAAGAGAGAATAGATGGTTCCCTTAAAGATATTCTTTTGATATTTATTCATGAAGCTATTGTACCATGAATGAGAAAAAGAAAAAAGAGAACGAGATTTATCATTTCTCGTTCTCCTATCGGTAAGAAACTTAGCGTTGTTGGTTATTGTTATTACCGTTGTTACTCCTGTTATTATTGTCACTCCTGTTATTATTGTCACTCCTGTTATTGTCGTTATTATTACTGTTATTATTGCTATTACCGTTATTATTGTTACTGCTGTTACTGTTATTGTTACTGCTGTTACTGTTATTGTTACTGTCGTTATTATTGCTGTTACCATTATTATTGTTATTATTATTTTTATCTTTTTTGTTTTGTTCTATTAGATTTCCAATAATAGTGTTCCAAGCGTGTTGATAGTCGGCATCGCTACCACCAATGGCAAATCGGAAGGTCGTAGTCGGAGCGCCAGCTTTATTGGCCCAGTAACTTGTAACAGTCTCTCCGCCAACATCGTAATCTTTTCCATTGAGGTTAACTCGTCCAGGTTTTTGACCAGTTGATTTAAGGACTTGGGAAGAAGTTACACTAGGATCAAGACTGAACCTTTCAGTTCCCCAAGCCGATGGCGATGCTTGTTCGATAGCATTTACTAGGTAGGCCATATATTTAGCGTTACGGTAATATCCCGCTAAATTTTCTAATGGTCGATTATCATCGTGTCCCATCCAGCCTCCGAGAGTTAGTCTTGGAGTGGAAAGCATCAACCACATGTCACCATTTACGTTTGTTGTACCAGTTTTCCCAATCCAGTCTGCGCTTGATAGACGTGGGTTGATAGCTGCAAGGTTGTTTGCAAATGTCGTTGTGGCACGTGATGAAATAACGTCTCGTAACAAGTTCTGCATGATGGTTGCAGTTGCTTTAGAATATACTTGAACAGGATTATCTTGATGTTCATAAATGACTTCACCATTCGCCTTTTCGATTTTTGAAATCATATATTTCTTATGGTAAACTCCGTTATTAGCAATTGTTTGGTAACCGTTTGTATGTTGAGCTACAGTAACATCAATTCCTCCCCCCATTGGAAGACTTTCGATATCATACTCTGGGATATCATAGCCCATCTTTTCCATATAGGAGCGAACATCAACCCCTTTTTCTCGCAGCATACGGTAAGTCCAGTAGGCTGGTATATTCCAAGAATAATTGAGAGCTTCTCTAAGGCTCATCATACCTGTACCAGGACTATTGACATACATGATTGGATTTCCATTAGCAAACTTGGTTGGATAGTTGGACAAAACGCTAGCACTACCCATTAATCCTTGGTCAATGGCAATACCGTAGGCCAAAATCGGTTTCGTAGTCGAGGCAGGAGAACGCTTGGTATCAAAGGCATGGTTATTCTGGTTGCTTTGATAATCTCGACCACCTACAAATCCTAGAATAGCACCAGTTTGATTATCCATTAAGACGTTACCAACTTCTGGTTGACCTGTGCTGTCATTCAGAACGTAACCGTAGTCTGCAACTGCTTTTTGCATAGCTGTATGGATATTCTTATCAATGGTTGTAGTGATCAGATAGCCACCATTCTGAATTTCTTTTTCTGCTAATTCACGGTAGGATTGTTGAATGGATTCATTTTTTAATTCTTGCGTAGACACATTATCTTTTTGAACTAGATAATCATACATGAGGTTAGTAGCCTCATTAAGCGTAGCAAAGTAGAGGAATCCTTTTGAAGCGATATCCACATTTTCTGCAGGCAAGAAATCCTGTTTGATATCATAGTCTCTATAGGATTCATAGTCTTCCTTGCTTAGAAGACCAGTTCTATACATATTGTAGAGAACATCTTTAGAACGTTTAATACCTATAGCCATATCTTCTTCGCTTTTTTGCTCACCAGTAGATTCATATGGAGAGTAAACGATAGGACTTTGAGGCAATCCTGCTATGAAGGCAGCTTGAGGAACGCTAAGTTGACTAGCATCAACTCCAAAAATACCCATTGCTGCTTGCTGAGCCCCTGCGATATTTTGTCCCTTGTTATTACGACCAAAAGGTGCTACGTTAAGATAAGTTGTTAAGATTTCATCCTTGCTCATAGCACGTTCGAGTGCTAAAGCATTAACGATTTCATTAGCTTTACGGGCTAAAGTAGGAGCGTCTCCAACAACTTGCTGTTTGATAAGCTGTTGGGTTAGAGTAGATCCTCCACTTGATGATCCAAGTCCGATAAAGTTACCTAGACTCGCACGAATGATAGCCTTTGGAACAACTCCATTGTGTTCATTAAAATGCTCATCCTCAGTAGCAATGACTGCATTTTTAAGGTTGTCAGAAATACCTTCTGATGTGACTGATGTTCTCAGGAGGTCACTTTCGATAGCAGCAATCAAGGAACCATCTGCATAGTGAATTTCAGAGATGGATGAGATATTATTAACTTGTTTGATCAAATCTTCAGTCTGAGGGACGCTAACTTTATCAAAAAGCGAAACGGCATAACCAAAAACAATACCTGTACCTAAAAGGCCACCAATAAAAGCTATAATGAATAAGATATTGAAGGTAGCTTTTATCCCAAATAAAATTTTAGCCAAAATAGCCCAGATATTGGAACTAGTATTGGAGTTTTCATTTGAGGTTTGGTTAGAATCCTTCGCTTGAATTTTATCAGTAATTTTTGATTTTAGAGACTGGAGTAAGGCCAGTCCTTTTTCTTTGAATTCAATTAATTTATTCTTCATTTCTTTCCTCACTCTTTTTATTATACCATAAAAGCTTTTATTGCAATAAATTAGGCTTATAATAGGACTATATAGCAGTTTGTATCTAAGATTTCAAAAAAGTCAGATTCTATTAGAATCTGACTTTTCACATAACTTACTCTTCTCCTGACAGTTCTTTTCCAAGATCAATCAAGTAGTCTTTCAAGTGGTCTTTAACTTGTGGATGTTTCAGTGCGTATTCAATTGAAGTCTTCATAAATCCAAATTTATCACCGACATCATAACGTGCCCCAGTAAATTCACGTGCAAATACTCTTTGAGTTTTATTGAGTGTATCGATTGCATCTGTTAATTGAATTTCATTTCCTGCCCCTGGTTTTTGATTTTCAAGGATATTAAAAATTTCAGGAGTTAGGAGGTAACGACCGATAATTGCTAGATCACTTGGAGCATCTTCGGGTGCTGGTTTTTCAACAAAGGTTTCTACACTGTATAGACCATCGATGCCTTCTCCTTGTGGAGCAATAACACCGTAGGATGAAACTTCTTCGTGTGGGACTGGCATAACAGCAATAGTAGAAGCATGAGTTTTCTCATAGTCATTCATGAGCTGTTTAGTCAATGGAATAGCTTTATCGTCGTTGATATCCATGAGATCGTCTCCAAGCATAACAACAAAAGGTTCATTCCCAACAAATGCTTTAGCCTGTAAGACGGCATCTCCAAGGCCGCGTGGATGTGTTTGTCGAATGAAATGCAGGCGCATACCAGTCGTTTCATCGACTAATTTCAAGAGATCGTCTTTCCCTTTTTCTTTGAGGTTATATTCTAATTCAAAGTTTGAGTCGAAATGGTCTTCAATAGAGCGTTTCGATTTACCAGTGACAACGAGAATATCTTCGATACCAGACTTAAGAGCTTCTTCAACAATGAATTGGATTGTTGGCTTATCTACGATTGGCAACATTTCTTTTGCCAAAGCTTTGGTTGCAGGAAGGAAGCGAGTTCCAAGTCCTGCTGCAGGAATGACTGCTTTTCTGACTTTCTGTGTCATATATTTCCTTTCTAACAATGGCTTAAGACCACTCGTTTTCCGCTTTAAATTCATTACTCATGAGTTCAGCTACGGCTTCTTTGATATCGACATTTTCATAAATAACTTTATAGATAGCTTGAGTGATTGGCATATAGACATCAAGTTCTTTTGCCAATTCAAAAGCTGCCTTGGTTGTTGAAATACCTTCGATAACCATTCCCATATTAGCTTCGATATCAGCTAAAGCTTCGCCCCGACCGAGAGCATCTCCTGCTCGCCAGTTGCGTGAATGGACAGACGTTCCTGTAACAATTAAATCCCCAACTCCTGAGAGACCGCTATAGGTAAGTGGATTTGCTCCAAGTTGAACACCTAGACGTGTAATTTCTGCAAGACCGCGCGTGATAATAGCAGCTTTAGCATTGTCTCCAAATCCAAGACCGTGGAGAGCCCCTGCCCCAACAGCGATGATATTTTTTAGAGCTCCAGCTGTTTCAACTCCAATAACATCCGTATTTGTATATAGACGGAAGTAGTTGTTGCTAAAGAGAGATTGAACATACTGTGCTGTCTGCAGATCTTTTGAAGCTGCCGTAATCAGGGTAATGTCACGGACAATGGTTTCCTCAGCATGGCTAGGTCCAGAGACGACGACAATATCACTTCTTAATTCAGCAGGAATTTCTTCTTCCAAAACAGTAGAGAGACGTTTGTGGCTATCTGGTTCAAGCCCTTTGGAGGCATGCATAACAACCACTTTATGATCGAGAACTGCAGCGACTTGCTGAGCTACCAATCTGGTTACCTTGGTTGGTACCACAAACAAGACAGCATCAACACCCTTCAAGGTTTCTGCCAAATCATGATAGGCAACAATTTTTTCGTCTAATACAGCTTCTTTAAAATAACGTTTGTTAGTATGTTGTGTATTGATTTCATCAATTTGATCAGGAATATTTCCCCAGATACGTACTTGGTGTCCGTTGTCATTGAGGACTTGTGACAAGGCAGTACCCCAAGAACCAGGACCTAAGACAGCGATAGTTTGTTTGTTCATATTTTCCTCCTTCTGAGAAAGCACTTTCCTATATTCTACCATAAAAAGGACTAACTTGCATTAATATTATTTATTAAGAATTAACTTATAGAGAGTATAAATAAAAAACAGCCAATAAGAAATTTGACTGTTTTTAGGAGAAAAACTAGAGTGTAATACTATTGTTTTTAGAAATTTTCATAAATAGTAACAATGAAGTAACTGTCAAGACAGTGAGGATAGTTGACAAAGCAGCTGCCACGCCATAATTTCCACGAAGTACTTCAGTGTAGATTGCTACTGTCATTGTTCTAGTTTTAACATTGTATAAGAGAATCGAAGTAGAAAGTTCTGAAATCATTGTTACCCATGATAGGATTGCTCCTGAAATGATACCTGAAAGCATCATTGGGGTTGTGATTTTAGTAAAGGTATTGAGACGGCTACTTCCTAAACTCTCAGCTGCTTCTTCAATACTAGGTGATATTTGTTGTAAGCTAGCAACAGATGAGCGGATTGTATAAGGGAGTCTTCTTACAGATAAGGACATAATCAAGATGAAGGCTGTTCCTGTAATCATAAGGAAGCCACTTCCGAAGATACCTGTATTGAATGAAGAAATAAAGGCAATACCGAGAACTGTTCCTGGTACAATATAAGGCACCATACTAAGACTATCGATTAGATTCGTAAATAGGTTGCGCTTACGAACTGCAAGGTATGAGATGAAGGTCGCAAAGACAACAACAAGAACCAAGGCAAGTAGAGGGATTCGAATGGTATTGAAAATAGCAGACCCCATACGGTTAAAGGCTGTCTTATAACTATTTAATGAGTATCCTTTAACAAATACCATACCGGATGTCTTAAGGAATGATGTATAAATCAAGTAAACTTGAGGTAATACAGAGAATAAGATAATGCCATAAACAGTCACATAAATAGCAGCCATCTTTCCTTTTGTCGTTTTCTTAGGTTCGATTGGATGAAGCGAGTTCATACTGAAGCTATAACGATTTGAAATGTACTTTTGGATGAGGAAGATAGCCAGTGCAATTGTAATAGCCATGATTGCTAAGGCAGATGCGAATGCTGAGTTGCCTCCAACTTCACTAATGAACTGTGTGTAGATTAACACTGGGAAGGTACGGTATCCCTCTCCAATCAACATTGGAGTACCAAAGTCAGAGAAAGCTCTCATAAATACCAGTAGGGCTGCTGCTAATAAAGTTGGGACCAAAAGAGGTAAAATGACTTTTACAATACGTTTAAAGCCAAAAGATCCCATGCTTTCCGCAGCTTCCAAGAGGGAATTGTCAATACTCTTCATAGTTCCAGCTACATAAAGGAAGACGAGAGGGAAAAGTTGGAGTGTAAAGACAAGTACAATACCTTTAAAGCCGTAGATATCAAAGCCTGGCAAATGGAGTGTGTTGGTTAGAAATTTTGTGATAACCCCGTTTCTACCAAGAAGCAGAATCCAAGAATAGGCACCTACAAAGGGAGCTGACATGGATGCGATGATAATCAAAATTTGTAAAAATTTCTTTCCCTTGAAGTCATACATTGAAAAAAGATAAGCTAGCAAGGTACCAACAACGACAGAAGTGATTGTGGCAGTTACAGAAACCTTAAAACTATTAATGAGTGTCTCAGAATAATAAGATTTGCTAAAGAATGTTACAAAATTTTCTAAAGAGAAACTACCTTCATGTATCAACGCTTGTTTTAATACAGTCACGATTGGGTAGACTAAGAAAACTAAGTATGTAAGAAAAATGAAGAAGGAAGATGCAGTCCAGATATTAAGTTTTTTACGCTCCATGGCTGACTCCTTTTATGAGATTCCGAGAACCATCTTCAGAGAAGACATTGAGTTTCTGAGTATTGATACGTAAACGAACATGATTTCCTTTTTCTAAATCTTCTTCGAATGTAGATTCTTCACTCACTTGAAGTTTTGGAGCAAATCCTGTTTCAATGAAGTATTCAGTATTCAAGCCAAGGTAAACGCTGTCGGTAATTGTTCCATCGATTGTGCCATTTTCATCACGGATAAATTCTTCAGGACGAATGCTGACACGAATATTTTGTTCTTCAACTTGGTCAAGATCTGGCATACGAAGAGAGTAGCCGTCTTCGAATACGATGTAAGCTCCATCAGCTTGCTTTTCTAAACGAGCAGGGATTATGTTTGTTCTACCGATAAAGGTTGCGACAAATTCGTTCTCGGGCTTGTGGTATAGCTCTTTTGGACGACCAATTTGTTGAATAACACCATCTTTCATAACCGCGATTTGGTCAGAAATAGCCATCGCTTCTTCTTGGTCGTGAGTTACATAGACAGTTGTAATACCAACTTCGTGTTGGATTTCACGAATGGCTTGGCGCATATCTAAGCGAAGTTTGGCATCCAGGTTACTAAGTGGCTCGTCCATGAGGAGAACGCTAGGATTAACAGCTAAGGCACGTGCTAAGGCAACCCGTTGTTGTTGTCCACCACTGAGCT
>ERZ772999.2498-NODE-2498-length-9896-cov-12.068692_pt1 | contig 9896 bp, 6 predicted proteins | sample MGYA00511467_ERZ772999 | MGnify/ENA primary metagenome ERZ772999 (study PRJEB29015, sample SAMEA2738064) | human oral metagenome | biome: human oral; feature: human-associated habitat; material: saliva | place: China | collected 2218 ...
GAAGAAGTTTTGGTGTTGACATAAGAGCGCGTCCCATGGCAAGCATTTGTTGTTCTCCTCCTGAAAGAGTGGCTACGTCCTGGTTCTTGCGTTCTTCAAGACGTGGGAAACGTGAGAAAACCTTCTTCAAGTTAGCTTGATTTTCTTCACGATTTTTCTTCAAAAAAGCTCCCATTTCTAGATTTTCCATAACAGTCAATCCAGGAAAGACATGCTTCCTTCTTCGGCATTTTGAAATCGGAAATATTTTATAGCTATAAGAAGACGTTTACGTCTCTTAAGCAATTAGAACAAGCTATTGTAGACTACATTGATTACTACAATAATAAACGAATTAATGTAAAACTAAAAGTACTTAGTCCTGTGCAATACAGAACTAAATTCTTTCAATAATTATTTTTCCAACTTTTTGGGGTAGTACACAATGTTCTCTCTTAAACTTAAATCGTAACAGAATCTTTATCCTTGAGCATATAGCGTTTTAAACGAGTTAAGCTAGCTAACCAGTACAATAGACCTCCAAAAATTGCAGTGAAGCCACTACCAGTTGTGAGCAGGAACATAGGACTCTGGATGTGCTTTGTTATAGGGTTGTAAACAAATAGTACTGCAACTAACAAAGAAACGATTACACAAGATAATCCTACCATATTAAAGCCATTTGTAAACTCATAGGCGTCATGTCCTTCAAGGAAATAGGCTGAACGCAAATCGAGTTTTCGTTTTCTCAAGATAAAGTAGTCGACAACGATCATACCAATAATGGGGCCTTGAATATAGGCAGCCAGCGAGATGAAGGAACCGAAGTATTCATCCACTCCTCCCCAGATGGTGAGTAGGCTCACGTAAACCATGGCAATCCAAACCATTAGTTTATAGCTTACTTTGGGCATCCCACTTTTTACAATCATACAGTTCACGTATGATCCTGTCCCTTGGGTTCCAATATTGGCAAAGGCTACTAGTAGTAAACTTAAAAGGGCAAAGGCTGGAGTGCTTAGAGTTGATAGCATGGTTGTTGGATCACTTTCATAAACACCTGTTTTGACAAACATGGCTAGAGCCATGACTCCACCTGTCGCAGCAAAGAATGGAGCAACAACCCCGTATGATAAGGCTGTAGCCCAATAGCCACTGCGTTCTGATTTTGCCAAACGTGGTAAGACAAAGGCTTGTGTAGACCAAGAAAAGGCTACGGCCACATTTCCTTCCCCTGACATCATAAAACGTTCAATCGGTGTCAAATTTTCTTGGATGGCAGGTTGGACATTCATAATATCCCTAATCGGAACCGCAACAAAACAGATTCCAACGATAATTAGCCCAACAAATAACAAGGAAACCACCAGAAAGCGATTAGTACCTTTAATCACCTCTGGGCCCCCAAGAGCAATCAGCGTTCCAAGGAGAACACAGAGGGTACCTAGAATCGGTGCCCATACTCCCTTGTCTAAACCAAGCCCAAAATTATTTGCCAAATGAATCATGGAGCTGGCAAAAAGATTGGCGGTAACGGCGTACCAACCAAAATTTGCCAGACTAATCACGGTTGATAAAACGGCCACCCCTTTTTTACCTAGAACGGCTCTCAACCAAATCCATAAATCAATTCCATATTTAACTGCAAACAAGATTGGGAGACATTCAATAAAGACCCAGATAATGTTAAAACTAAAAATATTAATCAACATTTGATTAAAGGTCAAATATTGAGCCACATAGGCTCCTTGGGTATAACACCAGGTTGCGATGGCAAAACCACTTGTCGATAAGAAGAGATCCCAGAAAGAATACTGACGATCCTTGTTGGTCATGGGAACGATTCCCGTTATGGTCTCCTGTTGAATGAAGTCATTCATCTTGGACATTTTATTGAATACCTCCTGTCATGGCTAGGATAATCAGAATATGATTGACTATCATATCAATTACTTATGTAAAATAAACTTTTAAGAAAGGGGAGATAAATACACATAGACTAAGATTTTCATTTTTCTAGTCATTTTTTAGTTTCACCTACAACTAATTGTTCAAGTTCAATACCAATTCTTATTTTGTCAGTCCTCCGACTAAAAATTAATTTTAGTTGACCATACTGCCCACTATAGTGGTACCAAATATAGAGAAACTTTCCTAATGGATTTACTTAAAATATTCCTCACAAAAGAGTGATAGTATGATGTTCCAAACACCTGAGCTAGATAGCTGTATTTCGATTTCACGTTTGGAATTTCTTCTACAGAAATTTCAAATACCTGTCCAGCCTATTCTATCGTACCAATAAAGATTTTCTAAATTCTCTAGTAAGGGGGACGTTTCTAATCAATCCTCTATCCTTAAATCGTAATAGTGTCTCGATCTTTTATCATATAACGTCTCAATGGGGTAAGACTAGCTAGCCAGTATAACAGGCCACCGAATATCGCAGTAAAACCACTACCCGTTGTGACTAAGAAAATTGGACTTTGAATTTGTGCTGTTACAGGGTTGTAAACAAATAGTACTGCTACCAATAAAGAGATAAATACACAAGACAAGCCAACCAAGTTAAATCCCTTAGTAAACTCGTAAGCGTCATGTCCTTCAAGGAAATAGGCTGAACGTAAGTCGAGTTTTCGTTTTCTTAAGATAAAGTAATCGACAACAATCATACCAATAATTGGCCCCTGAATATAAGCAGCTAGGGAGATGAAGGATCCGAAATACTCTTCCACTCCTCCCCAGATGGTGAGTAGACTCACGTAAATCATGGCAATCCAAACCATTAGCCTATAACTTACTTTAGGCATCCCACTTTTTACAATCATACAGTTCACGTATGATCCTGTCCCTTGGGTTCCAATATTGGCAAAGGCTACTAGTAGTAGACTTAGGAGTGCAAAGGCTGGAGTGCTTAGAGTTGATAGCATTGTTGTTGGATCACTTTCATAAATACCTGTTTTGACAAACATGGCTAGAGCCATAACTCCACCAGTTGCAACGAAGAAGGGAGCCACAACTCCGTATGATAAGGCTGTAGCCCAATAACCACTGCGTTCTGATTTTGCTAAACGCGGTAAAACCAATGCCTGTGTAGACCAAGAGAAAGCAAAGGCAACATTTCCTTCCCCAGAGAGCATAAAACGTTCTAATGGCGTCAAATCTCCTTGGGTGGCTGGTTGAATATTCATAATATCAGTTATGGGAACAGCGACAAAGCAGATTCCAACGATAATCAGACCGACAATCAATAAGGCAATAACTAAGAAACGATTGGTCCATTTAATCACTTCTGGACCTCCAAGAGCTATGAGAGTACCGAGAAGAACACAGAGGGTACCGAGAATAGGCGCCCATACTCCCTTTTCTAAACCAAGACCAAAATTGTTTGCCAAATGGATCATAGAACTGGCAAAAAGATTGGCCGCAACAGCATACCATCCAAAGTTAGCCAAACTAATAATGGTTGATAACAGGGCTACACCTCTTTTTCCTAGAACGGCTCTCAACCAAATCCATAAATCAATTCCATATTTAACGGCAAACAAAATAGGAAGACATTCAATAAAGACCCAGATAATGTTAAAGCTGAAAATATTAATCAACATTTGATTAAAGGTCAAATATTGAGCTACATAAGCCCCTTGGGTATAACACCAAGTTGCGATGGCAAAACCACTTGTAGATAGAAAGAGATCCCAAAAAGAATACTGACGATCCTTATTGGTCATGGGGACAATTCCTGTTATGGTTTCTTGTTGGATATAGTCATTCATTTGAGACATGTTATTGAATTACTCCCGTCATTGCTAAGATAATCAAAACAAGATTGATTAGGACAAAGAAGATGATTAAAATGAAATCACTTTTTAGAAATGGTTGAACAAACTCGTAGTTTGGTGATTCCATTTCTTCCAATCTTCTCTTTGTTTCAGTTGCTACTAATTCTTCAATTTCGGATGTAGTTTTCATCTTAGTTTTCCTCCCTATACAAATCAAGGGCCAGTTGTCCATATTGTTTAGTATAACGATACCAGATGTAGAGAAACTCACCAACTGGTTTTCCGACACTCTCCTGGAACAAAGCCCACAAGAACCAATAATATGAAGTCACTGATACATAGGCAAAATAATGACGTTTTGTTTTCTTATCTGGAACTTCTTGTAAATAGATTTCAAGTACCTTTTCAGCTTCTTCTACTGTATAATTTGAACACCCAATAAAGGTTCCTAAATCTCCTGCTGGATCTCCCATACCAGAATATTCCCAATCAATCAAGCTCATTTCGCCAGCTTCATTCAACAAGAAATTCGGGCTATAAGAATCTCCGTGACAGAGAACCTTTTTCGTCTGCTCTTCTTGTAGAAACTTTTCGAGGACTGAGACATTCTTATCCAACTCTTCAAGTCCATCAAATTCAAAACGATTGCTGGCTTTTAGTTTTTGTCTAAAATCATCAATTCCCTCAAATTGGTCAAAGGAATGACCCGTTTTTTCTCCAGATTGGTGCAAGCATCTCAAGAGCTCCATTGCTTTTGCTACATCATCCCAATTATCATAATCTAGTTGCTTGGCGTTAGGGATAAATTCTGAAATTTTCCAGCCCTCATCCTTGTTCATAGCAACAAAAGTACGGTCAATCTTCAATTTTGCAGCAATTTCCATGGAAGCCGCTTCACTAGCACGATCGATATAATTCTCCGTTCCTCTACCTGGATGACGGTAAACATATTTCTTACCTAGGCAGTCAAATGAAAACGAAGTGTTTGTTAAACCGTCTTTTAGGGGTTTAATATTGACAATATCTGAAGCTATACATCCTAATGTCTTACAGATGTTATCAATAATTTCCGAATTAGTATTCACCAAATAGTATTCATCAAACTGACGCAACTCATCTAGTGAATCAAACTCCTTAACAATGTCTGCTGAATAATGCCGAGCTTCCAAAGGAAGTTCCTTGACGTGACGACTATAATAATCTTCCCAGAGCTGTTCGCGATATGGTTCATGCTTAAATTCAGTTTCTAAAATATCTACGAATTTTTCACTAAATGCACGATCAAAATAAACATGCCCTACCATAGCCCAAGTATTCGTCCCACCGATTTGAATATCGATAATCGTGTGATTTGAGTCTTCCTTAGAGCAGTATTCGTCTGTTTCCCCTTCTGCAAATATAGTCGAATAATAACCCCTGTAAATGTATCGTTCAAACGGATTTTCTACAAAATAATTATCCGATGAACAGATATAAGTGTTGGAAAGTTGATCTCTGACTAGCATGAGAGAAGAACAGTTATTGTATTTGTAGTAATCATTATTCACAACGATTTTAACGCCAAACTTTTCTGCCAGATAGAACATTTTTTCTTGCAGATAACCTACAATGACTGTAATATCCTCTATTCCAGCTTCTTGCAATTGCTTGATTTCTCTCTCAATCAAACGCTCACCTTTGACTTGAAGCAATCCTTTAGGTAGCTCATAAGACAAAGGAGCAAAGCGGCTACTCATACCTGCAGCCATGATAATGGCATTCTTCACCTGATACGGAGCCAAAGTCTCCTCACCTAAGTCAGTTAAGTGATTTTCCTCACTGATCCACTTCTCTTCTTTACATTCCTTGAGAAGATTATTTACCGTCCCCAAAGCGATATCTAGCTGTTCAGCCAATTGTCTCTGCGTAAAGTTTTCGTCTTTGTGAGTCAACAAAAAATGTAAAAGTTTAAATTGTTTTTCTGATAGCATATCCTCAACCTCTTTTGTTCAATGTTTTTATATATTCGATTATACAATGAACATTTGCTTTTGTCAAGTTAGATTCTATATTAAGAAAACAGGGAACTATAATATTTGTAGTGGGTAAATTCCCTATAGATATATGGAGCCTATTTTGTTGTAGAAAAAGTTCCGTAATATCTAGAATGAAAAATGACCAAACCATCATTAGAAAGAATCGTATGGAACAATTAAATTAACAGGGATATCCACAAGGAAATCATCGCTAAACTGGATTATGATGCTCTATCTCGTCCTGATTGCGCTAGCCAAATGAAGAAATATGATTTTCAAAAATTGTCTAAAATTCCTTACCTTGAAACAATTGGTATCCCCAATAGAACCCCTTCTTAGAAAAGCTGTTTCAAGTGCTATCATTGCTCGAAAATGACCCTCTCCAAAACTTCTCTCATCAATAAAAATTGAGCAAAAGTTGATTGAAAAGACTTCTATGACTGATATTGCACATCAGCTGTCCATTTCAACTTCAACTGTCATTCGAAAACTCAATGACTTTCACTTTAATCATGATTTTTCTCGTCTTCCTGAGATTATGTCTTGGGACGAGTATGCCTTCACTAAGGGAAATATGAGTTTCATTGCGTAAGGTTTTGACAATCTCAATATCATCACTGTTCTTGAAAGTGGAACACAAGCTATCATAAGTAATCATTTTCTGCGCTACGATAGAGCCGTTTGTTGTCAGGTGAAAATCATTACTATGGATATGTTTAGTCCTTACTATGACTTGGCTAAACTGCTTTTTTCCATGTACTAAAATCGTTCTAGATCGTTTTCATATTGTACAACATCTCAGCCGTGCTATGAGTCGTGTCCGTGTTCAAATCATGAACCAATTCGAGCGAAAATCCCATAAATACAAAGCTATGAAACGTTACTGGAAGCTTATACAACAGGATAGTCGTAAACTGAGCGATAAGCGATTTTATCGCCCTACTTTTCGTATGCACCTAACCAACAAAGAGATTCTGGATAAGCTTTTGAGCTATTCAGAAGACTTGAGACACCACTACAATGTCTATCAGCTCTTGCTTTTTCACTTTCAGAATAAGAAGCAAGACAAATTTTTCAGACTTATCGAGGACAATCTAAAGAAAGTTCATCCTCTTCGTCAAACTGTCTTTAAAATCTTTCTAAAGAACAAAGAGAAAATCGTCAATGCCCTTCAATTACCTTATTCCAACGCCAAATTAGAAGCGACCAATAATCTCATCAAACTTATCAAACGAAATGCTTTTGGTTTTCGGAACTTTTACAAATTCAAAAAACGGATTTTTATCGATCTGAATAATCGAGTAGGGGATAATCTCTAGCCCCTCTCACACCACCGTACGTGCCGTTCGGCATACGGCGGCTCAACTAACTTTTAACGCATGTCGTTCAAGGTAATAATCCAAACACGAAACCAGTCCACGTTTTTCAAGGACTGGTTTTGATATAGCACGTTTAAGTACCGACTTCTGAGCTACTAATTGATAATGGTCGCCCCAGCCAGATACTTTATCTGCTATCCATTTAGGGACCCCTAACTTAAGCAATCCCCATAATCGTCTCGATTTCTTCTTCCATTGCTTCCAGATAATCACTCGTAGGCGAGTACGCAAGCGCTCATCTATGCTGGTGACTATACTTTTCATATTTCCCAATGAGAAATAGTTTATCCATCCTCGAATGGACAAATTCAGTTGCTCAATACGTCTTGTTAAGTCTATACTCCATTTCCTCTGTGTTAGTTTCTTCAATTTAAGCTTAAATCTCCGAACACTATCTTGATGTAGACGACTTTTCCAACCGTCTGATGATTTCCAGAACCCAAAACCTAGATATTTCAACTCTCTTGGTCTAGTAATCTTAGTCTTGCTCATGTTTACTTTCAAACCTAGCCGTTTCTCAATAAAACGACTGACTGAATACATCACACGCTTAGCGGAGGCCTCGCTTCCGACCGTAATCACACAATCATCTGCGTAGCGCACAAATCGAAGCCCCCTCTTTTCTAATTCCTTGTCCAATTCATTAAGCATGATATTGGATAAGAGAGGAGATAAATTTCCTCCCTGTGGCGTGCCAACTAGCGTTTTATGACGCTGACCGTTAATGATAACACCTGAATGAAGATACTTACGAATCAAGGATTCCGTATCTCCGTCTTCGATAATGTTATGTACTAAGGACATCAATCTATCTTGAGGAACTGTATCGAAAAATTTTTCTAGGTCTATATCCACTATCCATTCATAGCCGTCATTTAAGTACTCTAAGAGATTCATGATAGCTTTTTCACATGACCTATTTGGTCTGAATCCATAGCTCGTATCTGAGAAATGAGGTTCACAAATAGGGCTAATGACTTGAACAATAGCCTGTTGAATCATTCTATCCATAACTGTTGGAATTCCTAGTTGACGGATGCCTCCGTTTGGTTTGGGAATCTCAACTCTAAGAACTGGTTGAGGCTTATATTTTCTCTGTTTTATCAGTTCCTTAGTCAGGCGCCAGTTGTGTCTGAGATAGTCATCCATCTCTTCGATAGTAATTCCATCAATCCCAGCTGATCCCTTATTGGATTTTACTTGATTGTAGAATTCCAGCATATTTTCGCGTGATAATATCTTATCTAGCAATTTTGACATGTGCGTATTCCTTTCTTGTTTTGGTGCCTGAGGGACATCTTATATTGGTGAACCTTCACCCAGTCAATATGTGACAGAGTCCAGTTCTATAAAACTGCTCGTTTTACAGACACAAGTGAAGTAGGATTACTTCGATTAGTTGGTCACCCCTTCGCTCCACTTCCATTACAGAAGCTTCCTCACTACTATGGGCTCGGCTGACTTCTCATGATTCGTTGTTACTACGCTTTCAGCGCTCATGAGACCTCACGGGATAAGTCGTACATCTTTCCTCGTTTATACAAGATACGAGGACGTTAAAAGGTTACAGTGAAAATAGGAAATCTGACGCAGAGTCTTTAGACTCTAGGAAGATTTATCTTTTTCACACAAACCTTAGTCCGAATTCAATTACTCTCGTGATTTACGCATATAGATTACGACTACCTTTTTGTACTTTAGAGTTTTAAGCCCCCTTATCCACTATATACGCCTTACTATCACGTTCCTGTTCGTAGAGCCACGATTTCGCTATCCCTTCCTCTGACGATTCTTATTTCTAGCGTCAGACTTAAAACGGTCTATCCCCAGACCGTTTTAATCCGCTACCTCACGATAGTCAGGCTTGGGAATCGCTATTGGGTTCACCGGTAGCGGGTGCCCACGGAGGACTTACATCTCAGATGCACGACATGCCCGTCGTACTTAAAAAAGAAAGGACAAAATGTGTCCTTTCTCGATCTTAGCTTTTCTTAAACTCACTACAGTTTACAAAGAGTTGACATATGTACATAATCTAACTGATAATTTCAACTTCCTTATAACTACACAAGCGATGAAATACTTCGCTTAAACTACTTCGATATTGATTATAGACTACTTTTCGTCTATATAAGATGTGATACTTACAGCGCCACTTTGTGTACGATAAACTATGAGACTTTTGTACCATATTTTTTCACTTTTCGATTTACAGAAACAACTTTATTGTATCGCATTTGAAGTTTTTAGGCTATAACCTTTGACGCGCACCTAACGGAGCGAGAAGGATCAATAGTCACATAATTAAAACAAAGTACCCTTAGCTTTCTAAAAGAATAGTATAACTCCCTGACTTAGATTTTACATTAATAAAGTGGATGCGGATAATTTGGCAGCCATATTTAAAGGACATACAAGAAAACTAAATAATATTAAATTTCTTATCATTATGTTCTTCATGTATATCACACTTTCCTTTACCATCTCTACAGACCACAATTTGCAATATTTTCTGCTGATGTATAAAAAATTGGTCTTAGTAAACTAGAACTCCTTTTTGTGTCCAAGCTTGTATAAGAATATCAATGTCCTAATCTCCTCAATAGACACTCACAAGATTTGTTCTCTCATAAAACAGAATTACTTCTCCACCTTGCGAAAAGCTTTTATACTATGGCTATACCACTCTTGCATTTCCTTTGATGGTGGTGTCATATAATCCCCATACATCTGGGTTAAAA
>ERZ772999.2502-NODE-2502-length-9883-cov-32.075600_pt1 | contig 9883 bp, 9 predicted proteins | sample MGYA00511467_ERZ772999 | MGnify/ENA primary metagenome ERZ772999 (study PRJEB29015, sample SAMEA2738064) | human oral metagenome | biome: human oral; feature: human-associated habitat; material: saliva | place: China | collected 2218 ...
ATTTCCCTCACTCCATGGCAAAAGCAATTGTACGCGCTGCTAAGGATCATGCATTGCCTCATAAGGAAATGCATTCCGATGTAGAATACGTTGTAGCTCATGGTATTGCATCTAAAGTTGGTCGCTACCGTGTACGCATTGGTAGTGCTCACTACATCTTTGATGATGAGAAAACAAAGATTCCTGCAGATGAACAAGAAAAATTCAACAATTTACCAAATACATCTTCCCATATTTACCTCGCTATTGGTGGTACACTAGCAGCGGTTATTTGTATTAAAGACCCTGTTCGTGAGGAAGCAAAACAAGTTATAGCTGATTTACACACATTGGGTATTAAAAAGGTTGTCATGATGACTGGTGACTCCAAACGTAATGCACAACGTGTAGCTGACGAACTCGGCATTGATGAATTGCATGCTGAAGTATTGCCAGAAGATAAAGCCGCTTATGTAAAACAAGCTAAAGCTGAAGGCTATACTGTTATGATGGTAGGGGATGGTATTAATGACTCCCCAGCAATTTCTGAGGCACATGTTGGTATCGCTATGAATGAAGGCGCTCCAATTGCTCAAAAAATTGCAAATGTTACTATTTCTTCCGACCATCTACAAGCTCTTGTAGATTTACGCCGCATTTCCATGGCATTGATGAAACGCATCAAAGCAAATTACAATGGTATCGTTGGTTTCAATGGTGCTCTTGTAGGTGGTGGCGTACTCGGTATTATGCCGCCAAGCCAAACAGCATGGTTGCATAATCTATTCACATTGGGTATCGGCTTAGAAAGCATGACTCCATTGTTGAATAAAGAAGAACAAAAGGAAACTGTTCCTACAATTGATGTAACAGCTGACTCTGTAGTAGCTTAATTAAAAACCTCCATATAAGGTATTCAGTTACCTATATGGAGGTTTTTCTTTTTTGATGACATTTATCTATGATTATTGTAAAATACAAAGAGATTACATATCATAGGAGATCTTTATGAACACATTAATAGATATTTGTAAAAGATCCATCTACTTGAATATATTTATCGTAGTAATTCCTATTATTGCGTATATGATTCATAATGGGTCGAGTGCGATGGTAGCACTTGTATGGTATTTGCTCTTATCGTTAATAATGCCTTGGGCATATTTATCGTTTAAAAGTAGTACCTTTGGCGATGGTAAACCGATTAGCCGTATTGCCTATGTTATATGTTGGATTATAATCCACGGTATTAGCTATAAAGGTATTTTTCTCGGTATAGATTTATCCATGTTATGGAGCTGGCCAACAGTTGGTAGAGATGTAGCTTTCTTAGTCGCTATGTATATTGGTGTTACTATTAGCTTGGTTTTGGCATATGGTCTTACTCGTTTAGTAGGAGGCCGTAATGAATAAGAATTTCTGGTTATTTACCGTTGTTTGCGCTTTATTTGTAAGTGCTGTAACGACAGTTCTTTCCTTGAGTGGAGCATTAGCGTTACCTATATTAGTATTCCCCGTATTGTCCCTCGTAATACCTCTTATGGTACGAAGACTGAAGAATGCTAAATTTAATGATGACCTACCATTGAGTATGGGCTATCATGCATATAGTTGGGCTTGGTGGACAGTATTTTCATTTCTTCATACGCCATTTAGCTTTACTACAGAGAATGGAATTGTAACAGCATTGCTTCTTTTTGTGGTGTATTTTATCGTTCAAGTGCTCATTGAACTTTGTGGTCTGTTAGCAACTAAGTTTTTCAATCGAAATCATCGATGGGGCATGGTAGATGAAGCCTTTGATATAATTGGGTATACTATACCAATCCCATTTTTATATATTGGTTCGCTTCTGTATATTGATTTACAGGATCCAATGGTATACTTCATGTATGCATCATCAATGAATGTGAATATACTGTTTGCAGAATTTGTGTTGTTGCTTATATCTTTGTTAGTATTTGTATTTTATTTATATCCAAGAGATATAGCATATAGAGGTATACGATTATTTCGCATTATTTTAACCGCTGCTTTATGGCTTGCTATGAATGCCCATATTTTATACGGTGGTTATATTCCAGAATTTATTGTATCTTTAGTTCCCACCGTTTTCCCAACGTATCAAGGTAATCCGCTCGTGTTTGTTACTCCCACTTTATTAGAAGCTGGTATAACAGGTGTAGCGGTGATTATAGGCGCATTGGTAGAACGTGGTATAATTTCACGACGCCGTGAACGTATTTAATTTCTAGTTTCGACTTATATCCGTAAGGAATGAGAGCGAAGGAGGATCTATGAACAACATTGAACGTCCAGTGGATGATAACTCAACTGTATCAATCCAAGACAATGAAAAAATGAAGCAAGTTGAACGTAAAGAGACCAAAAAGCAGAAGAAGAGTGGCATTACGATTCGAGAATTAACAATTATTGGTCTATTAGCGGGGATTACTATTGCATTAGGTGTTTCTGGCTATGGTATTATTCCATTAGGCCCTCTTAATGTAACTACGTTGCATGTACCGACACTTATTGGTGCTATCGTAGAGGGACCTAAAGTGGGTGCTTTTGTAGGCTTCATCTTTGGTTGCTATAGCTTGTGGCAAAATATTACAGCACCGAATATTTTATCCCCTCTATTTATTAATCCAATTATTTCTGTGCTACCACGTATTCTTTTCCCAGTATTAGCATATTTAGTATATTTACTATTATGGAAAGCACCACAAGGTCCACGCATTATCGTGTCTGCTTTCATGGGTACCGTATTCCATACAATTATGGTTATGGGGCTTATTTTCTTACTTTACGCAGATATGTTTGCTGTTAAAATGAATCTTAGTCCAGATCAAGTATTAGGGTCTATTGTATTCTTATCTGTTACACATGGTATTCCAGAAGCAGTTTTTGCTGCTGTTATCGTGACACCAGTTGCAATGGCATTGAGAAAGGTATTACGTAAGGATACGCCAAAGAAATCAAAATCTGAGGATGTTACATCTACTACTGCAACAACAGGTGCAGCAAATACAAATAAATCTGCAACTGTAGAAGTAAATGAAACAAAACCTGTAGAAGAAAACATAACTAAATAGTATTTTACAGGCTTTTCATAAATATGATAAAATAAATATCATTCGATAAGTATTGAGGAGGATAACCATGGCTAAACGTATTCGTACTATCAACACTGAATCCTTACAAAAAACTGCTAAAACTGGCGGTTGTGGGGAATGTCAAACATCTTGCCAATCCGCTTGCAAAACAAGCTGCACAGTTGGTAACCAAGTTTGCAAACAAAAATAATAAAGAGGCTCGCTTAGCGGGCCTTTTTTATTTATGTTTTTAATACATACCTTGTATGGTATATCTTTATGACTCTTTTCATAACGTTTAACGTGGAAATGTGGTACAATTATCTAGAAAGTTCTATATAGTAGAACTTTTACCATACATATTATTTGGAGGTACCATGTTAGAATTAAAACCAATGATCCATAAGTTTTGGATGAAGGATAACTATTACTGCTTAGATGTAAATAGCGGTATCATTCACGTTATCGACGAACTCATTGATAGAGTTCTTGACATATATGATGGCACTAATCGCGATGCAGTACATGCTGCTTTAGATGCTAAGGAAGATGCAGTAGAACTCGATGAGATTATGGATGAGTTAGATGAGCTCATTAAAGCAGAGCAATTGTTTGCTCCAATGAGTACTGAGTTTAAACTTGTTGTAGGTGAAAAACCTATTGTTAAGGCATTATGCTTAAATATTGCTCATGATTGTAATTTGGCATGTAAATACTGTTTTGCCAGCCAAGGTGATTACGGCGGTGTAAAACGTGAATTAATGAGCTTTGATGTAGCAAAGCGAGCTGTAGATTTCCTCATTAAAATGAGCGGTCCTCGTCAACATTGTGAAATAGACTTTTTTGGTGGAGAACCCTTATTGAACTGGGAGGTTGTTAAACAAACCGTTGAATACATTGAGTCCATTCAAGAAAAGCATAATAAGATTTTCAAGCTTACATTGACTACAAACGGCATGCTCTTAACACAAGATAAAATCGACTATGTAAACGAACATAAGATGAGCCTTGTATTATCTTTGGATGGTCGTGAATCTGTACATAATGCGATGCGCCCTGTAGCTGGTAGTGGTGCTGAATCTTATAAATATATTGCTAAAAATCTTATCAATGCTGTAAAACAACGCCATGGCCTTGAATACTACGTACGTGGTACGTATACACATAAAAATTTAGACTTTACAAAAGACGTTATGGCTATGTCTGATCTTGGTTTCGAACATTTATCCATGGAGCCTGTAGTAGGTGAAGAAGGGGATTATGTACTTCGTGAAGAAGATTGGCCAGTTCTTGAAAAAGAATATGAAAAATTAGCAGATATTTACCTACAACGTCAATTGGAAGGTTGGGGCGAGAAGTTTAATTTCTTCCACTTCCGTATGGATTTATATCGTGGCCCATGTATGGCAAAACGCCTTCGCGGTTGTGGGGCAGGTCATGAATATATGGCAGTCGTACCTAATGGCGATATTTACCCATGTCACCAATTCGTAGGTAAAGATGGATATGTGCTTGGCAATGTATATGATGGTTTACAAAATACAGAAATTCCTAAAGATTTTCGTAATACACATGTATTTTCTAAACCAACTTGTGCTGAATGTTGGGCGAAATTCTTCTGTTCCGGTGGCTGTCATGCTAACAACATTACATTAGGTGGCGATTTAGAAACACCTTATGAATTTGGTTGCCGTTTACAAAAGAAACGTATTGAATGTGCTATTATGATTCAAGCCGAGCTAGAACAAGCTGGTATTGATGGCAGTATTCCTGTAGCATTAGGTTAATAGCCATTAATTCTCCGTCTATAGTAGGAGCTTATATGAAACAAAATAGTAATCAAACTATAGAACGCTGGGGAATTCGTTATACCGGTATAGTTCAAGGGGTCGGATTCCGGCCCCTTGTTTCTATGTGGGCACATTCCCTAGGGTTAACAGGTTTTGTATATAATGATAGCCAAGGTGTTTACGTTGAGATACAAGGTTGTGCTAGTGATTTGCAACTATTTTTAGATGCGATTCAAGATGACCAACCTCGATTGTGCCGTATTACAAGTCAAATGGTACAACATCTTACTATACAAAACAATGAAGTCGAGTTCTCTGTGAAGCCTTCTCCATTAGGCGAAGAGGTTAGCACGTTTATTAGTGCTGATACAGCGCCATGTGAAGACTGCCTTAAAGAATTAGAACAGGACAAGCGTAGGAAAGAATATCCTTTTATCAATTGTACAAATTGTGGCCCTCGGTATACGATTATTAAATCTCTACCTTATGATCGTGAGAGAACGACGATGGATGAGTTCCCTATGTGTAAAGCTTGTAAAGCTGAATATGAGGATATAGAAGGGCGCCGTTATCGTGCTGAACCAAATGCTTGTATTCAATGTGGCCCTCATTATACTCTATATAAACCTAATCGAGCGGTTGTAGATACAGTAAATGTATGGAATACAACCCGTGAATTAATCAACGAAGGTAGTATTATCGCTATAAAGGGGATTGGTGGCTATCATTTGGTTTGTGATGCTCGAAATGATGCAGCGGTCCAACGCTTACGTAAGCGTAAAAATAGACCACATAAACCATTAGCAATTATGGTAGGGGCTCTAGATACGGCAATTGAGCTAGTCCATCTTAGTGATGTAGAATTAGATATTTTGACTGGAATGGAACGTCCTATCGTATTATTAGAAAGAAATCACGATAGCTTAGTCCATTTGAGTTCCCATGTAGCGCCAGATAATCATATGCTTGGCGTAATGTTACCATATACACCGATGCATGAGGTGCTATTGCCATCAGATGCGGCGTGGGTTATGACGAGTGGTAACCGTAGTGGTGATCCCGTTTTATATGATGATGATCAAGCATTTGAAGAGTTAGGGGCCGTTGCTGATTATTTCTTGGTTCACAATCGGCAAATTTATGCACCTCTCGATGACTCTGTTGTAACTGTTATTAATAATAAACCTAGATTTATTCGTCGTAGTCGTGGCTATGTACCAGAACCTATTCATTGTGAAATTTCAGGACAAAGTCCGATATTAGCTATGGGTAGTGATTTGAAAAATGCCTTTGCTGTGAATAAAGGTTCTGAAGTTCTGGTAGGACCGCATATTGGTGATCTACAAAATGCGTCTACTCATACAACTTTGGAGTGGACCATTGACCGATATGAGAAATTATTTTCTATACAACCAGAGAAAATAATTGTAGATAGTCATCCTCAATTTTTCTCTTCTCACTTAGGGGAGCGTATTGGTAAAAGTTCACAGATTTCTGTAATACCTATTCAACATCATCATGCTCATATTGCATCAGTAATGGCAGAACACAATCTAGAAGGTCCAGTTCTTGGTATTGCCATGGATGGAACAGGATATGGCCCAGATGGTAGCGTATGGGGCGGTGAATTTCTCCTTTGTAAAGGCAACCAATATCAACGATTAGCTCATATCCATGAAGCACCGTTACCAGGCGGAGAAAAAGCGGTTTCTGAGCCATGGCGTCAAGCCTTGTGGTATATCAGAAATTATTATGGTAATGATATTCCACCTGTCTACCAAGATTGGATGAAAAGGCTACCTAAAGGTTGGGAAATATTAGATAAAGCATTACAATCTACAATGCCTATGATTCAAGCAACGAGCTGTGGACGTTTATTTGATGCAGTAGGTTCTCTTTTAGGACTAGGTATGATTCATACCTATGATGCGCAAATTGCTATTGCATTAGAATCTTTATGTGGTGATGAAAAAGGCACATTGCTTGATTATAACTATAACGGGCGAATTCTTGATTTTACACCAACTGTTCAATCTATTATGGATGGTGTTTTTAAAGGTGAGTCTAGAGCGCATCTTGCAGCATCATTCCATAAAACTGTTGCCATTGCATTATGTGAAACTTCAGCCGATTTAATGGAGCGATATAACATTAGTGATGCGGCCATATCAGGCGGTGTATTTCAAAATCGCAAATTAGTAGAGTTAATATATCGCGCTTGGCATGTAGGCAATTTATATATGAATGAAGCTGTCCCTTCTAATGATGGGGGCTTAGCACTCGGCCAAATATGGATTGGTAATCAGAAATAGTTATATACTCTTGTAGCTAGTATCACTTAATAATTACTATTATTGTGATAAAATGATATTAGAAATATTTATATATAATGAGTTTGCTTACATAAGAGTAGACTCATAGAATTTGTTATTAAAGTAATATATAAGGAGATATTATGTGCTTAGCTGTACCAGCACAGTTAGTAGCTGTGAATGATGTTATTGGCACTGTTGAATTAACAGGCGCCACCCGTGACTGCAGCTTACTCCTCGTACCAGAGGCAAAGGTAGGGGACTGGTTGTTAGTCCATGCAGGTTTTGCTGTACAAATTGTTGATGAAGAAGAGGCACAAAAAACATTAGAGGCCTTTAAGGAGCTAGAAGAACTTGAAGAAGCTTACTTTGCAGGAAAAGCAGAACAGTGCTGATGCATTGTTAAAACGTATCAATGCTCTTCATAAGCCAGGAGAAACCGTAAGACTTATGGAAGTTTGTGGTACACATACTGTATCGATTTTCCGTGAAGGTCTTCGTCAGTTATTGCCAAGTGGCATTGAACTTGTTAGTGGACCCGGATGTCCTGTATGTGTAACAGATCAAACGTATATGGATAAGGCTTTGGCTTATGCTGAACGTGATGATGTTATTATTGCAACCTTTGGGGATATGCTAAAGGTGCCAGGTAGTTATAGCAGTCTTAGTGAAGCTCAAACAAAGGGTGCCCATATCCATGTAATTTATACCCCTTTAGAAGTGGTAGAACTTAGTAAGAAATACCCGGAAAAGAAAATCGTATTTTTAGCTATCGGCTTTGAAACGACTATTGCCGTTATTTGTGCAACTGTAAAAGCCGTTCATGCAGCAGGATTGAAGAATGTTTTCTTCCTTGTATCTCATAAATTAGTGCCTCCTGCATTGCGAGCTTTATTAGATAAACAAGAAGGTCATATTGATGGTTTTATTTTGCCGGGCCATGTGAGTGTTATTATCGGAGAAGAACCATATCAATTTTTACCTGAAGAATATCACATACCGTCATGTATTGCTGGTTTTGATGGACTTGAAATTTTATCTGCTATAGCAAATATTTTAGAGCAACGAAAAACTGGTAATTTTGTAGTAGGAAATACATATCATTCTGTAGTTATGCAGCAAGGGAATCCGGTAGCGCAAGCGATGATCAAAGAAGTATATGATGTATGTGATGATGCGTGGCGTGGTATCGGTGTTATTCCAAACTCTGGCTTAAGATTAAAGGATGAATATGCAGCCTATGATGTGGAACGGGCGTTACCTATCCAGCTTGAAAAGCCTTCTCTTGATCCGAAGGGATGCCAATGTGGTCGTGTATTGCAAGGTCTTATTAAGCCTAGTGAATGTCCATTATTTGGTAAAAGCTGTACTGCTGACCACCCTGTTGGTGCTTGCATGGTCTCTGTAGAAGGTAGTTGTGCAGCATGGTATAAATACGGTTATTCCAGTGGTGGATCGACGTGGGAGGATTAATATGGAACGAGTTCGCTTAGTCCATGGGAATGGCGGTCGATTTAGTCATGAATTGACCGAGCGTTTTATTTTGAAATACTTTACAAATGATTTATTGGCTCCTTTACATGATGGTGCTCAATTTCCTGTTACAGCAGGACGTATGGCGTTCTCTACAGATTCCTATGTAGTACAACCAACGTTTTTCCCTGGCGGTAATATTGGTAAATTAGCTGTCTGTGGTACTGTGAATGATTTAGCCATGAATGGTGCTATTCCACAATATTTGAGTTGTGGACTCATCTTAGAAGAAGGATTAGCTTTTGATGAGTTAGATGAAATTCTTCATACCATGTCAGACATGGCTAAAGCTGCAAATGTACAAATTGTTACAGGAGACACTAAGGTTGTTAAAAAGGGCGAGGTAGATAAAATCTACATAAATACTGCAGGAATTGGTATGATTCCAACAGGAATAGATATTGGTCCACATCGTGTGAAGCCTGGTATGGATATCATCTTATCTGGTGCAATAGGGGATCATTCTATTGCTGTTATGGGACAACGATTTGGATTAGATCTATCTGATTCTTTACGAACTGACTGCGCTCCTTTAAATAATATGGTTCATGCTGTACTTGATAAAGTAGGTCCTCAAGTAGCTCTATTGCGAGATCCTACACGAGGTGGTTTAGGTACTGTGTTAAAAGAAATTGCAGATCAAAGCCAAGTGGGGATTAAGGTAGAAGAAGCGGCTATACCAATTCACGCCGAAGTACAATCTGTTTGTGATATTTTAGGGTATGATCCGTTATATTTAGCAAATGAAGGAAAGGTTGTACTCGTGGTAGATCCATCCGTTACAGATGAAGTTCTATCTATTCTTCACAGCTTCGAAGAAGGTAAAGAAGCGGTACTAATTGGCAAAACATTAGATAAGAATATTGGTAAGGTTGGTTTGCAAACTGCTATTGGTGGTGTTCGCTTAATCGATTTGTTAGGTGAAGATCAAGTTCCTCGTATCTGCTAATTATATAATTGAGTTTCTCTAAGTCTTAAAGATATGTAAAGGTAAGAACTATTTTGTGCCTATAGAGTATGAGTTAGACTTGATATTGACACTAATTCTTTATGATGGTAGCATTAAATTAAGTTGTGTAAAATTCATTGATTGTTCATCGGACTTTTATACAATGCTAGTATCTTTATGTGTAAGTTCTTATACTTTCACTAGAATCTATGTATAGAATTT
>ERZ772999.2503-NODE-2503-length-9883-cov-13.122609_pt1 | contig 9883 bp, 6 predicted proteins | sample MGYA00511467_ERZ772999 | MGnify/ENA primary metagenome ERZ772999 (study PRJEB29015, sample SAMEA2738064) | human oral metagenome | biome: human oral; feature: human-associated habitat; material: saliva | place: China | collected 2218 ...
TCTTTACCATCTTTAACGAATGTACGACCTGTTTCAGTTCCAGCAGGATCATGTGTGATTACCCATGTACCTGTGTTACCTTCTGAGTCTTCACCACGTTCTGTTGTTACTGATGGGTTCTTACCGTCTTTGATGATTGTTTCTGTTGTTTCGCCATCTGGGTTTACAACTTTAACTGTGTGAGTACCATCTTGGTTATCTTTAACGGTTACAGTTGGTGTCTTACCATCTTTACCATTCTTGATAACTGTCTCGGTTGTTGTTCCATTTGGGTTCACAACTTTAACTGTGTGAGTACCGTCTTGGTTATCTTTAACGGTTACAGTTGGTGTCTTACCATCTTTACCATTCTTGATAACTGTCTCGGTTGTTGTTCCATCTGGGTTCACAACTTTAACTGTGTGGGTACCGTCTTCGTTATCTTTAACAGTTACGACTGGTGATTTTCCATCTTTTCCGTCTTTACCATCTTTGATATCCACAACATCGATGATGACATCTTTAGATACAGATTTGCCATCAAGGGTTGCTGTAGCTTTAGCTGTGTAACTACCTACTGCCGTTGGAGTACCAGAGATTGTCTTAGTAGCAGCGTCGAATGTCACACCAGCAGGAAGACTTGTTTCATCAAGTGTAAGCTCAGAACCAGGAGTGTGAGTTAAAGTGATATCAGTGATCGCTTTACCTAGTTGAACAAGTTGACGACCACCAGAAACTTTAAGATCAAGACCTTTCTCAGCTTTAGGATTTACTGTAAGAGTAAATGTATCGATAGCTGAAGCTCCTCCCACTTCAGCAGCGTTAGTAGCCTGCATACGAATTGTGAAAGTACCAGCTTTTGTAGGTGTGCCAGTAAATGTCTTAGTAGCAGGATCATATGTCAAACCATATTCTGCGATAATAGCGTTAATCTCAGATTCTTCTACTAAGCCGTATGGTGTCTTCATAGTGACAGTTGAAAGATTATTGTGAGTTACTACTGCAGGAGTAATAGCATCACCAACTGTTACAGTTTGCTCTTTGTTAGAAATCTCGATAGCAACAGGTGATTCGGTAACTTTAATAACTACCTCTCCATCAGCTTGGTCATTACCATAAAAATTTTCGTACCGAGCTTTAACAGGGATACGATAGATACCAAGTTTCTTAGGAGTACCCGAGAAGGTATGAGTTGACTCATCATAAGTGACCCCTTCTGGTAAAATACTTGGATATTTGCCAGTTAAAGGATTAGAAGGTTTGCTATAGTCATTAAGGTCAACTGAAATAGTTGCTCCTTCTGAAGCCTCAACCTTCACAGGAGTCATCTTAGTCAATACTTGAACTTCAGTCTCGCCACCAGTTACTTGGATAGGTTTCTTCGTAACAGTAAGCTTAAAGGTACCTTGGGCAGTATCATTTTCCAAGCCTTTATAGTATGCTATATAGTTAACAGTAAACTCACCCACTGAAGTTGGAGTACCAGAAATTGTCTTTGTATCAGGATCGTAAGTCAGACCACTAGGTAGATTTTGGATTCCTGCTTCAAATGTACCATAGCGAATATATCCAATATCCGCACGTTCACTCGGTTGAATTACAAAGTTAGTGATAGGAGTTCCGACTTCAACCGTTTGTTCACCACTATTTACCGTAATTGGTCTTGGTTTAACTGTGATAGTGATTGTACCAGTAGCTTCTTCTAAACCACGTTTTAATTTATAGGTATATGTTTTAGTACCAACTGAATTTGTAGTTCCAGAAAGAATTTTTGTATTATAATCATAGTTAAGACCAAGTTCACCACGAATATCTCCAGAAAATTCTGCTCTATTTGGAATCGCAATTTCAATTGGATCGATTTCATCGCCGACTGTAACTTCACGAGTATAGTTTTCAGCATGCAATGGACCAGGCAATACTGTTAAAGTAACATATTTTTGTACAGCTTGACCATCTTTTTCTGCTATAACTTTGATGCGGTATGTCCCTTCGACTAAACCTTTACCAGCAATCGTTTTTGTTGCTTTATTATAGCGAGTGCCCTTAGGAAGAGCTGCTGTATCAACTTTTAAAGTTGCTCCATCAGTGTGAGTGATGACCATATCCTTGAACTTTTCACCTTCTTTGATGGTTTGTTCATGGTTGGTTACATCAAGGTCAACTCCAATTCCATCACGTGGCTTAACTTCAAAAGTGAAGGTTGTAAAGGTAGTTGAGATACCACCATCGGCATTATAGTAGTCAACTTCTACACGTGCAGTTTTGTTTTCAGTAGTTTGAAGAACCCCGTAACCTTCTAGTGTTTTAGTGATATTATCAGAGCTTACTGTAGCGTAGGTGTCTCCGCTATTAGTCGTTACACGAATATTCGCGATTGTCGATCCACCTTCAAGAGTTACTGGAATGCTTGGGAACTTTTCTCCCTCTTTCCAGACTTGGTGGTCAATTGGGCTGATAACATCTGTTACCTCAAACTGGAAGACACGGTTTGGCGCATTATCTCCAAAGTGACCATCGATGGCACGTACTTCAAAGTTATACTTACCAGGTGCTAGCTTAACACCGGCCTTTTTCTTAATGGTTTGAGTGGCTTCGTCATACTCAGTACCATCAGGGAAACGAACAGGTTTAACTTTAGCGTTGACCTTGTTTAGTTCAATCTTACCAATAGTTTGTTCTTTATCTGAACGAGGAACTGATACGATTCCCTCTTTATTTAAGACTGCAGTTTTAGTATTTGGAGTAAATTTGACATCCGCATTTGTAAGATAAAATCCGTTGGCATCATCAGTTGTAGCTTTTGAACGTTCTTCTGTAGTTAACTCTACATTAAAGATACGTTCTTGTCCCAGTTTATCGATAGTTTTAAACTTAATCGTAAATGTACCCTGTTGAGCAGGGAGTTTGGTAAAGCGTAGTCGATACGGCGTGCGATTTGGGTCATGAACCATCCAATTTTCATCACTATAAAACTTACCATACGGATCTCCGGTAACTGCCAATTCATATTCTACTTCTGGCGTTGTATCCAAACGTTCGATGCGCTCCAATAAAACTGGTGTTGATGGGAAAGCAGTTACTCTAGAATCGTCCGCAACATAGAGCCCAAGCTCAGTATTGTACTTTGGTGTATCAGGCTTAGCATCTGCTACTGTAACAGGTGTATTATCACTATAACCAGGCGTCAGGTAATATCCAAATGGTGTTGTTGGAATCGTATACTTATTAACACGAGTATTATTTTCCCCCATATCGCCTGTTGCTTGGTCATAATAATCATTAGCTTTTGATGCAGATAAGTCAAATCGGTCGTTAGAGAGAGTAGACAAGGCATATGAGTGTGGTTTAGTTATTGTTAAAGGAAGAGTTGCCTTCACATTAGGATTGGTTTTAGAAACCAAACCAATGTCATAGGTTCCGCTTGGGATTCCACCATTAAGATTAAGAGTCCCGTAGACATATTCTCCAACTGGATCATAAGTAAGGCCTAGATCTTTTGCACCTTGTGATAGTTCAACCTCATCAGAAGTAATACGAGTAAGACCCATCTTATATCTAACTTCAACAGTTGTACCGTTATGTATGAGAGTATGGAAACCACTATAGTTCTCGATGGTCATATACGGTGTCGTACCATCTGATGGAGTACTCGCATTATCAGCAAGCATATATGATACGAAACCTGAGTGACCTGATCGTTTCATTTCTGTGTAGACGGACTCGATGGCAGATTGAAGGCGTCCAATGCTAAGTTCTAAATCAGCTTTAGTTAATTGAGCCTTTTCAGAAAGTTGTTGAGCTACTACCAACTCTGCTTTTGAAGCTTGAAGTGCATCTGAAAGAACTTTTTTAGATTCACTATCGTCTAGTTTAGCTTCTTGTTTTTCAGCTTCTTGATTAACAGCTTTTGCTTCAAGAATGCTATTGTTCAACTGTTCTTTAAGAGGTTGAAGAATAGCGTCTACCTCTGGTTTAGCTTCAGTTTCTGGAACTTCTTTTTCATCAACTTTAAGTTCTGGCTTTTTTTCTGCTAATGGTGCAGTTGATGGAGCTATCGCAACAGTTGTTTTTTCCGTTTCTTTTACAGTTACTTCCGTAGTTGACTCAGTGGTTGAAACTACAGTCGAATCATTTTCTGTAGTTGGTGCTACAAAAGTCGCAGGGGCACGATATGGTTCTGGAACACTAATTTCCTCAGAGGTTACTTCCTTAGTAGATCTTTCTTCAACTCCCTTATTGACCTCTACCCCCTCTTCACTTTTTAATTCACTTGCATTTACTTGAGGTGCATTAACCATCGAACCGACGAAAAACAGCCCAACAAGCACCGAAGCTACTCCTACACTAATTTTACGAATAGCAAATCGTTTTCGTTTGTCAAATTTCATAATTATCTCCTTTTATTTCTTACTATATTTTTTTTCTCTTAAGAATAAACCAAGAACTGTAACAGCCATAAGTGAAATCCCTAGGGCTGAGCAAATATTTGATTCAGTACCAGTCTTTGGTAATTGTACTTTTTCAGAAACTTCCAAATTATTAATAGTTTTATCAGCTGGTTTAACTGGATCTACCGGTTTAACTGGAGTGACTACTTCTTTTGTTCCTACTTCAATAATTTGATTAACTGCATCAATTTTATTAGTTGAAACAACTTTGCGTTCAGTTTCCACACCATTAACTAAGACAATGTGTTCAACCGTAGTGATACTACCATCTTTACCTTCTTGAACAATCTTTTCAGTTCCTTTGTCAAGGTCTGCATTATCGCGATGAATAGTATTATATGCTTTAACTTCTACCTTGGTCTCATCTTTTTCAACAACAATCGGTTTTGGTTCCTCTATAAGCTTAGATTTTGTTGACTCGACTGCAGTAATTGCAGCAGTCAAATCTTTAACTGCTTGATCGACCTTAGGTTGATCTGATTTAGAGTCGGAAATAACAACCTCAGCCTTTGTTTTCTCATTTGCTAAGAGAACAAGTGCATTTTCATAAACCTTAACACTATCTTCAGTTTTATTCGTTGTATCAGCTGGCGCAAGAGCCTCTGTTGCCCTTGAAATTGCTGATTCAAGAAGAGCTTTCTTAACTGTTGGTGTTGGAGTTGGGGTAGGAGTTGAACTAGATTCAGCAATTGCAACCTCAGTCAGCGGGAGACGTGTAATTGATTTATCCTCGTATGTGACAATAGCATTGGAATTATCGTATGAGAATGATGGTGAGAAAGCTGATAAATTAAAATGATCTTCAATTAAACTTGAAATTTTACCTTGATCATCTGAAGTCAAACTTTCAAAACTCTTAACCTTAATTTTTGAAGTTTCTGGTACTTTATCTTCAAAAGTTCTATCATTAGCTAATTCCTTCGCAGTTGATTCAACCAAAGCTTTAACTGCCGATTTTAGATTAGTATTTGAGTCACTGAGCGCTGTTGTTGCAGAGATATATGTAGTACGGTAATTAACTTCTGAATACATCTCTTTAAACCGATCGTTCATCGCACGTTTTTGTTCTTGGGTAACTACGTTATAGTTAATATCTTTACGAACCTCTGGAGGCAAAACAGTCTCCATTTCTTTTCGTAAACTTTCAGATTTCCCTTGAATTTCTTCAGCTTTTTCAACAGCTTGCTCAGCTGCTGGAATAGCAGCTTCTGCTACTTTTACTGCTTCAGTATAATTTTGGAAACTATCTTGGGAATAGTCGTTTGGATTACGAACAACTTCTTTTTCCTCTTTAATTTCAGCAATTTGTTCATTTACCCGCTTGATAGCTGGTGTAGGATTTTCAAAAAAGTCCAACATTACTTTGACTTTATTTTCATTTTCCAGCACCTCAGTTCCCATGATAGTTGAAGATTCTTCTGCTTGGACAGTTTGGTTTACTAAGCCTAAAGCAGAGATTCCAATTACAACAGAGGCAGCACCAAAAGAAAATTTACGAATTGAGAATTGATTTTTTCTCTCATTAATTGCCATTATATACTCCTTTTAATTTAATTCCTTAATAATTTCACTGATAATCTGTGTCCCCTTTTTAAAGATATCAAATAATATCTCATAGTTTTGCGAGGTTACATGGGTCACGTAGCGAGCAAAAACACGATTATCAACATCAAGAACCAGATAGTAATATAAACCATACATACGATTTAGTTCATTGATTTTTTCAAGAAAGTCCGAACGATTATTCTGATCCTCTAAGACAGCCAGATTATTAAAAATAATTTGAGCAACACCAGTTTCCTCTGTATTTTCTATCCAAAAAGCAAATTCTACCAAGTGTCCCTCTAGGACAGATAAACGTCCCTTGTATATTGTTCCATCCTCACGATCAACCTTTTGTAGGTTAATTTGACGCTTTTTAAGAAACTCTTGAAAAGCAGTATTGATGTTAACCATATGCCAACCTTCCTAAAATGAATCCACACTGAAAATAGGTGGTTCATTTAAATCTGTCACATTATTATTCTCTGGAGTCAAGTAAGAAACATTAGATTTACCATTTTGGATATCATCTTCTGAAGTTGAATTTTCAAGACTAAGAATTCTACTGACTCCATCTAGACGTTCATGACTCATAGAAAGAAGATCATCTATAATGTGTCCTATATGATGAACCCCTCCTGTATCAATATTATCAATCATAGTGATTTGATTCTCAAGAAGTTGCTTTAATTCATGTTTGATATATTCAGTTCGGTTCATAATATCTTGTTTAGTAACTTCCAACTGCTTGAGCTCTTCTACTGATTGCTCGATGCGAGTTTTCATCTCATTAACTAACTGTTCAGACTGAACCTCAGCTTCTGAAATTATATCAATAGATAAACGTTTAGCCTCAACAATAGCCTCCGAAACAAACAGTTCTTTATCTTTAAGTTCCTCAATGGTTTAAGCAACTGTGAATTACGGATTTCCAACTCATTTACTTGAGACTTGAGTTCATTCACTACCTCATAAACAGACGACTGAGAATAACCCAAAAACAGGGATTTCTTAAGTCCTCCCATATAAAACTCCTCCTAAAGGTTAATTTTATCTATATAAATATTACACTTTAATCTTAATCTTCTAAAAACAGATTTAAAACTTTGTGCATTACTTAACTAATTTTACTAAACTAATTTATATTATTATATTCGTTTTTCTTTGATTTATCAAGCAATTGATTTTTAAAAACAAAATTTATCTAATTATTTTGATTTTAACACACATTTTCTTAAAACTCCTTTGTAAAATATTGTGGAAATTCTATACTAAATTATTTCAAATTAGCTTTTTCGGTGTAATTATAGTTTCAATTTTGATGAAAAAAAGAAGTGGGATAATCCCACTCCTTATTGTTTACTTATCTCCCTTAAAAGCATCCACCATGATTTGAAATTCTTCATTTAAGAGGGTAAATCCTTTCCCCATCTTGGTGTGGTCAGGACTCCCGCTACGAATGTCAAACTTCGCCGGTGCACCATTAAAGCTGACACGATAGATTTCTTTGGTCCAAACTGGAGATCCTAAGGGAGATGGTACAGGTGGCCAATCTATCTGGCATGATAAGGATAAAACAAAGGACAAAGGAACTGGTTTCAAAAATGAAATCTCTCCATACCTATACAATATCCGCGGAGCACTTGCTATGGCTAACACAGGTCAACCAAACACCAACGGTAGCCTATTCTTCATCAACCAAAACTCAACAGATATTTCTGCTAAACTCCCTACTAGCAAGTATCCAAAGAAAATCATCGAAGCCTACAAAGAGGGCGGAAATCCTAGCCTAGACGGCAAACACCCTGTCTTTGGTCAAGTCATCGATGGCATGGATATTGTTGACAAGATTGCCAAGGCTGAAAAAGATGAGAAAGACAAACCAACGTCTGCTATCACCATTGATAGTATCGAAGTGATGAAAGACTACGACTTCAGCAAAAAATAAGCCATCAACAGATAAGGAGACGATGATATGATTCTATTTTGGGGTTCTAAAGGTTATCAAAAAGATTTGGGACATACTCAAACTGCGATCGAGTGCGGTCACTGTAACAATGTTGACACTTGGGAGATTGTAGAAACTGGACGCAAGTTCACCCTCTACTGGATTCCACTTTTCCCTTATGGTAAAAGTTACTTCGTTTCTTGTCCGATTTGCCACTACGGTAAAGAAATTGAGAAATCTGAAGTTGAAAGCTTTTTAAATTACTAGTCAAAAAAGCCAAGTCTAAATGACTTGGCTTTTTTACTGCTTTTAAGTTAGCTTGTTAAAGTCCCAGATTTGGTCCATCCAGCCTTCATAGAAGTCTGGCTCGTGGCAAACCATAAGAATGCTTCCTTTGTATTCTTTAAGCGCCCGTTTGAGTTCATCCTTGGCATCTACATCCAAGTGGTTGGTCGGCTCGTCCAATACTAAAACGTTGTTTTCACGGTTCATCAAGAGACAGAAACGCACCTTGGCCTGTTCCCCACCTGACAAGACCTGAATCTGACTTTCAATGTGCTTGGTCGTCAAACCACAACGAGCAAGTGCCGCACGAACTTCTGCTTGATTGAGTGCTGGAAAGGCGTTCCAGACCGCTTCTAGAGGAGTCTGGCGATTGCCACCTTCTACTTCTTGCTCAAAATAACCAAGTTCTAGGTAATCACCGCGTTCAACTTCTCCAGCAATGGGGGGGATAATGCCCAAGAGAGACTTCAAGAGGGTTGTTTTCCCGATACCATTTGCCCCAATAATGGCAACCTTTTGATTGCGTTCAAAGGTGAGGTTTAATGGCTTGGTAAGTGGACGGTCATAACCAATCTGCAAGTCCTTGGCTTGGAAGATAAAGCGCCCAGGTGTACGAGCTGGTTTGAAATCAAAGGATGGTTTTGGCTTCTCACTTTGCAACTCGATAATATCCATCTTATCCAATTTCTTCTGACGAGACATGGCCATGTTTCGTGTTGCAACACGGGCTTTGTTTCGAGCCACGAAATCCTTGAGGTCTGCAATTTCTTTCTGTTGGCGTTCGTAGGCTGCCTCCAGTTGAGATTTCTTCATAGCATAAACTTCTTGGAATTGGTAGTAATCTCCAGAGTAGCGCGTTAGCTGTTGATTTTCAACGTGATATACGATATTGATAACATCATTCAGGAAAGGAATATCGTGAGAAATCAAGACAAAGGCATTCTCATAGTTTTGGAGATAACGCTTGAGCCAGTCAATATGCTCAGCATCCAAGTAGTTGGTTGGCTCGTCAAGCAACAAAATATCTGGTTTTTCAAGGAGGAGTTTAGCCAAAAGCACCTTGGTTCTTTGTCCACCTGACAAGGCTGTTACGTCTGTATCCATACCATAGTCCATGACACCGAGGGCACGCGCCACTTCATCAATCTTGGCATCTAAAGTATAAAAATCACGACTCTCCAAACGGTCTTGGAGTTCGCCAACTTCTTCCATCAGCGCATCGATATCTGCGCCCTCTTCTGCCATCTCCATATAGAGTTCATTGATACGAACTTCTGCTTTAAAAAGCTCATCAAAGGCTGTCCGCAAAACATCGCGCACAGTTTGACCTTCTTTTAGCACAGCGTGCTGGTCTAGATAGCCAGCAGTCACATACTTAGACCACTCCACCTTTCCTTCATCTGGTAACATCTTACCAGTCACGATACTCATAAAGGTTGATTTTCCTTCACCGTTGGCACCGACAAGACCGATGTGTTCTCCCTTGAGGAGACGGAAGGAGACATCTTCAAAAATTGCACGGTCACCAAAACCGTGACTTAAATTTTTAACTTCTAAAATACTCATTTTAATTCCTTTGTAAGTTTAGTTACATTTAATTTTCTGTAGAGAACCCAAGCTAGATAGCCACCCAAGGTATTGGTCCACAAATCATCAATCTCAAAGACCCGATTAAAAT
>ERZ772999.2508-NODE-2508-length-9874-cov-6.909359_pt1 | contig 9874 bp, 9 predicted proteins | sample MGYA00511467_ERZ772999 | MGnify/ENA primary metagenome ERZ772999 (study PRJEB29015, sample SAMEA2738064) | human oral metagenome | biome: human oral; feature: human-associated habitat; material: saliva | place: China | collected 2218 ...
TGACTCATGTTATCTCCTTAAAAAATTTATGATTATTTGATTGTCAAATTTTCTTTAACAGCAACTATTATACCTTAAAATAGCATTTTTGACAAATTATCATGAAAAACCGATTAGCCAAAATAGTGGCTAATCGGTTTTAAGTTATTCTTATAAATATTTCTTTGCTTCTGCCTTGATTTTGTCAACAACTTCTATAATAGAAAGTCCTGTTGTATCTAGGTAGATAGCATCCTCAGCTTGCTTCAAAGGAGAAGTTTCTCGATGACTATCTTTATAATCACGCGTTGCAATTTCTTCCTTCAAAGTTTCTAAATCAGTTTCAATTCCCTTAGCAAGATTTTCCTTGTAGCGACGTTCTGCTCGCTCATCTACAGAAGCTACGAGAAATATCTTTAATTCAGCCTTAGGTAACACTACCGTACCAATATCGCGGCCATCCATAACAATGCCACCTTGTTGAGCTATTTCTTGTTGAAGAGCAACCAACTTCTCTCGAATAGCTGGAATCGCTGCAAAAGATGATACTGCATTAGTCACTTCATTTTCTCGGATTGGATTTGTCACATCAACATCTCCAACGAAAACAAGCTGTTCACCACTTTCAGAACGTCCAAAGCTAATCGGGTATTGACCCAATAATTCAAGAAGTTGAGAACTTTGATCTGGACTGATTTGATGCTGTAAAGCTACATAGGTCGCTGCACGATACATAGCACCCGTATCCAGATAAGTATAACCTAAATCCTTAGCGATAATTTTCGCAACAGTACTTTTACCACTTGAAGCTGGACCATCAATCGCAATCTGAATTGTTTTCATAGTTGCTCCTATCTTATCTTAAGGACATCACCAGGATTTGCAAACCATGAACCTGTTGACATATGCGAAGGGTTCAAAGCTTCTAACTGTGCAATAGAGATTCCAGCTCTAGCTGCAATTGCTGCTTCACCTTCTCCTGCCAATACAGTAATTGTCCCCTCAGGATCTGTATGAGTCTCTGTAGTTTTTTGTTGTTCCTCAGACTCAGTAGTAGCTACCGTAGTTGTTTCTATCGTTGTTGTAACAGTAGTTACTTCTTCAACTTTAGGATTTGCAGAATCATAAAAATCCTTCAAAGCTGATGTTCTATCGCTTCCACCTGAAGATAGGTATACTAAAACGACAATCATACCTATAACCACAATAAAGAAAATAATAGCCAAGGTTGTTAAAACGTTATTAGCCGTTAGAAAGGCCCATTTCCCACTTCTAGAGTGGCGCTCACTTCTTGACTCTTCCTTGTTTTCCTCATAAATATCTTCTTGCCATGGTTCTTTTTCCATACCTTACTCCTTGTGTTTTTTCTATTTTCTTATTACAATATAAATATGAAAATCACACTTATACCTGAACGCTGTATTGCATGTGGACTTTGCCAAACTTATTCAGAACTATTTGATTATCATGATAATGGCATAGTACGCTTTTACGATGATCCTGACCAATTGGAAAAAGAGATTCCCACTAGTAATGACGTTCTAGAGGCTGTTAAAAATTGCCCTACACGTGCTCTGATCAAAGATTAAAAGTGATTATTTGGGACACCCAATTATTTTATTCCACTCTCTCTAGTTTAGCATATTTTTCTAGAAAATTATAGTCTTTTTAGAGACTAATTTTATTCTATTTTTATTTATTGTAAAAACGTTTCAAAAACTATGAGACTGTCTAGTTATTGCTTTCAAATGACTGTTAAAAAAGAGGAATTTTTTCCTCTTTTTTTATATACAATTTTATTTTTAATCTTCAAATCCATTTGGATGTTTGCTCTGCCAACGCCATGCATCTTCACACATTCGAGTGATATCAAGTTCTGCTTCCCAACTCAATTCTTCTTTTGCTCTTGTTGGGTCAGAGTAGCAAGTTGCAATATCCCCAGGACGACGTTCCACTATACGATATGGGATAGGGCGGCCTACAGCTTTTTCCATGTTATGGATAATCTCTAGTACAGAGCATCCTTGCCCTGTTCCTAGATTATATACATTGAGACCTGATCCTTTTTGAATTTTTTGTAACGCTGCCACGTGACCTTTAGCCAGATCCACCACGTGGATATAGTCACGAACACCAGTACCGTCTTTAGTATCGTAATCATCTCCAAATACTTGAACTTGTTCTAATTTACCAACAGCTACTTGCGTCACATACGGTAAGAGATTATTCGGAATACCATTTGGATTCTCTCCCAAATCTCCGCTCTCATGAGCTCCGATTGGATTAAAGTAGCGAAGCAATACCACGTTCCACTCTGAATCAGCTTTGTAGACATCCGTTAAGATTTCTTCAAGCATAAGCTTAGTACGACCATAAGGGTTGGTTGCCGAAAGTGGGAAATCTTCTAGGATTGGAACAGTATGTGGATCTCCATACACTGTTGCTGAAGAACTAAAGATGATATTCTTGCAGTTAGCTTCTTCCATTGCTTTTAAAAGACTAACTGTTCCTGCAATATTATTATCGTAATATGCAAGTGGAATACGTGTTGACTCACCAACTGCTTTCAAACCTGCAAAATGGATAACTCCTGTAGGTTCCTCCTGTTTGAAAATATCACGAAGAGTATCCGTATCTCGAATATCAGCTTCATAAAAAGGAATCTCAACTCCTGTAATTCTTTCTACCACTTCAAGACTTTTACGATTACTATTAGCTAGGTTATCCACTACAACAACCTGGTGACCAGCTTCAATCAATTCAACTACAGTATGAGTTCCGATATAGCCTGCTCCACCTGTGACTAAAATCTTTTCTTTCATCTTTTTCCTCTATTCTTACTTGTTTTTCCTATTTTACCATTTTTACAAGTGGATGTCATTCAACATCTAAATACACACGTAAAAACTAAGTAAAAGTATACTACTTCTCTATTATCTTAACATATTTTTCAACCGGATAATCAATTGGATCTAAATCTCCAGTCCTTCCTTGTACCAATTCCGCTAGGTGATAACCGATAATTGGTCCAGTTGTCAATCCTGACGAACCTAAGCCACTCGCAACAAATACTCCTGTCAAGTTTGGCACTTGTCCAAAAAACGGAGAAAAGTCACTCGTATAGGCGCGGATTCCTACGCGTTCGCCATAGATGTCAGCGTCCTTCAATACTGGATAACAAGGCAAGGCTGCTCCCTCCATTTGATTAAGCAAATTCTCATCGACCGTCAGGTCAAATCCCATATCATTTTCATGGGTAGCACCCAAGGACAATTTCCCACCAGCAAAAGGAATCAAATCCCATTCTCCCTCAGGCATAACAACGGGATAACTTGCCATGTCTAAATCAAGCTGATAATCTCGTAGTTGCCCTTTTTGTGGACGAACATCAACCTCATAACCCAAGGGTTCCAAAACTTGTCCCAACCATGCTCCTGTCGCAAGGACAATTTGGTCAAAAATCTGATTTCCAATCTGATAACCTGATGATACAAGATTTAGACTCACCCTATCTTTAATCACCTTAACCTGACTAGCTTCTAGCAAGCGAGTCACCAAGAGTTGTCCATCTACTCGAGCTCCTCCAGAAGCATAAAGTAATCTCTCAAATCCCTCTAGACCAGGAAATAGGTTACTTGCAGTCGCTTGATCTAAAATGGCTAATTCGCCAATCAAGGGAGATTCATCTTTACGTTGCAAGGCTAGTTGATAGAGTTCTTCCAACTTAGATTCATCTTTTTTCAAGAGAAAGACTCCCGAGCGTTGATAAAAATCAACCTCCTGTCCAGACTCTTGTAAATCATTCAACAAATCGACATAGAAGTCTGCTCCCAAACGAGCCATCTTATACCAAGCTTTATTGCGTCGTTTAGAAAACCAAGGACTGATAATTCCTGCTGCTGCCTTGGTTGCCTGCCCAAGTCCATGATCAAAAACAGTCACTTCTATATCAACTTCTTTAGAGAGATAATAGGCAGTTGTCGCCCCTACAATACCTGCTCCAACAATGGCTACTTTTTTCATTATCTATACCTTCTAATTAGATATGGTGGAAAGGATTGGTGGATGACTGGCTGGCAATAATGTCAAGAGGCCAAGCATTCTCTTCTTTCCATTGATTTAGTAATTCTGCTATTTTTTCAACAAAGAGAATTTCAATATAGTGTCCTGGATCTAGAGCTAATAAACCATCTGATAGCATGTCCTGAGCTGTGTGATAATAAATATCACCAGTGATGTAGACATCCGCTCCTTTTTCTATAGCATCGGAATAGAATGATTGCCCGCTACCTCCACAAATAGCAACTCTTGAAATTTGCTTTCTTAAATCACTATCTTTATAGTACACCATTCGTAAACTATCTAGAGCAAAGACCTCTTTAACGCGTGTAGCCAAATCTTCAAATGTTTGAGACTTAATATTTCCAATACGACCAATTCCACGTTCTGGGCCCGTTTCCTGTATATAGCTTGTATCCTCAATGCCTAGCATATGGCAGAACCAGTCATTAAGGCCATTTTCAACAATGTCGATATTAGTATGGCTAACATAGACTGCAATATCGTGCTTGATGAGATTGATATAAATCTGATTTTGAGGGCGGCTAGCTACCAAGTCCTTGATAGGACGAAAGATAGGCGCGTGCTTAACGATAATCAAATCGATCCCCTTTTCAATGGCTTCTGCAACCGTTTCTTCACGAATATCGAGGGTAACCATGATCTTTTTGATTTCTTTGTCTAGGGTACCAATCTGCAAACCACGGCTATCACCCTCCATAGAAAATTCTTGGGGGCAATAGGCTTCATAACGATTAATCACTTCACTTGCTTTCATGGAGCACCTCCTTAATGGCTTGAATTTTATCTGCTAGAACCTGACGTTCTTCTTGATTTTTTTCTGGGATTTGACTAAGGGCATACTCTAGTTTAGCAGCTTCTTTTTGCCATTTTTGGATGAAGACTGGACTGACTTCTTTGGACAAGAAGGGGCCAAAGCGAACATCAGTGGCTGATAGCTTCATTTCACCAGCTTCTACAACTAAAATCTCATAAAATTTACCAGCTTCCTCTAGGATGCTTTCAGCTACAATCTGGAATCTATGCTCTTGTAACCAACTACGTAACTCATCTTCACGGTTATTAGGTTGGAGGATTAAACGCTCTACATTAGCTAGTTTATCCAATCCCTCTTCCAAAATTGTTGATATTAAGCGTCCTCCCATTCCTGCAATGGTAATAACAGAAACCTTGTCACTTTCTTCAAAAGCCGCCAATCCATTAGCAAGCCTGACTTGGATTTTTTCTTCCAAATCATGTTCCTTGACATTTTTAACTGCAGATTGGTAGGGACCGGCTACCACTTCACCTGCAATAGCACGATTTATTCGACCTTCTTTCATCAGTTCAATAGGTAAATAAGCATGGTCACTCCCGACATCTAGTAGAACGGCTCCTTGAGGTACAAAAGAAGCCACCATTTCTAATCTCTTTGAAATCATCTTCTCTCACTTTCCAAATCACTATTAGTCCTATTATACCATATTTCAAGCTTCAATCTTACACCAAAAAAGACTGCAATCATGGATTGCAGTCTGAGTTTATCTTCGAATAGGATAACGATTTGAAAGGATAAAAAGAACTATAAAAATCGTCATCATAATGGTATAAACAGGTACAGTTTGAGCTGTTAAGGTTGAAATTTCTAGTAATTTTTGAGTAGTAGGGAATAGAGCAGTTGCTAGGAAACCTCCTACCGACCAAACAAACAAGAGGATACGTCCTAACGTTAATGGTAAGCAGGCTCTCACTACGGACATAAATCCAATAGAAGCCAGGATGTAATACATGAGTGTTGACATCTCAACTTGGGACCAACCTTGACTTGTTCCAAAAATCTTGATGAATAAGACACTAAAGACTACCATAAGAGCACTTGGTAAAGCCTTGAGTAAAGATTGCTTGAGGAAGTCTCTTTCAACTGGCTTAATATTTCTCTCAAAGGTCAAAACAAATGGTGGGAAACCTTCTACAAACTGGTCAATCATGGTTATCTGAATCGGAATGAATGGGAAAATCAAAATCCATTCTGCGCGACCGAGAAGGGCACTTGCAATACAGATAATAGCTAATAAGAATGAATAGATTGTTTTGATAAAGAAAATCGGTGCAATACGGGCAATATTATTTACCACACGACGTCCTTCAAACAGAATTTCTGGAACATCATTAAAGTCTGAGTTAAGCAAGACCAGATTAGCGATTTGTCGAGTCGCTGGATCTCCTTCAGCCATCACGATAGAACAATCTGCCTCACGAAGAGCAAGGATGTCATTGACCCCGTCTCCTGTCATTGCAGTAGTATGACCGGCCTTTTTCAATGTTTGGATGATTAATTTCTTCTGATGTGGAGAAACACGTCCAAAAATAGCTGTTTCTACTGCTATAGCAATCAATTCTTCATCTGTGATTTTTGAACAATCAACATAGCTATGGTAATCTGCAAATCCAGCTTTCTGTGCAATACTTGATACAGTAACTGGATTGTCACCAGAAATAATTTTTAGCCCTACCTGTTGCGTTCGTAAATAATCAAGTGTTTCAGCAGCCCCTTCTCGAATCGGATCTAGAATCTCAAGCAAAGCCAAAGCTTGAATATCAGATGGCTTTTGTGGTTTGTGATGATCAAGTTTTTCTTGACTGAGTGCTAATACCAAGACACGTGAGCCACGCTCTAAGGCTGCTCTAGCTTCTACTACTTCCTCATCTAGCAACATTTCAGGTGCACCGAGGAAAATAGTCCCAAGCCCCTCCATCTCCATAGCTCCCCACTTACGGTCACTAGAAAATGGAACACTTGATGAAATTGAGTAACTAGCTTGCCCCTGAAAACGATGACGGATAGCTTGAGCAGTAGGATTTTTGTCTTCACTATGAGACATATAGCTAGTTAAGATGGCAGCAATAGACTGCTCATCATAAACTTCTGTCAAAGGTAACAATGAATCAACCTTCATTTTTCCTTGGGTAATGGTTCCCGTCTTATCCAAACAGAGCATATCCACGCGCGCCAAGGTTTCTACAGAATACATTTCTTGTACTAAAACCTTTTTAAGTCCTAGTTTTATCACTGCCGTCAAAAGTGAAGTTATAGTAAGTAAAGCAATACCTTTAGGCAACATCCCCAAAAGAGCTGTAGACGAATTAACTACAGATGACTTTAGTGGTAACCCCTTTAAAATTAAGGCTTCTAGCAAAAGTGCTAAACCAAAAGGAATAATAATTTTTCCTGTAAAGCCAGCTAAGGTTTCAAGGGACTTCATGATACGAGAGTTAATCGGCTTAACAGTTTTTGCCTCTAACATGAGCTTAGCAGCGTAGTTGTCTGCTCCAACACGATTGACTTTTGCTACTACTGAACCACTGGCTAAGAAACTACCAGATAATAGGACTGCATCAACTTCTTTTTGAACCAGATCACTCTCACCTGTTAACATGGCCTCATTAACTTCTGCAAAGCCACCTATCACAACTGCATCACTTGGAATCTGTTCACCTGCTGACAAACGAATCAAATCATCCAAAACAAGGTCTTCCAGATCCAAAGATAACTCCTGACCATCTCGAATAGTAGTTACCTTTTCTTTGGTCATAAGGTTGAGTTTATCGACCATATGTTTTGCACGTAGCTCAGTAACGATACCCGAGAAAGCATTAAAACAGATGACTGCAAAGAAGACAAGGTTGCTCCATGCCTGTACAAAGGCAAGGGCAAGAGCTATGGCAAAGTTTAAGGCATTAAAAAGTGTAAAAACATTTCGCTTGACAATCTGCCAGGTGCTGGTGCTAGCTGAAGCTTTAAAATCATTGACCAAACCCTGTGACTGTCGGTCTCTAACTTCTGCTTGGGTTAACCCCATCATTTTATTTTTATCCATAAATTCTATCATATCATTTTTTTATGAATAATTCTAATTTCATCCCAAAGGCCCATCCTATCAACACAAAAAATATTTGCCTGTCCTGTTATGATAAGGTATAATATATAGAAAGAAAACCGAAGGAGACACCATGTTTTATACTTATCTACGTGGGCTAGTTATGCTGATTCTCTGGTCAATCAACGGCAATGCCCATTATCACAACACTGATAAAATACCTAATCAAGAAGAAAATTATATCCTTGTTGCTCCCCATCGTACTTGGTGGGATCCTGTCTACATGGCTTTTGCAACCAAACCCAAACAATTCATTTTTATGGCTAAAAAGGAACTGTTTTCAAACCGTATCTTTGGTTGGTGGATTCGTATGTGTGGTGCTTTTCCTATTGATAGGGAAAATCCTAATGCCTCAGCTATTAAATATCCAATCAACGTCCTCAAAAAAAGCGACCGTTCTCTTATTATGTTTCCAAGCGGTAGTCGTCATTCTAACGATGTCAAAGGCGGGGTTGCCCTAATCGCTAAAATGGCCAAGGTCCGTATTATGCCTGTTACTTATACTGGACCAATGACTTTAAAGGGACTTATCAGTCGTGAACGTGTTGATATGAACTTTGGAAATCCTATTGATATTTCAGATATCAAAAAAATGAATGATGAGGGAATTGAAATCGTGGCAGACCGTATTCAAACGGAATTTCAACGGTTGGATGAGGAAACAAAACAATGGCATACAGATACAAAACCAAACCCTCTCTGGTGGTTTATTCGTATCCCTGCCCTAATCCTAGCTATCTTTGTGGCATTCTTTACCATTATTTTTAGTTTTATCGCAAGTTTTGTTTGGAATCCAGACAAAAAACGAGAAAAACTACAATAAACTGATTGAGGCTTAAGGTTTATCAACCTTAAGCTTCTTTAGATCATAATATCAGTCGAATTCTTGTAAATCTAAGCCAATATTGACAAAAATTTGAATCTGTAGTATACTTTTTTGGTAAGCTGATTTAGCTCAGTAGGCAGAGCGCATCCATGGTAAGGATGAGGTCGCCGGTTCGATCCCGGCAATTAGCATCATTCGTCAGTTCCTATCTGAGGAGCTGTTTTTTTCTTGACAAAGTAATGACCCTATAGTACAATATAGTCTGCGATGAGTCGATATGTAGCGAGAGCTACAATTGCGCAAAGGAGGTCATAACGCAGGAGCGGACCTTGAGAAATTGTGTGAACCAGTTTCTCACATGGAGATGCCTCTCATACTTTCTGGTTTTGCCAGAAAGTTTTTTTATTATCGCGAATATTACTGATTCAGATGACATTTTGACAATTTGCAACATCAAAAAAACCTATCAACCAAGCCATATAGCTTGATATGATAGGTTTTTTAATGTTAGATTAACGTACTGTACGAATACGCATTGTATTCGTACGAACTGCTTCACCAAGTGGCACACCAGCAACGATAATCATATCATCACCAGATTGAACCAAACCTTGTTCAACAGCAATTTTTTCAGCAAGATCAAACATGTCGTCAGTGTTTGATGGACGATCAGTAGTTACAGGAATAACACCCCAGTTCAACATCAATCCACGTTGTGTCAATTCGTCAAATGTGATAGCTAAGATATCAGCATCAGGACGATATTTAGAAATCAAACGAGCTGTGTGACCTGTCTTAGTAATAGTTACAATCAGTTTAATGTCCATTGAACTTGTTGCATCTTTAACTGCAGAAGCCATAACTTCAGTCTTAGAGTGACGTTCAAATAGATCTGAGTTCAAACGACCGTACTCGTTAAGAAGAGTTTGAGCGTTCTTGTCGATTGTAGCCATTGTTGTAACTGATTCAAGTGGGTATTTACCGTTTGCAGATTCACCTGAAAGCATTGTTGCGTCTGTTCCGTCGATAACAGCGTTAAATACGTCTGATACTTCTGAACGAGTTGCACGTG